>ENA-OSEO01001189-OSEO01001189.1-sediment-metagenome-genome-assembly--contig:-NODE-1189-length-51257-cov-6.216901_pt1 | contig 51257 bp, 42 predicted proteins | sample MGYA00237883_ERZ534232 | MGnify/ENA metagenome assembly ERZ534232
GCATAAAATGTTTCATTTTTTAAAAAATCAAGCATATTAACCACACTTCGCCATGTTTTTTATGCAACTTTGGGGTTTGCAAAGAATCAGTACCCCTTCTTGCTGCGCTCCATGTCCCGTTCTTCATCCCGCCGGCGGATGGTTTCCCGCTTATCATACTGTTTCTTCCCCTTGGCAAGCCCGAGGATCAGCTTGGCTTTTCCTTTTTTGAAATAAAGCTTCAAGGGAATCAGGGAAAATCCTTTTTCGTTGAGCTTTCCGTACAGGCGCTTGATTTCCTGTTTGTGCAGCAAAAGCTTCCGGGGACGCAACGGTTCATGGCCGTCATGGTGGGCAAAGGGATAAGGCCCGATGTGCATCTGGTAAACAAAAAGCTCCCCGTTTTTGATCCGGGCATAGGCGTCCTTGAGATTGGCGCGCCCCATCCGAAGGGCTTTCACCTCGGTTCCCAAAAGCACCAGGCCGGCTTCGTATTCATCTTCGATGAAATAATCGAACCGGGCTTTTTTATTCACCGCAATCATTTTCACATGAGAGGATTCCAAGGGATCTCACCTTTTTTCTTTTGCCTGTTTTAACGGGACCGGATCCCCGTGGACGCCTTCGGTCATGATCCCGTTTTTCAGCAAATCGCCGTATGTTTCAAACACCCGGACACGAATCCCCTCGGCGGTGGTTTCATTCAGGATCGATTGGACGAACGCCCGGGATTCCTGAAGGCTCACCCGTTGGATCATGCGTTTGACCAGCGGAATATATTGTGCATTCATGCTCAATTCGTCGATTCCAAGGCCCAACAGCAAGGGGATATGCAGCGGATCCCCCGCCATTTCCCCGCAGATAATCCCTTTTTTCCCGTTTTGTATGACGGCGTCCATGGCCTTTTTCAGCATACGGATCACGGCGGGATGCAGCGGCCGGTAGAGGTGCGCCACCCGGGCGTTCCCCCGGTCGATGGCAAAGGCGTACTGAATCAGATCATTGGTGCCGAAGGAAAAAAAGTCGACTTCGCGAATCAGGACATCCGCCATGGTCACGGCCGCAGGGACCTCCACCAGCAGGCCGATGGGAATGTTCCCGGCATACGGCAACCCGTCTTTTTCGAGGGATTGGGCCGCCTCTCTCAGAAGCTTTTTCGCGGTCAGCAATTCATCCATACAGGAGATCATCGGAAACAGGATTTTGACGTTTCCGATTTTTGCCACCCGAAGAATGGCCCGAAGCTGAACCTTGAAGACCTCTGGATACTGCAGGCAGAAACGAATGGCCCGAAGGCCCAGTGCGGGATTTTTTTCCATCTCGGAACGGCTCGAAGAAATCGCCTTTTCCCCGTTGATATCCAGCGTACGGATGGTGATGGGTCGATCCCCCATCACGTCCACCACGTCCTTGTATTTTTCAAAAAGCTCCTCTTCGGAGGGAAAATCGGGCCGATTGAGGTATTGGAACTCGGTTCGATAGAGGCCGATCCCCTCTCCCCCATGGTCCAGCACGGCCACAACCTCCTCCGGCAGCTCGATGTTTCCCATCACCGAAACGGGATGCCCGTCGGTGGTCACCGCCGAGGCCTTGCTGCTTCGGATCAACCGGGCCGCACGGGCTTCATATCGGTCCTTTTTCTGTTTGTAGGCCTTCAGGGTCCCTTGTTTCGGGTGAAGGATCACCAACCCAACGGAGCCGTCAACGATGAGGATGTCTTCGTTTTGAATCATCGCGGTGGCGTTTTCCAATCCCAAAACCGCCGGGATCTGCAAGGAACGGGCGATGATGCTGGTGTGAGATGCCGCGCCCCCGTAATCCGTTACAAACCCCTTGATCCATTCCAGTTGGATCTGGCTTGTTTCGGCAGGGGTGAGTTCCCGGGCCACCAGGATCACCCGCTTATCGATGTTTTCCAGGTTCACCGGATACGCCCCCACCAGGTTGAGCATGATCCTGTGTCCCACGTGGGCGATATCCGCGGCCCGTTCCCTCAAATAGGGGTCCTCCATTTCCTTAAAACCGGCCTGGGTCTCGGAAACCACTTTCTTGAGGGCCCACTCTGCATTCACGCGCTCTTTTTCGATAACGGACAGTGTTTTTTCATAAAGCATCTTGTCCTTTAACATATGGAGGTGCGTTTCCAGAATCTGGGCATGACGGAGATAATCCTTGGAAATGTTTTTGATGATGGTTTTCAGTTCCTCGGTGGCCCTTTGCACCGCATGTTTGAATCGGTTTTTTTCCTTCTGGACGTCTTTGGGATCGATGAAATAGCGTTCCACCACGTCGACGCCTTCATGGTCCACCAGGTAGGCCCTTCCGATACAGATGCCGGGGGATCCGGAAATCCCTTTTAAATGCGTTTCTTTTTTCATGTATCCTGCCGATACCGCCTTATTCTTCGAAGCCGTCTTCAACCAGCGCCGCCAGCCGGTTCAATATGTCCATATCCCCGGAATTTTCGACGGACAGGGTAACCACGGAATCTTTTTGACATCCAAGGGAGAGGATGTCCATGACATCCTTGGCGTCGACCCGCTCACGCCCTTTGCGAATCCATACGCCGCCCTGCGCCTTCCGCGCCAACACCGCCATGGATGCGGCGCAACGCGCATGAAGACCCGAGACATTCACAATGGTGACGTGCCGGGAATAGGTTCCATCCGACGGGGGCATGCGTTTTCCCTGTAAAATTGACGGCTTCGTAAAAAGTCCAATTTCTGCGTTGCGCTTCATCTCGTTGTCGCTGCGGCGTACGCGAAGTACGCCTCGCGACACGAAATTCGCGCGCCTTGAACTTGAACTTTTTACTTTGCCGTGTTCGCTGGCGGCTTTTTACGATTTCATCAAAATCAATTAAATTAACAACATCTAAAATCTAAGTCAACATCAACATATTGACAAGATTCCAGACTCCTGTTAACTAAACTACATGTTTTCGAATCGCAAAAATACGTAGTTTTTTGGGTCAGGTAGAGGCTAAAAAGATTTTGGAGGCAAGAATCGTTTTAAGATACGCTTAAGATACGAAGGAGGTGCGCCCATGTCTGAAAAAGTCCTCATTTTCGGGAAAAACACCTGACCGCATACCACAGCGGCTCGGGAAGCCTATGCGCGGAAAGGCAGGACGGTGGACTATGTACAGGTCCTTTCCGACCCCGAACAAATGAAAACCATGTTGCGCTACTCGAAAGGCGCCCGGCGGGTACCGGTCATCGTGGACGGCGATCGAATCCTCATCGGCTTCAACGGCAAAACCTGAGGCGTGTGACCATCGGCCGGGAGCCGATTTACGCCTCAAGGCGAAAGGGATGCCGGAAGAAAGCAGAAGCCCCCTTAAAAGCAGCTCCATCAAACCGGACGAAGGAAAAAGGGACAAGCGGCATGACGGTGGAAAAACAATTTCTATTGGACAGCCTGAAGCTGGGGGAATCCTGGCGTCTGTTTAAGATTCTGGGGGAATTCGTGGACGGTGTGGAGGCCCTGCACGACCTCGGAGCCGCCGTATCCATTTTCGGATCGGCCCGTATCACGCCCGAGAATCCCGTCTACAAAAAAACGGAACGGATCGCCGAGCTTTTTGCAAAAAGTAATTTTGCCGTCATCACGGGGGGCGGGGGCGGCGTCATGGAAGCGGCCAACAAGGGGGCGGCCAAGGCCGGCGGCCGTTCGGTGGGTTTGAACATCATTTTACCCATGGAACAAAAGCCCAATTCGTATTCGAATCTCAAGCTGGAATTCAAATACTTTTTCGTCCGGAAGGTGATGTTCATCAAGTACGCCAGCGCCTACATCATCATGCCCGGGGGCCTGGGGACCCTGGACGAGCTTTTCGAAGCGGCCACCCTGGTTCAGACAAAGCGCATCAAGCCTTTTCCCATCATCCTGGTGGGCTCGGACTACTGGCATGGACTTAAAGCCTGGATTCAATCCCAGTTGCTGAAAAATGAAACGATCTCAAAAGACGATTTCGAAATCCTCCAGGTGATGGACGATCCCGAGGAAATCGTTCACACCGTGAAACGGATCGTGATTCTTTAACAACACCAAGAACTCCGGTTTTTGCTTTTCAATCAGTTTCTTCCATCTATTCCTACCGATTAAAAAGGAATTGACAAAAGCTATTTTTTAGCTGTATGAATTCCCGGCTCCATCAGTTGCGGAAAGTTTTAAACCCCTTGACCTTTTCGGGCTGTCTGTCGATCCCACCGATGAAACGTGATGGGAGGGAATCCGTCTTTTTTCTTGTTGTTGACGAAGCGCGGATTCCGTTATAAGGCATAGATGCGGGGGAACCCCTGGTGCCTTCCCCGGAAAAATCCCCGCATTGCCACGGTAAGCAAATGGAAAAAGGAGGATTTTTGGCCGAATCAACGGAATCCACGAACAATGACGTCCTCTTGGAAATCGAAGACCTCCATATGTCCTTTGGAAAGGTCCGGGCGCTGGAAGGCGTCAGCCTGAAGGTGAAAAAAGGGGAAATCCATTCCGTCATCGGACCCAACGGCGCGGGAAAGACCGTGATGATGAATTGCATCAACGGCCTTTACCATCCTCAAAAAGGGACCATCCGCTTCAAAGGACAAACCATCAATTCGCTCAGGCCCCACGAACGGTCCAAAATGGGCATCGCCAGGACGTTTCAGAAGGTGGAGGTCTTCGGCGGCATGACCGTCCTCGACAATATCCGCCTGGGGCGCCACAATCATTACCGCTCCGGCATCCTCAGCGGCGCCGTTTACCTGGGAAAGACCGCACGGGAAGAAATCGAGCACCGGACCTTCATTGAAGAGCAAATCATCGACCTTCTGGAAATCGAGCACATCCGGCACAAACCCGTGGGCATGCTCCCCTATGGTCTTCAAAAACGGGTGGAGCTCGGCCGCGCCCTGGCCCTGGAGCCCGACCTGTTGATCCTCGACGAACCCCTGGCCGGACTGAATCTGGAGGAAGTGGAGGACATGGCCCGCTTCATCCTGGACGTCAATGAAGAAAAGCGCTGGAAAGTGACCTGCCTCCTCGTGGAGCATGACATGGGCGTGGTCATGGATCTTTCGGACCGGATCTTCGTGCTCAATTTCGGCAGGATGATCATTGACGGCACGCCGAAAGAGGTGCAGAGCAACCCTGATGTGATCAAGGCGTATCTCGGCGAAGAGGACCTGTATGCAACAAGACGGTAGTACCGGAATCCCCACCGGAGGCGGTATCGAGATCACCCCGGAGCTGACCATCCCGAAGCTGTTTGTCCGCCAGGCGCGGAAATACGGCGCGGACCGTGTCGCCATGCGGGAAAAGGAATTCGGGATCTGGCGGCCCATCTCCTGGCAGCAATACCTGGACAACGTCAAACATTTGGCCCTGGGGCTTGTCGCCCTCGGCCTCGAGGACGGGGACAAGGTTTCCATGATCGGAGACAACCGCCCCCAGGGTCTCTGGGCCGAGATGGCCACCCTGTGCGCCCGGGGGATCGGCGTGTGGCTCTTCCAGGACTGCCTCATCGACGAGGTGCGGTACATCATCGACCATTCGGACACCAAGTTCATCTTCGGGGAAGGCCAGGAAGAAGTGGACAAGGCATTGTCCATTTACGACGAATGCCCCAAGCTGAAAAAAATCATCTGGGACGACCCCAAGGGGTTGCGCCACTATCACCAGGACTGTCTCATCAGCCTGGAAGAAGTCCAGGACCTCGGGAAAAAACTGGAAAAGGAAAAACCGCATCTTTTCGACGAAATGATCGAAAAGGGGCACGGCAAAGAAGTCGCCCTCCTTTTTTACACCTCCGGCACCACGGCCCTCCCCAAGGGCGCCTTGCTTTCCCACAACAACATGCTGACCATGGGCAAACACCTCATGGAGGTGGACCCCTGCCTGGATACGGACGATTATGTATCGTATCTCCCCTTCGCCTGGATCGGGGAGCAGATGATGTCCATTTCCTGCGGACTCCAGATCGGCTACACCATCAACTTTCCGGAAGAACCCGATACCGCCCAGGAAAATATCCGGGAGATCGGCCCCCACGTCATGTTCGCCCCGCCGCGCATGTATGAACAGATGACCCGAACCGTCCAGGTCAAGTACCTCGATTCCAACTGGACCAAGCGGAAGTTTTATGAGATGTCCACGAAGATCGGGTATCGTCTGGCGGACATGAAGTTCAAAAAAAGACCGATCCCCTGGTATTGGAAACTGCTTCAGAAATTCGCCCACATCACCGTGCAAAAAAAGCTCAAGGACCATCTGGGGCTATCCCGGGTCCGCAATGCCTACACCGGAGGGGCGGCCATGGGCCCCGATCATTTCCGGTTTTTTCACGCCCTGGGCGTGAACTTGAAACAGATTTACGGCCAGACCGAAGTGGCCGGCATCTCGGTGGTGCACCGGACGGGAGACATCAAATTCGACACCGTGGGGCACCCCATTCCGGGGACCGAGATCAGGATCACCAAAGAAGGGGAAATCATCACCCGGAGCCCATCCGTCTTTTTGGGGTATTACAAGAATCCGGAGGCCACCGAAAGCACCCTGAAGGACGGTTGGCTGTACTCCGGGGATAAGGGGTTCATCGACGACGACGGCCACCTGGTGGTCTTCGACCGGACCAAGGACGTTTTCACCCTCAAAGACGGGAGACCCTTTGCGCCCCAATACCTGGAGACGCGATTGAAGTTCAGCCCCTACATCAAGGATTCCTGGGTCATCGGGCACGAACGGGACTACATCAGCGCCGTCATGTGCATCGACTATACGGTGGTGGGGAACTGGGCGGATGCAAAGAAGCTCAACTACACCAGCTATCAAGAGCTTTCCCAGATGCCGGAGGTGTACGATCTGGTGGAAAAGCAGATCCGGCAGGCCAACAAGGATCTTCCGGACGTGGCCAAGGTGCGGCGGTTTATAAACCTTTATAAGGAACTGGATCCGGACGACGACGAACTGACCCGGACGCGCAAACTCCGGCGGGCCTTTGTGGAAAAACGGTACAAGGAGATTGTGGACGCCCTTTATTCGGACAAGGATACCGTGCATATCGATACCACCATCCGGTATGAAGACGGGCGGGAATCCCATATCAAGACGGACCTGAAAATCGTCACCATTGATGATCAGTGAAGGGAAGCAGGTTTTACGTTTTAAGTGTTAAGTGTTAAGTGGGGGGGGGAAGGAACGACGGGTGAAGCGCGGTGGCAAGTGATGCGACGAAATAACGAAATCAACGAAAAGACGGGACGGACCCGATAGACCGGACAGGAGGAAATGCATGGAATTGTTCCTGATGGCACTGACGACGGGAATCATGGTGGGGGGTATTTACGCCCTCGTGGCCCTGGGCTGGGTGCTCATTTACAAATGCTCCGGGGTCCTGAACCTGGCCATGGGCGAACTCACCCTCATCGGCGCCTATACCTCGTTAGGGTTTTATTCCATGGGGATTCCCTTTCTGCTCTCCCTTCTTTTTTCTTTGATCATCGGCTTGATCCTGGGGATTCTGACCGAGCGGATCTTTTTGGACAAACTCATCGGCGAACCGGTCTTGACGGTGATCATGGTGACGGTGGGGCTCTCCTTTTTCTTCAAAGGGACCGTGGAATTCATCTGGGGGGTGGATACCAAGGTATTCGAACCTTCGGTGTTCCCCATCGAACCCATCCGCTTGGGGCCGCTCATCATCGGGCAGGTCTACCTGTGGAGTTTCCTGGCCGCCATGATCCTTTTGGTCATTTTTGTCTGCTTTTTTAAATACACCCGGTGGGGATTGGCCATGCAGGCCACCGCCGACGACGAGATGGCGGCACTCTCCCTGGGGGTTTCCGCCCGGTTCGTCTACGCCGCGGCCTGGGCCATCGCCTTCATGGCCGCCGGTGTCGGGGGAACGCTTTTAGGAAACATCAACGGCCTGAACATCTCGGTGGGATACCTGGGCCTGTTGGTATTGCCGGCCGTGGTGCTCGGGGGGCTCAATTCCGTCCCCGGGGCCATCGTGGGCGGTATCATCATCGGGGTGCTGGAAAATTTTTCCGGCACCTATTTGGACAAGTACTTTCCCGGCGGCGTCAAGGAGATCGCCCCCTTTGCGTTCATGGCGGTCTTTTTGTTGTTCAAGCCCTACGGGCTCTGGGGATGGGAACGGATCGAACGGGTGTAAAAGGAGCGCTTTATGTCGACGACTTGGCTTCCCTGCGGCGATTATCATCAATCTTACCGCGAAGACCATGCCTGGTTTCAGACCGCATTCATCAAGGGAAAAATGTTCCTTCTCGCCGTCGTTCTCTTGGTACTCGTCCCCTGGCTGGCGGACAGCTACTGGATTTCCGTGTGCAACCAGATCGGATATACGGTCCTGGGCGCCCTGGGGGTGCAGCTCCTCATCGGGTTCTGCGGTCAGGTGACCCTGGGGCATGCGGCCTTTGTCGCCGTGGGGGCGTACACCAGCACCCTCTTGATCCTTGAATTCCCGTGGCCCCAATTCATCCTTGACATCGGGCTCGCCTACCCCATCAGCATCGGGGTCGCCGCCGTGGTTGCCGGCTTATGGAGCGTGCTGTTCGGACTTCCCTCGGCCCGGGTCAAGGGATTTTACCTTATTTTGACCACCATGGCCGCCCAGTTCATCACGGTGGATTTCATCATCACCCAGTATGTGTCGCAGATCGGGGGCCGGGGACAGGCTTTTTCGCTCCCGCCCGGGACCATCAAGATCGGGCCCTGGGTGATCGATTCGGACGTCAAGGTCTATTACATGATGATCGTCCTCTCGACGCTGTGTATCATGGGCATGGCCAACCTCCTGAGATCCCGGGCCGGACGGGCCTGGGTGGCCATCCGGGACAACGACATCTCCGCGGAGGTCATGGGCATCAACATCATCAAGTACAAGTTATTGGCCTTTTTCGTCGGCGGGGCCATCGGAGGCGTCGCCGGGGCCTTCTGGATCAGCAACCTGGCCGCCATCAGCCCCGAGCATTTCACATGGTTCTGGTCCCTGTGGCTGGTGGGCGTGATTCTCATCGGCGGCGTGGGGTCCATCCACGGCGCTGTTTTCGGGTCCGTCTTCATGGTCGTGGTCATGGAGTTGCTGCAACTGGCGGTCATGCCGCTGGCCGACGAATACCCCAAGCTGCTGATGGATTTTCTCTTCGTCAAGGAAGCCGCCTTCGGGCTGGCCATTTGTATCTTCATGATCTTCGAGCCCAACGGGCTGGCCTATCGATGGTGGCAGGTGAAAAACTATTTCAATCTCTGGCCCTTTTCTTATTGATGCGCATGGACTTAAATATGCGGGGAAGGAGGTGATGGGCGGCGTCATTCTTTCCGGATAGGGTATCGATTTTCGTTTACTCAACAATCGAAGGGGGATGATTATGAATCAAAGACAGCAATGGTTCAAATACGTGGCGTTATTCTTTATCCCGGCCCTTGTTCTCGGCGTCTCCGCAGGGGTTTTTGCCGCCGAGGTGAAGGTCGGGGCCCTCAACGACGTCACAGGCGCCACATCCGACGTGGGGAAAGATTATGCCCTGGGGATTGCGGAAGCCATCCAATACGTCAATGACAACGGGGGAGTCAACGGCAAACCCATCAAACTATACCAATTCGATTACGGGTATCGCATTCCCGAAGCGCTGACCAAGTATAAATTGTTCAAGCGGCTTGGCACCGTGGCGGTTCTCGGATGGGGTACCGGCGACACGGAAGCGTTGTCTCCGACCATCACCAAAGATAAGATGCCCTATGTGAGCGCTTCCTACAGCGCGCACCTCACGGATCCGAAAAAGACGCCGTACAACCTGTTCGCCGCCACCGACTATTCCACCAATGCCCGGGCCGCCATTACGGCCTGGTTCGACACCCGGTGGAAAAAGCATCCCGATTACGGGAAGCGGAAACCCAAGTTTGTCTGCAGCTACCATTTCGCCCATCCCTACTGCTCCGCCCCCATCAAGGCCATCAAGGACCAGGCCGAGATTCTGGGGTTCGAAGTCGGGCCGGATCAGAACGTGAGCCTGGTGGCCATCGATGCCAAGAGCCAGGTCCTGGCCATGAAAGACTACGGTGCGGACCTGGTCTGGCACGGCAACACCACCATGTCGGTATCGGCGACGGTCCGGGATGCCTTCTCTCTGGGGCTCAAGGCGGATCATATTGTCAACTGCTGGGGTTTTGATGAAAATCTCCCGAGACTCGCCGGAAAGGCCGCCGAAGGCGTTATGGGCGCCCCCAGGTGTGCATTCTTCGGCGAAGATGTGAAGAACATGGACAAAGTCGTGGAATATGCCAAGAAGTATAATCCCGGTGTGCCCCTGGAAAAACGCCTGACCCATACCGTGGGCGCCTGGGCCAACGTGATGGCCCTGTGGGAAGCCATGAACCGGGCGGACAAGGCCGGTGACCTGACAGGTGAAGGCATCCTGAAAAAAGGATTTGAAACCCTGCGCAATTACGACATCGGGCTCGGTGTGGCGCCCCTGACCTACACGCCCACGGACCACCGGATTTCCGGGACGGTTTCCATTTATGAAATCAAGGGCGGCAAATTCCAGGTGGTGGAACGTGTAGACTTAAAGAGCCGCTGGCCGGAGAAGTGGGAAAAGGAATGGCTGGGCTGGTAGCGCCGCGGCGTGCTGACGCGCCACAGCCCGAACACCCCCGAGGAGGTTGACGCACATTGTCCAGCGATAAGATGATCTTGAAGATCAACAATATAGAAGTCAAGTACCATGAGGTAATCCTGGTGATCAAAGGCGTCTCCATCGAGGTGCCTGAAGGCGGCATCGTGGCCCTGTTGGGCGCCAACGGCGCCGGCAAGAGCACCATTTTAAAAGCCGTGTCCGGCCTTTTGAAGCACGAGGACGGTCACGTCACCGACGGTTCCATCGAGTTCGAGGGGGAACGGATCGACCGGATGCCGCCTGAAAAGATCGCCAAAATGGGAATCGTTCAGGTCATTGAAGGCCGCCGGGTGTTCGAGCACCTCACGGTGGAACAGAACCTCAAGGTGGGCGCCCACATGCGCAAATACGGCCGGTCCGTCAAAGAAGGCCTGGAAATGGTGTACCATTATTTCCCCCGGCTGCGCGAAAAGCGGAATGAAACGGCCGGGTTCATCAGCGGGGGAGAACAGCAAATGACCGTTGTGGGGCGGGCCCTCATGACCCAACCCAAGTTGATTCTCCTTGATGAGCCGTCCATGGGATTGGCGCCCCTTCTGATCCACGAGATCTTCAACATCATCACCCGGCTCAACCAGGAGGAGAAAATCTCCATCCTCCTGGTGGAACAGAACGCCAAGCTGGCACTCAATGTGGCGCCCTATGCCTATGTACTGGAAAACGGGCGCATCGTCATGAACGATTCCGCTGAAAGACTCCGGGAGAATCCCGATATCAAGGACTTCTACCTGGGCATGACCGATTTCGGGGGGAGAAAAAGCTTCCGTAATATCAAGCACTACAAACGGAGAAAGCGGTGGCTGACCTAATCCGCGATGGCAAACAGGGAGGATGAGTATGCAGAGAAAATCAACGTTTCTGGCGGTTACCAGCATCTTGGCCGTCGTCGTGTTCATGGCGGGATGCGCCGGCATGACGGCCAAACCCACCGAGAAAAATTTCAAGGCACCCACAGTGACATTGAGCCATGTGGAGGTGCAATCTTACTGGGGATGGTGGTTCTACAGCGCCAAGGTGGAACCCACCAGCGGGAAAGCGGGCAACAACGGCGCCCCCTTGGTGCTGGCGTTTATCTTCGATGTGAACAACCCCAATGAATTCCCGGTGTTGATGGAACGATTGCAGTTCACCGTGGGATTCGAGGCATTTGACATCAACACCCCAAGCATCATGGACACCATATGGATCCCCGCCGGGAAAACCAACCAGGTTCGGGTCGTCGCCGTTCAGGATCCCGGCGTCACCACGGGGAGCCTCCTGGTCGCCAGTGGAGACCAGGTGAAGGCCTCAGGAAAGGGCCCCATGGAACTCATCGAGAACTGGTGGACGAAAATTCCGGATTTCGCGTTTCCGATTCACGTCCGGAACGGATCCGCCGTTTTTAAAGCGGACGGCATCGTCAAAGCGGTGGCATTCAACGCCACATTTCCCTGATTCGATCGAGGCGGTTTTTTTCATTCGCCCCTGATCCGTTCCGGGGCGGGCGTCTTTTCACAAGCCCCGGAACGGAACCGTTCCAGATCGGCAAGGGTTCAACCGCCGGTGATCAATAATATTCTTTGGAACCCGGCATCCGCACGAGAAACCATCATGGGGATACACGATCTCACCTTTTACGACATCATCAATCGAAACGCCACCACCTTCGGTAATCGGCCGGCCTGGGTCGAAGCCGACGACGGCCGGACGCTGACGTTCCGGGAAATCAAGGAACAGGTGGACCGCCTGGCCGCGGGGTTGAAAACCCTCGGACTTGAAAAACACGACCGGATCGGCGTTTACGGAAAAAACAGTCTTGAATATTTCCTCATTTACGGCGCCGCGGCCGCCCGGGGTGCCGTCGTGCTTCCCATCAACTGGCGCCTGAGTCCCGAGGAAGCGGCGTTTAACCTCAACGACGGCACGCCGAAAATGCTTTTCGTGGACCCCGAGTTCGAGGGGCCCTTCCGGGAAACTCCGGACCGGTTCCCTTCCATCGGCGCCGTTTATAATCTGCGGCCCGGCGGGGCGTTTCCCGATTTCAACGCTTTGATGGCCGACCCGTCGGATTTTACTGAAACGAATGTGGCTTCCGATGACGGGTTCGTGATCATTCACACCGCGGCCGTGGCCGGAAGGCCCCGGGGCGCGCTTTTAAGCCACGGAAACGTCCTTTGCGCCGACATCCATCTGAATCTTTGTTTCGGCTTGTCTTTTTCCGACGTGCACCTGAATCTTCTCCCCCTGTTCCATGTTGGGGGATTGTTCATGGCCACCAACACGTTCCACGCCGGCGCCCTGAACGTCAACATGAGCAAGTTCGACGCCGTCAAAGCGGTTTCCCTCATCGAAGAAAAGGGGGTCACCGTCTTTTTCGAATTCCCGCCCATACTGTCTTCCATACTGGAGGCGCACCGGGAAACGAAAAAAGAGATCCGATCGGTGAGAGCCGTCCTGGGATTGGGTGTCCCCGAAACCATCCAGGCATTCCAAAACGCCACGGGGGGCACCTTTTATTGCATGTACGGACAAACCGAAACATCGTGCCTGGCCACCCTCGGCCGCTGGAATGACCGGCCCGGCTCGGCCGGGAAGATCATCCCCCTGTCGGACGTCCGCCTCGTGGACGATGACGACCGTCCGGTGCCGGCGGGCCAGGTGGGGGAAATCGTTATGAAAGGCCCCATGGTGTTTAAAGGATACTGGGGTCTTGAGGAAGATACGGCGTACACGTTTCGGGGGGGATGGCATCATACCGGGGATCTGGGCCGCTTCGACGAGGACGGTTTTCTTTTTTACGCGGGCCGGAAAGCCGAAAAGGAATTGATCAAGCCCGGCGGAGAAAACGTCTACCCGGCCGAGGTCGAAAAGGCGATTCTCGAGCATCCCGATGTGGAAGCCGCCGTGGTCTTCGGGGTACCGGATCCCAAATGGAAAGAGGGGATCAAGGCCGTCTGCCGGCTCAAAGCCGGATCCGAACTGGATCCAAAGGCCCTCATCCGGTTCGTGGGGGAGCGCATCGCCAGTTATAAAAAACCCCAATACGTACAATTCGTTTCGGAAATTCCGGTAAAAGCGGACGGCTCCCCGGACCGCGCCCGGATCAAAGAATTGTACGGCGGCCTCCAGTAAATCCCCCATGTGCCGCCCGCGTCCATTTGCGCCGTCGCCGGGAAACAGGGAGGCGATGCATGCCCGCTGCATCAGGTCTTGAGGACCGGATTCGGATTATTGAAAAGACTTTTTCTTCCGCGGATCTGACGGGGTCCAGGGAAGAAATCCTGGCCGCCCTGAATCGATTCGAAGACAAAACGCGCCCTTTCACCGGCGTGCCGGAATTGGACGCCGTCATCCGGTGGCATAAAAACCTCTTCTTGCAAAAAGTGCACTTTTTCCCCAGAGCCGAGCAGCTCCTGGATGAGGCGCTGCACCTCCTCGAGGATGCCCCGGATCCCCTTCTGCAGCAATGGAAGCTGCGTATCCTCATCTCCCTGGGTTATGTCCACCGGGCCCGGTGCAATTACATGGACGCCGACACCTATCTCCATGAGGCCTTGGCCCTGGCCATGGCCGATCCTGCGTTATCCAGTTTTACGGGGGAAATCTACTCCCTTTTGGGAAGCGTCAACCTCCTTTTGAATCGAAACGACCTGGCGCAACAATATGTATTGAAAGAAAAGGCGATCTCTCGGAATCGATATCAGGAGCAACCGGAGGAAAGATCCCGGGCGCTCGCCTATGGATTTGCACTCATCAACTGGGCCCGTATCCATCGAAAGATCGGGCTCATCGCCACCGTGAACCGCACCGATATCGAAACGGCCCTGGATCTTTTTTCCCGATGCCGCCACGAGATGGGGCAGGCCTTGGCCCAGCTGGAACTGGCCGAATATTTATGCGAAACGAACGCCGTGGATGACGCCCTTCGGATCGCCGAGTCCCTGGAGCCGATATTTGCATCGAACGGAATGCCTTCGGAATCCATCCTTGCCGGGTTGATCACCATGAACGCCTTTCATAAGATCTTTCAGTTCGAACGGGCCCGGAGCAAAGGAGACGCGCTTTTGGCGCTGGCGGACGCACACGGCATGGGGTCCGACCGGATCATGACGGATGTGTATTACGCCATCGGGGTCTGCCGGTATGAAATGAATGAAGAAGACGCCGCGATGGCCTGCTTCAGAAAATCCGCCCGGCTGGGCATGGTGCACGGCACCAAAAGCGCCATCGTCCGCGCCTTTCATGCCGCACGAAAGATCGACCGGTACCGGGCCGAAGCCCTCCTGACCTCGGACCTCGTCTACCAGGATGCCGAATTCGTTCGAAACCGGGTGGAGCGGAGCATCAATCCCTTCAAGGAAACGCGCACGAAGTTGAAAATCCCCGCCTCCACGCTCTTTTTGGACATCGTGGATTTTTCCACCATCATGATGCGCTCCGACGAAGACCTGACGGTAAAAATGGTGGACGAGCTGATCGACCGGATATGCCTGATTGTTTATCTTTACGGGGGGTACATCGACAAGTTCCTCGGGGACGGCGTCATGGCCATATTCGAGCACGGCGAGGCGCTTCGGCCCTCCGTGGCGTTGAATACGGTGAAATGCGGACTTGACATCCTCCGGGCGCTCAAGCACAAAAACTACAAGTTGAAAAAACACTTCGAGGCCAGGCAAAACATCGACGTGCGCATCGGCATCAGCACGGGCGAAATATATGCCATGTTGCTGGGGAACTACATCAAGACCGAATTCACCTACCTCGGAAACGCGGTGAATCTGGCCTCCAAGCTGGAAAAACAGGCTGCCAGCCGCATGGTCCTCATCGATGAAAAGACCCGGAACCTGGCCGAGGACCGCATCCTGTCGGAACCGCTGCCAGTGACGATTCCGGGCATCGGGGATACAACGGCCCATCGCGTGGTCCGGCTGAAACGCAAAAACGAAAGGAGCTGAAAGGAAATGGTCCGGACGGAGATTTCCCTTTTTTTAAAGAATGCACCCGGAGAACTGGGAAAACTCGCTTCCCTTTTTGCCGGAGAAAAGATCAACATCGACGCGCTCACCATCCAGGATGCATCCTCCTATGTACGGGAACTGTTCAAGGCCCGGGGGAAATCCCTCAAACGGATCGCCTCGGTGGCCAGTTACAATTCCATGCGAAAGGATTCGGCCGAGTTCGCCCTGATCCGGCTGCTGGTGGATCAGACCGACAAGGCCATTGACCTGCTTTCCAAAAACGAATATATATTCGACATCATGCCGGTGATCGCCGTGGAGTTGGACAACCGCCCCGGTGCGCTGGCCGAAGTGGCGTCCAAGTTCGGTGAAGAAGGGATCAATATCAATTACGTATACGGATCCGTCTCCTCCCCGGAGGAAAAATGCCTGTTCGTGTTTTGTCCGGAGGACATCGAGCTGGCTTCCAAGTTTTTTCAGTAAACGATAACGATCCGCATCGGTAAAGGAGATTTTTACGCCCATCATGGATATAAATGCCGAAATGACCATTTTGGCCATCGACGATGATCCGGTGAGCCTCCGGTTCATCGAAAAGCTCCTGGGACAGGGAGGGTACCGGAACATCCGGACCTGCAGCAATGCCGCCGATGGGTTCAACGCGGTGGAAAGCGCCCCCCCGGACCTGATCCTTCTGGATATCATCATGCCGGATATGGACGGATACGAGTTCTCCCGGCGCATTCGGGAGAAGGCATCCACAAAGGATATTCCCATCCTCGTGGTCACCGGCGGGGCGGCGGAGGCCAACGAAGCCATTGAAAAGAGCTTTCAGGCGGGCGCCACGGATTTCATCACCAAGCCCATCAATACCACCGAATTTTTCGCCCGGGTGCGCTCCGCCTTATCCATCAAACAGGCCCATGATCGACTCAAGGAAGAGCTTTCCCGGCGGCAACAGGCCGAGGCGGAAAAGGAAAACCTCATTTTGGAACTCAAAGACGCCCTGGCCAAGGTGAAAAAACTGTCCGGGATGCTTCCGATCTGTGCCTCCTGCAAAAAAATCCGGGACGACCAGGGATACTGGAACCAGATCGAAAATTACATCCGGGAACACTCGGACGCCGAATTCAGCCACAGCCTTTGCCCCGAATGCGTGGAAAACATCTATCCGGGCCTGAAAAAAAACGAGGAAAAGGTCACCTGACTATTCGGCGCCGCGGTTAATGGCGGGAGGGTGAACCGCACCAGCGAGCGCATTCCCCGCTGCTTGCGACGGGGTAAGCGAGCGAATCTGAAAATGTCAAAATTCCTTACGGTCGAAGATTCCCCGCTGCTTGCGGCGGGGAACCTTCAATCCGCCGCATACCATGCATTTAAAGTACGCGCTTGTCCTGCAGGATGTGGTTGGAGATGACGACGCGCTGGATTTCGGACGTCCCCTCATAGATGGTAAATACCCGGGCGTCCCGGTAGAAGCGTTCCACCGGATATTCCTTGATGAACCCGTACCCCCCGTGAATCTGAAGGGCTTTGGCCGTCACCCGGTTCACCATCTCCGAAGCGAAGAGTTTGGCCATGGACGCCTGGGCCGTGAAGTTTTCCTTCCGGTCCTTCATGGCGGCGGCGGAAAGCATTAATTGACGGGCGGCTTCGAGTTCCGTCGCCATGTCGGCGATCATCCACCGGATCCCCTGGAACTTGGAAATAGGCTGGCCGAACTGCTCCCGTTCCTTGGCATACCTCACCGAAGCGTCAAGGGCCGCCTGGGCCACCCCCACCGATTGGGCCGCGATGCCGATTCTGCCCGAATCCAGGGCCGTCATGGCGATGGTGAACCCCATCCCCTCCTCCCCCAGCCGGTTCTCCGCCGGGATGCGGCAGTCCTCGAAGACGAGATCCGTGGTGTCCGATGCGCAAAGCCCCATTTTTTCTTCCAGGGGTCCTGAAGAAAACCCCGGGGTCCCTTTTTTCACCATAAAGGCGCTGATCCCCTTGTGCCGCCCGGACGGATCGGTCTTGGCCGTGACGATGACCACGTCTGCGTTTTTCCCCGTGGTGATGAACCGTTTGGTTCCGTTGAGGACGTAATGCTCCCCGTCTTTTTTGGCCGACGTCAATTGTCGCGACGGGTCCGAACCGGCCAGGGGTTCGGTGAGGGCAAAGGCGCCGATGAATTCCCCCCGGGCCAGGGGTTTGAGGTATTTCTCCTTCTGGGTTTCCGTGCCGTAGTGCAGGATGCTTTCGCATACGATGGAGTTGTGCACCGACATCACCACCGCCGTGGCCGCACAGGCATAGGCCACCTCGGAAAGGGCCAATACATAGGCCACGGCATCGGCCCCGGAACCGTCGTACGCCGGGGGGACCATCATCCCCATGAGTCCCAGCTCGGCCAGCCGTTTCAGGTTGTCCGCCGGAAATTCCCGGGTCTTGTCCCGCTCCATGGCGGTGGGGAGGATCACCTCCCGGGAAAAATCCCGTACCATGGAATGGATCATGATCTGTTCGTCGGTCAGTTTGAATACCATCTCGCCTTCCTTTGCGTTTGCCGTCACGCCGGCGGACCGCTGTCCCGTCCGAAAACCAGGCCTTGAGATCCCTTACGGGTTATACACCACCACGATCAGTTCCGCCCGTTCTTCACCGATGTTCCTCAAATGGTGGCGGATGCCGGAATTGAAGTGAAGGGAATCATCCTTTTCCAGGATATTCACGTGCTCCCCCACGGTGATTTCCACCTTCCCGGATAAAACGTAGGTAAATTCTTCACCTTCATGCTGATACCCCACGCCCTTGTGGGACTGCATGGGTTCGATGACGACCCGAAAGGCCTTGAGATGCTTGTTCTCGGCCCCCGGGGTCAGGGTGGTGTAGGCGTAGTTTTCCGTGCGGGTGGTGTAGGCCTTGATCCGCTTTTTCAGGGTCGATTCCTGTTGTCTCAACAAAAATCCGGAATCGACTTCCAGTGCCCGGGCGATGCTCAACAGGGTCCCCACCGGCGGCGTGATCTTCCCCGATTCCACCTTCTTGAGATAATCAACGGAGAAACCGGTTTCGTTCGCCATCCGATCATAGGACATCTTTTTTTTCGTCCGGATCGCCTTGATCTTCTCCCCGATACCGGCCGAGGCGTCGGTTTTTTTCCTGGGCATCCCTCCTCCTTATTCCGTTTTAACGGGTTTGACGGCGGGGGCGACGCATTTTCGAATCACGCGTATTCGTAAAAGCCCCTGCCGCTTTTTCTTCCCAGCCACCCGGCCTCCACGTACTTGCGCAGCAACGGGCACGGCCGGTATTTGGAATCTTTGAATCCCGCGTAAAGGGTCTCCATGATGGCCAGGCACGTGTCCAGTCCGATCAGATCGGCCAGGGCCAACGGCCCCATGGGATGATTCATCCCCAGCTTCATCACGGTGTCGATATCCTCCCGGGTCCCCACCCCGTGATACAGGCAGAAAACCGCCTCGTTGATCATGGGCATCAGGATCCGGTTGGCGATGAATCCGGCGTAATCCTCGGATTTGGCCGGCGTCTTCCCGAACTTGAGCGCCAGATCCCAGGTCGTTTTCAGCGTCTCTTCCGATGTCGTCAGGGCCGGGATGATTTCCACCAGTTTCATGAGAGGGACCGGATTCATGAAATGCATCCCGATGACCTTGTCGGGCCTCCGGGTCTTTGCGGCGATGCGGCCGATGGGAATCGACGAGGTGTTGGTGGAAAGGACGGTGTGGGCGGGACACGCCGCATCCAGGTCTGAAAAGATCTTGAACTTGACGGATTCTTCCTCCGTGGCGGCTTCCACGACGAAATCGGCCTCGCCGGCGGCCCGGATGTCGGTGGCGGTGCGGATGCGGCCGAGAAGGGCGTCCATCTCCTCCTTGGAAAGCTTTCCTTTTTCCACGCTCCTGGAAAGGAAGCGCCGGATCGTATCCAATCCCCGATCGATGAACTCCTGGGAGATGTCCGTCATGATCACCTGAAGCCCGGAGGCCGCCGCCACCTGGGCGATCCCGCTTCCCATCTGACCGGATCCCACAACGCAAAAAGTGTTGATTTCCATGACTGTCTCCTTGCTGAATGAATTTATCGCCGCACCACCATGGCCACGGCTTCCCCGCCCCCCAGGCAAAGGCTGGCCAGCCCGGTGTGCTTCTGTGTCCGCTGCATTTCATGCAGGAGCGTGACCAGGACCCGGCACCCGCTGGCGCCGATGGGGTGCCCCAGGGCGACGCTCCCGCCGTTCACGTTGACCGTGGACGGATCCAGATCGAGTTCCCGTATCACCGCCACGGTGGATCCGGAAAAGGCTTCATTGACCTCGAACAGATCCACATCATCGATGCCGATGCCTTCTTTTTCAAGGCATTTGGGAATGGCCCAGATGGGGGCCACCAGGACGTATTTCATGTCGATTCCGAAGGCGGCCTGGGCGCCCACCGTGGCAAGGGGGGTACATCCCATGGATTCGGCCGTTTCCCGGGCCATCACCACCACAGCGGCCGCACCGTCGCTGATGACCGAGGCGTTTCCCGCGGTGGTCAGGCCGTCGGCCTTGAAGGCCGGGGGCATCTTGGCCAGCACCTCGTAAGGGGTTTCCCGGGGACACTCGTCTTCTTCGAAAAAGACACGCTGCCCTTTTTTGTCTTTGAGGGGAACCGGCACGATTTCTTCTTTGAATTTCCCGCCTGCTTTGGCCGCAACCGCCCGGCGGTAGGACTCGGCCGCATACCGGTCCTGGTCTTCACGGGTGACCCGGTATTTTTCCGAACACAGTTCGTTTGAAATCCCCATGTGGAAATCATTGACGATGTCCCACAGCCCGTCGTGCACCATGTGATCGTCCACCACCGAAACCCCCATGCGGTACCCGAACCGGGCCTTTTTCAGAAAGTACGGTGCCAGGGTCATGTTCTCCATGCCGCCGGCCACCACCACGTCGGCATCCCCCGTCGCGATGGCCTGGGCCGCCAGCATCACGGCCTTCAGCCCCGAGCCGCACACCTTGTTGACGGTGATGCACTCCGCCTCCCAGGGCATCCCGGCCTTCACCGCCGCCTGTTTCGCCGGGTTCTGGCCGCAGCCGCAGGGAAGGACCTGGCCCATGATGACTTCGTTGACATGGCGTTTTTCGATCCCGGCCCGCTGGATCGCTCCTTCGATGACCCGGGCCCCCAGGTCGGTGGCCCCCATCCGGGCCAGGGACCCGTTGAAGCTCCCCAGCGGGGTGCGCACCGCGCTGACAATGACTGCTTCCCGCATGCCGTGTTCTCCTTTGATGGCCGGTTTGGCCGGTTTGGTTTCTGTCTTTTATTTCTCACTTAAAACGTAACACGTAAAACCCGTCACGTCTTTTCCAACACGGCCGGATGGTCAATCCGGCCTTACAACCCTGCTTTTTTTCCCCTTCACGGCCCCTGGAGCCTACATATTCCGCCGGTACTTCCCGCCCACCTCGTACAGGGCCCGGGTGATCTGTCCCAGGGTGCAGTGCCGGACCGTGTTCATGAGTTCCGCAAAGATGTTCCGCCCTTCCAGGGCGGCCTCCTGCAGCCGCTTGAGGGCGCCGGGGGATTCGGCCTCGTGTTGCTTCCGGAAGTCTTCCAGGCGCTTGAGCTGGGATTGTTTTTCCGCCTCCGTGGCCCGGGAAAGCTCTAGATTTTCGCTGAGCTGGTCCGGGTCGGCGTCCGGATCCCGGAAGGTGTTGACCCCGATGATGGGCAGCTCCCCCGTATGCTTCAATTTCTCGTAGTACAGGGATTCCTCCTGGATCTTGCTTCGCTGATACCCGGTCTCCATGGCCCCCAGGACCCCGCCCCGCTCCGAGATCCGGTCGAACTCGGAAAGGACCGCCTCTTCCACCAGGCGGGTCAGCTCTTCGACGATGAAACTCCCCTGGTTCATGTTTTCGTTTTTGGCAAGTCCCCATTCCCGGTTGATGATCATCTGGATGGCCAGCGCCCGGCGCACCGACTCCCGGCTCGGGGTGGTGATGGCCTCGTCGAAGGCGTTGGTATGGAGGCTGTTGCAGTTGTCGTAGATGGCGCACAAGGCCTGGAGCGTCGTCCGGATATCGTTGAACTGGATCTCCTGGGCATGCAGGCTGCGCCCCGAGGTCTGGATATGGTATTTCAGCATCTGGGAACGATCCGACCCGTTGTATTTGTGCTTCATGGCGATGGCCCAGATCCGCCGGGCCACCCGGCCGATGACCGTGTACTCGGCTTCCATGCCGTTGGAAAAGAAGAAGGATAAATTGGGGGCGAAACGGTCCACGTCCATCCCCCGGGAAAGGTAGTACTCCACATAGGTGAACCCGTTGGCCAGGGTAAGGGCGAGCTGGGTGATGGGATTGGCCCCGGCTTCGGCGATATGATACCCGGAGATGGAAACGGAATAAAAATTCCGGACCCCGTTTTCGATGAAATACTCCTGGATATCCCCCATCATCTTGAGGGCGAACTCGATGGAAAAAATGCAGGTGTTCTGTCCCTGGTCTTCCTTGAGAATATCCGCCTGCACGGTTCCCCGGACATTGGAAAGGACCCTGCGGCGGATGGCGTCCTGTTCCGCCGGGGTGGGGGGACGGTTTTTTTCGGCGGTGAATTGTTCCACCTGCTGGTCGATGGCCGTATTCAGGAACATGGCCAGCATCATGGGGGCCGGGCCGTTGATGGTCATGGAGACGGAGGTGTTGGGGGCGCTCAGGTCGAATCCCGAGTACAGGACCTTCACGTCGTCCAGGGTGCAGATGGAAACCCCGGAGGTCCCCACCTTCCCGTAGATGTCGGGCCGGGTGTCCGGATCGAATCCGTAAAGGGTCACCGAGTCGAAAGCCGTGGACAGCCGCTTGGCCTCATAGGCCGCCGACAGGAGCTTGAAGCGGCGGTTGGTCCGGGCCGGGTCCCCTTCCCCGGCGAACATCCGGGTGGGCTCTTCGTCGGTCCGCTTCAACGGAAAGACCCCGGCGGTGAAGGGAAAACGCCCGGGGACGTTTTCCTCCCGGAGCCACCGGTAAATCTCCCCGGGGTCTGTGAACCGGGGGAGACAGATCTTGGGGATTTTCTGGTGGCTCAAGGAAAGGGTGTACAGGGGGACCCGGATCTCTTTATTCCGGACGCCGTAAACCAGCTCCGCTTTTTGATAGGTTCCCCGGATGGCGTCCCAGTCCGAAAGGAGGTTCCGGGTCTCTTCCTTGAGCTGTTTTCCGGCCCGAGCGGTTTCCTCTTTCAACCGGGCGATCAGCGCGGCGGTGTCGGCGTCACCGGTGGACTGTTCCAGGGATTCGACGGTTTTTTTCAGATGCCATTGGGTCCGGATCGCTTCGGCCTGGTCCCGTGTCTCTTCATGATAGCTGCGTACCGTATCGGCGATCTCGCTGAGATAACGGATACGATCGGGGGGAATGATGATGGTTTTGGAAGACGAGGTCTTTCCCGGAGGCCGGGGGAGGCGGGAGTCGAACCGGACACCGGTGCGGCCGGCGAGACCGTCGAGAACGGCGTGATACAAGGCGGTGACGCCGTCATCATTGAACTTGGAGGCGATGGTGCCGAAGACCGGCATCTCTTCCAAGGGGGTGTCCCAGGCCTTCCGGTTGCGCTGGACCTGCTTTCGGACATCCCGGACCGCGTCCTCGCCGCCCCTTTTTTCGAACTTGTTCACCGCCACCAGGTCGGCGAAGTCGAGCATGTCGATCTTTTCCAGTTGCGTGGCCGCCCCGAATTCCGCCGTCATGACGTAAAGGGACAGATCCACCAGGTCCACAATGCTGGAATCCCCCTGCCCGATGCCCGCCGTTTCCACGATCACCAGGTCGTATCCCGCCGCCTTCACCGCATCGATGACGTCGGGGAGGGCTTCGGGTATCTCGGTGTGGGACCGCCGTGTGGCCAAACTGCGCATATACACCCGGGGATTGCCGATGGCGTTCATGCGGATCCGGTCTCCCAAAAGCGCGCCGCCGGTCTTGCGCCGGCTGGGATCACAGCTGATGATGGCCACGGTGATCTCGGGCAGATCGAAAAGGAGTCTCAGGATCAACTCATCGGTCAGGGAAGACTTGCCGGCGCCCCCGGTCCCCGTGATCCCCAGCACGGGGACCCTGCGGTCACCGATTCGTTCCTTCATCTTTTTTCTCAATACCGCCAGGGCGTCGTCTTTTTCGGTAACGGCCTTTTCCACCCGGGAAATCAGGTTCGCCGTGGCCCCCTTGTTCTCCGTGGAAAGCCGGCCAAAATCAAAGGCGCCCGCGTTGACCGTGGAAAAATCGATTTTTTCCACCAGGTGGTTGATGATCCCCTGGAGTCCCCATCTGGCACCGTCTTCCGGGTGATAGATCTTGGCCACACCGTAGGATTCCAGTTCCTTGATTTCATGGGGGACGATGACGCCGCCGCCGCCGCCGAAGATCCGGATATGGGAGGCGTTTTTTTCCTTGAGAAGATCGATCATGTACCTGAAAAATTCGATGTGCCCGCCCTGGTAGCTGGAAACCCCGATTCCTTGCGCGTCTTCTTCGATGGCGGCGTTCACGATTTCTTCCACGGAGCGATTGTGACCCAGATGGATGACTTCCACGCCCGTGTCCTGGAGAATCCGGCGCATGATGTTGATGGATGCGTCGTGCCCGTCGAAAAGGGATGTGGCGGTGACCACCCGCACGAAATGTCGGGGTTTGTACGGCTCGAATTCCCGGTTCATGCCTCCTCCTTTATTGCATCGGCCGTTTCATGCCGTTCCCCGGTTCCCCCCGGCCCCGTCAAGCGGGCCGGCCCACTAAATTTAAAATGAACCGGGTCTGGCAACGGATATATTCCTCGATATGATAATGCCGGGACAAAAACCATCGACGAAAGGTCCACATATGCCCCAGAACCGATATGTTGTGGGCGGCGATCTCCAGGGACCGTTCGTCCATTTTCGGGATTGCTCCCTGCTCCGCCAGCCGGGCCAGGACTTCCACGAAGATCCCGGTGATGCGCAGTTCGTTTTCCAGGACCTTTTTCTGCCACTGGGGGGGCAGCGACCGCGTCTCCTGATAGATCAACAGGATGAAATCGCTCATGCGGTGACATACCCGAAAATATTCCCGGAGCACCGCCGCCAGGGTCTCCTTCCCCTTGCCCGCCCGATTCATGGCTTCGGAAACCCCCCGTTCCACTTCTTCGTGAATCGATTCGCATACCAGGTAGAGGACGTCTTCCTTGGACGCCACGTATTCATAAAGGGACCCGATGGAAACGCCGGCGGCCCGGGCGATTTCCCGGGTGGTGGTCTTGTGGAAGCCGTTTTCGATAAAAAGCCCCACGGCGGCCTCGGCGATCTGGCGGCGGCGGCGGCGCACCAGGTCGAGATTCTTGATCTGGGTGGGGATCCCTTCGGCGCCGTTGGAACTCTTTTTATGGGTGGAAACCGGTTTGGGTTCCGGCATGGGTTGTGCCTTTCGGCCGGTGTTCCGGGCCGCCGGATCACCCGCGGCGGACCCTCCATATGGATTATTGGTGCTACAGGCCGTTTCGTGCCGCAAACCGTCGATTTACGACTGAGCGCTCGTTCATCCGTATCACCCAATTCCGCGCCTGTCAAGGCCCAAAAAAGTATTGACACGCCCCGGGACATCCGGTAGAGTTCAAAAAAGTGACCGAGCGCTCGGTCATAAAGCCGTCACCGGGGTGATGGGGTGTTTTTATCCGCCGGCGGTTCCCGGAACGCCGCCGCATCAGGGTATTTCATTACAAAAGGACGTGCCCATGAATCGTGACACCCTCCTTGTGGAAGAAAAGAATCAGACCGCGGTGCTGACGCTGAACCGGCCGGAGGTCATGAACGCCCTCAACTTTGACCTCCTTTATGCCCTGCGCCGCGCCGTCGAAGATCTCAGGACCCGGACGGATATCCGGGTCCTGATCATCACCGGCGCCGGGGGCAAGGCCTTTTGTTCCGGTGCCGACCTGAAAGAACGGGCCACCCTTTCCCCGGAGAAGGTCCGGGAGTATATTTATACCATCCGGAACCTGTTTACCGTCATCGAGTTTTTAAACAAGCCGGTGATCGCCGCCGTCAACGGGCTGGCCCTTGGGGGCGGCACCGAACTTGCCCTGGCATCGGATATCCGCATCGCCTCAGAAAACGCCACTCTGGGACTCACTGAAACCCGGCTGGCCATCATTCCCGGGGCCGGCGGCACCCAGCGCCTTCCCCGGCTGGTGGGACGGGGCAAAGCCAAGGAGTTGATCTTCACCGGCCGGCGGGTGGGCGCCCAAGAAGCCCTGAATATTCACCTGGTGAACCAGGTCTGCAAGGCGGAGGCCCTCATGGAGGAATGCATGAAAATGGCGGCCATGATCTGTGAAACCGGTCCCATTGCCATCGAACAGGCCAAATACGCCATCAACTACGGCCTTGAATCGGATATCCACACCGGATTGGCCATCGAATCCAACGCTTACTGGGTCACGATTCCCACCGAGGACCGCACCGAAGCCCTGGCCGCCTTTAAGGAAAAACGAAAACCCAACTTCAAGGGAAAATAAAAACGTATGAATCCGAATCATTGGAAAGGAGAGATAACATCATGACCGAGTACGATCTGTGGAAGGTCTTTCCGAGGATGCCCCGGAAAGTGACCCTCGGCGACATCACCGTGCGCGACGGGTTCCAGCACGAAGAGAAATTCATTTCCACCGCCGCCAAGATCTTCTATATTGAAGAGATGGTCTTTGCCGGATGCCGGCACCTGGAGGTGACCAACCTGGCCAACCCCCGGATCATGCCCCAGTTCCGGGACGCCGAGGAGATCCTGACGTACCTGCGGGGGGATGTCTTCCGGAAAAAATGTGAAAAACGGGGAATCAACGTGGATGACGTCTGTTTCACCGCGGTGACCATCCGGGAACCGGGGGTGGACCGGGCCGTGCGCCTCAAGGAAAAAGGAATCGGCCCCGACCGCCTGTTGATGATGGTCTCCACGGAAGAAGAACACCACTATGCCAATTCCAGCACCACCCTCCCCGAGTACTGGAATGAAGCCGAGCGCTGCATTCAAAAATGCCACGACGCGGGCATGAAGATGTGCGGGACCGTGAGCACCATCTGGGGGAGCCCCATCGGCGGCGCCACCCAACTTGAAGACGCCGTAGAATTCACCAAGCGGTGGCTGTCCATCGGCGCGGACGACATCGAGCACGCCGACCACGACGGGAGCGCCTCGGCGCCCGAGGTCTATCGGTATTATTCCATGATCCTGGACGAAATCCCCGACACCCGGCTGCACATCGCCCATTTCCACGAAACCAAGCGCATGGCCTCGGCTTCCATCCTGGCCGCGCTCCAGGCCGGGATCACCCACTTCGAGGCCACCTTCGGAGGGCTGGGCGGCCAGCCGTCCAATTTTTTGGACGACTGCCCCGTGAAGGGCACCGGGGAGTACTATTATGACGATCCCCGTTACGTGGGGCTGGTGACCCTGGAAGACACCCTGGTGCAGATCGATGAAATGGGGATCGAACACGGCTTCGATGTGGACCGGGTGCTGTGGCTCGGGAAACAGATGGAAAAAACCATCGGGAGGCGCCTGCGATCGGAAGCGGTCATCAACGGCCGGACCCAAAGGGAAGGGCACATGGAATACGCCCGGCCCGGCCTCAAGGAGCGAAAGGCCAAGTTCGGTGAGGCGACCGGGCAAAAAATCCCGGCGGACTGGCCCGAAAAGGCGGTATTGCCGGAACAGCACCGGCCGTAGCACCGCCGCTTTTTCCCGGTGGCATTCAGACGTCCCGGTGACCCCTAAACCGCGCGGCAGGGTCTCCTCTTGACCGGAACGCTTCCCGCAACCCCCGCCTTTTAAGGCGGGGTCGAGGGGAGCGATCTCAAAATAGGTACTTACCTTACCGGGGAGCCCCGCCCTTCAGGGCGGGGGCTCCACAGAGTAAACGTATAAGAATATACGTTTACTCAAAGAGGGGGGCCTCCGTGAGCCGGGAAGATACGTCCATCGCATTATACTACCGCGTGGCCGAAACGGTGAAAGGCCGGATCGCCTCGAACCGGTACGCGCCGGGATCCATCCTGCCGTCGGAAAACGCCCTGGCCCGGGAATTCAATGTCAGCAACATCACCCTTCGCAAGGCCATGGCCCTGTTGGTGGAACAGGGGTGGGTCGTCCGGCGCCGGGGGATCGGCACCCTGGCCGCGGACCGCCGGGACGACCGGATTCCCCTGAAAATCACGGGGAATTTCAGCGACTGGGTCGATTCGGCCGTGAACCGGCGCCTGGGACTGGCGGTGGAAGTGCTGGGAATCTCCATGGTCCCCTGTCCCTTCGACGTCGCACGTCAGATGGACGTGGAAAGCGGATCCCTTATATGGGAGATGCGGCGCCTGCGGAAGCAAAAAGGAAACCCCGTTTCTTTTTATATCAATTACGCCCTCCCGGAGCAGGTTCACGGCGTGACGAAAAAAGATGTGGCAAAAAGGCCGTTCATCGATGTCTTCCAGGAAAAAACGGGTTTAAAAATCCACAGAATCGCCCGGCAGGTGGAAGCCGGGGTGGCCGACCTGGATACGGGCGCCCTTCTGGGCGTCGATTTCGGGGCCCCTCTTTTTTTCGTGGCCCATACGTACTTTTCTTATGAAAACGCTCCCCTTCTGGTCACCAAAATGGTCTTCCGGGGGGATCGGTATGTTTATTCCGGGGATATCTTTTTGGATCGGGCAGATCCGAAGACAGGATAAACCTCAATGTTGCATAAAAAACATGGCGAAGAGTGTTTAATATGATGAATTTTTTACAAAATAAAACGTTCTATGCTATCGGTCCAGATATCACCGCGGGTGAGGTCAAGAATCGCGTTCATTTTCGCCATGTTTTTACCCTTCGGGAAAGCCGGAGGACTCCAGATCCTGCGTTGCAAAGGGTTCGCAGTAGACGACTACGGCTTCACCCTTTGCGCCTTGGCTCTGAAGCCCTCCGACTTTTGCAACATTGAGGTGAAGCGAATGGCGTGGATTCACATCCCGGGGATCGAAGGAAAGGTCTATCAGCCGGAAACGGATCCGGCGGCGCCCCGTAAACACGATTGCGCCGATTGTTTTTCCTGCCAGATGTGCGGCGACAGCCGGTGCGAAAAATGCCGGGGGCACGGAACAGAGGGAATTCCTCCCGTATCCCCGACCCCTTCCGAATAAAACGGCGGCGCTAAAAACGGATGCTGCGTCGCGTCAATGCCCGCCGGTCCCCAGGATGCCGCTTGCCGCCACCGCCAGGATCACGGCTTCCAGGAGCGCCAACACCGCATAGACGAGGTCCTTTTTTCTTAAAAGCGTCGGGATGATGACCAGGTAACAAAGCACCGTCACCCCCGCAAGGATGGCGATGCCGATGAAGTTGATGAAATCGCCGTATTTCAGCATGGTCACCCATGCCCATCCGGGCTCGATGCCGGTGTTGTGCAAGTATTCCGTTACATTGGTCCCCCAGTAACGGGAGATCTCATTGAGCGGGATATACGGCTTCATGATTCCGAAGGCGTAAATGGCGAAGGTGACAAACAAAATCCCCAGGCCGACCAGCATCCCCTTTTCCAGGATCTTGGCGTAGACCACCTGTTCTTCGGAAGCTTCCAATTGTATTTGGGACTCTTGGGCCATGTTCGACTCCTTTGTTTCCATCCTTTTGATTTACATGAATTCGATGCCGAGTCCTTTGGTCAGGGCCTTGATCCCCGCAAACGCCAAAATTCCGATGACCATCCACCGGATAAAGGTGGGCTTGGCGATTTTCAACAGCCGCACCCCGATGAAAGAGCCCAGCATGATTCCCACCAGTGACGGAACCACCATCAGCGGGAGGACACACCCCTGGTTCATGTAGATCCAGGCGGCCGACGTGTCGGTGATGGACAGCAGGAACTTGCTGGTGGCCACGCTGATCTTCAACGGCGCCCCCATCACCAGGTTCAGAACCGGGACGTTGGCCCACCCGGCACCGAGGCCGAACATGCCGGCCATGATCCCGATAATGATAAACAGCCCCAATCCCAAAACAGTCCGGTGAATCTTCCAGTCAATGGTCTTCCCGGAGCTGGCTTCGTGGTAAACCCCGTAAATGGCCAGGGCGGAAGAGAGCCGATCCGCCGCCGGGACATCCGGTATCTCCGATTTCTTGGACGTGAGCATCAAGATGCAAATGCCGATAATGGTGGCCCCGAGACAGATCTGGACGATATTGGTGGGAAGCGCCAGGCCGATCATGGCGCCCATGATGGCGCATGTGGAGGCGATGAGGGCCACCGGAATGGCCAGCCGAAGGCTCGCCAGGTTGGCCTTGAGAAGACCGGGCCCCGCGGCCAAGGCCCCTGCCAAAGCCACCAGCAGGCCGGTTCCCCGCACAAAATCGAGATGAAAGGGAAAAAAGCCGCTGATGATGGGGACGAACAGTACCCCGCCGCCGACGCCGCCCAAGACGGCCAGAACCCCCATGATGAGGGTCACGATGAAAAGAATCAGGGCCCACACCCACCAGGCATAGCTTGCGCCGGCGGCAACGGTGGTGGCCGCTTCCGTGGCGTGGATCCCTCCCGGAAATATCCCACCCAGAGCAAAAACGGGAAAAAGCCAAATCAGCAGTTTCGCCTTCGATATCAACCCCATTTTCCCTCCCTTCCTTTCTCTATGAAAACACCCGCCGGACACATCTTTCGGCTCGTTTATCAGCACTCCAATTTATGTGTCAACAAAAATGGCGGCTTTCAGTTGATCCAATCCCGTTGTTTCCCGTTTGTTTTTGATTGCTGCGACGCGGGTTTTTTCTCTTTTCCCGGTTTCCCGGCAACCCGCGGCATTGCCGGGAAAAATTTTCCTTTTCCTAAAGAACAAAACCGGTTACAATCTCCGCCACAGCAATAAGACCACCCAACGAAGGATGGAACCCGGCGGGATGACCCAGGCAAACGAATGGAAAATCGTTTTTATCGATGATGAAGAGGATATCCGGCAGATTTCCCAGATGACCCTCGAAGACGCCGGATACGAAGTCCATACGGCGCCGGACGGTAAAAGCGGCATCGGGTTGTGTGAACAGATCTCCCCCCAGATCGTGATCACGGACATCCGCATGCCCAATATGGACGGCATCCAGGTTCTCGAAACGGTCAAGACACGCTTTCCGGACATGGAAGTCATCGTCGCCACCGCTTACGGGGAAATGAATCTCGCCATTCGCGCATTGCAGCTGGATGCATCCGATTTCATCACCAAGCCCATCAACGCGGAAGCACTCCACCTGGCCTTGAACCGTGCCAAACAGCGGTACACCTCGAGAAAACAACTCCTCGATTACACGGCCCTTTTGGAACGGGAAAAGGCGGAAACGAGCCAGGAACTGGTCAAGATCCTCTCGTTTCAAAAAAACCTCATCGAAAGCTCCATCGACGGTATTCTGGGCTGCGATGAACAGGATCGGATCGTCATTTACAACCGGAGCATGGAACGGTTCCTGGGTTATTCAAAAGAAGAGGTCCTGCTGAAATTTTCTTTACGCCGCTTTTTCGCCTCCGGAGGCCCGGAACGACTCAAAGCCGCCGTGAAAAGCGAACGCTACGGGGGCAAAGGACGCCTCTACCTGTATGAAACCGAAATTTTGGCCAAAGACGGCCATCGCATTCCGGTGCAGGTCTCGGGCACCGAGTTGGCCGACCAGGGAGAAGCCTCCGGATTTGTCTTTTTTTTCAGGGACATCCGGGAGATGCGGAACCTGGAGCGGGAAATGGCTGACCAGGCGCGCATCCTGCACCAGGATAAGATGATGTCCTTGGGACGCCTGGCAGCCAGCGTCGTCCATGAAATCAACAACCCCTTGTCGGGAATCCTCAATTACCTTCGGCTCATGATCCGTATCCTGGGCAAAGGCCCCGTGACCGGCGAACAACTGGAAAAGTTCCGCCGCTACCTGGATCTGGTGGAGCGGGAGACGAGCCGCTGTTCACACATCATATCGAACCTGTTGAGTTTCTCCAGGAAGTCCGCCCCTTCCTTCGAACCGGTCTCCGTGGAAGAACTCCTGAACCGCTGTATCACCTTAAGCCAGCACAAGCTCGATCTGAGCAACATCACGCTCCAGCCGTCCATTGAAGAAGGGCTTCCGCCGGTACTCGGGGATATCAACCAGTTACAGCAGGCATTGATCAATCTGATTTTCAACGCCGTGGACGCCATGTCCGGCGGCGGCACGCTCTCCTTGTCTGCACGGTTTAACAGCAAAGAAAACCAAATCCTGATCACCGTCAAGGACACCGGCGTGGGGATCCGGAAGGAAGATTTATCCCATATTTTCGAACCGTTTTTCACCACCAAGAAAGAAGGCTACGGCGTGGGGCTGGGCCTTTCCACCGTGTATGGCATCGTGCAAAACCACAAGGGGACCATCGACGTGGAGAGCACACCCGGCGAGGGAACCGCGTTTTTCCTCCGGTTTCCTCCGGTGGACACGCCCTCCGCCATCCGGGAAGCCGGGGGGGGTTAATGCCCGAAAAAGGCCTTAAATACAGCAAGAACAGAATCTTAAGCGATAAAATGATCGAGGTGCTGGATGAATTGAACATCGGCGCCTTCACCGTGGATCTCAACCGAAAGATCACCTCCATCAACTATGCGGCCCTGGCCCTGATGGGCAACAAACGCTCCGAACTCATCGGGCAGGATTGCCGGGAAATCTTCCTCGGGGTTCCGTGCATGGTCACGTGCCTGGTTTCGGGCAAAGATGATCCCCAAGACAAGGAGCCGGACGTGCTTGTGGCCGACGAGGAAGGCACGCGGCACCTCCTCACCCGTCTGGCCACCCCCATATACGATTTCAACAGGAATCTGACCGGATGCCTGACGATCCTCCAGGACCATCGCCCGGTGGCCGAGTTGATCGATCGCATCCATTATGAAGAACGCAGCCTTAAAATCATCCTCGACAGCCTCGATGTGGGAATCTTCTCGGTGAATCGAGGCGGGCACATCACCTTTTTCAACAAGGAGGCGGAAAAGATTTCCGGTTATGACCGCAAGCGGATTCTGGGCAAGAAATATACGATCCTTTTCGAGCCGGACACGGCCAAGGAATTCGGCAGCCTGATCCAGGCCATCGCCAAAGGGGTCACCATCAACAATCACCGCCTCAGGATGCTCGCCGGCAACGGAGAACCCGTGCCCATCCGCGTGAACTACATGGCGCTGAAAAATGAGAAACAGGCTGTGATCGGCGGGTTGGCGGTGTTTCACGATCTGACGCTGCTCCGGCGGCTCAAACAGGCCATTTCGGATCAATACACCTTTCACGACATGATCGGGAAAGACCCTGAGATGGCCAATATTTTCGAGAAAGTGAACGTGGTGGCCAAAACCGATGCCACGGTCCTCATCGAAGGATCCACGGGAACGGGGAAGGACTTGCTGGCCAAGGTCATCCATCATTCGAGCCCGCGCTCCAAAAACCCCTTTGTCAAAGTCAACTGCGCGGCGATCCCGGATAACCTTCTGGAATCGGAGATGTTCGGCTACGCAAAAGGCGCCTTCACCGGCGCGGCCCAGGACAAGCCCGGCCGTTTCAATGAAGCCGACGGCGGGACCCTTTTCCTGGATGAGATCGGAGATCTTCCCCTTTCCCTCCAGGGGAAGCTGTTACGGGTACTGGAGGACATGGAATTTTATCCATTGGGAAGCCGAAAGACCCAGAAGGTGGACGTACGGATCATCGCCGCCACGAATCGGGATCTGGCGCAACGCGTGGAAAAACGGATCTTCCGGCAGGATCTGTACTACCGGCTCAATGTATTTTGTTTCAAATTGCCGGATCTTAAAGCACGGCGCATCGATCTTCCGATTTTAATCCGGCACATCCTCAGGCGATTGTGCATCGAAAACGACAACCGGCGGGTGCGCGTCTCCGAACAAGCCATGGAACGGCTCCTTTCATGGGAATATCCGGGGAATGTACGGGAACTGGAAAATATCCTGGAACATGCCCTGGTCATTTGCCCGGGGGACACCATTTTGCCCAAGCATTTACCGGACTATATGCTCAACCGTTTCCCGGAGCCGGTATCCCGGACGGATTCAGGCCCTGCAGCCACCCCCGACGGCGAGGCCTTTCAGGACGAAGGCCGGCATCTTCATCAAATGCTGCGCCGCCATGGTGGGAATCGCTCCCGAACCGCCAAGGCCCTCGGCATAGACCGGAGCACCCTGTGGCGAAAGCTGAAAAAACACGGCATCTCCGGCAATTCCGATTCGGTTCGGACAAAACCCCCGGATTCGCCTGAACGCCGGTCAACCGTCCCTGAGTGATGCACCTGTTGCATCCGATGTTGCATTTTGATGCAACATCGGAACTCCTTGTTTCTTCAAAGAATCCTCTCTCTCCAACCGATGCGTTGCTTTCCGTGCAACACATATTTTGCGTCCCCCTTTTTCCATTCCGGCCTGCAGGATCTTTTTAACATACTGACTTCAATATGTTTCTTCTCTTTCCGGCCGCCTTGGCATGACCTTTGCAAGAACTGTTTTTCCCGCGCCACGGAGACGGTCCGATGGTACCGGCTCAAGGAAACGGTCACAATGGGTGCGGGCCTATTTGCCGCACCGGGACTGCGGAAAATTGAATGGGAGGCGGATGTCCAAGGAAGCGAAGAAAAGGATTCTGGTGGTCGCCGATGACCCGGACACGTTGATTTTTCTGGCGAATCTGCTCCGGTGCGAAGGGTTCGACCCCTGTGAGGCCGAAAGCACGGTGGACGCGGTGCACCAGGCGAAGAGCCGGCCGCCGGATATTGTCATCATCGACATGATGATGGCCGAAGAAAGGGGGATTCACCTGTATCGGTGCCTCAAGGGCAACGAACCATGGAAACGCATTCCGGTCATCATGCTTTGTACCATTGAACGGGAGACATTCTTTCAGTTCCACAACATCCAGAAATTTCCGTCCGGGCGGGCCCTGCCCCTGCCGGACGCTTATCTCATGAAGCCTTTTGAAACCGCGGCATTATTGAAAACAGTGAAAAAATTAACGAGTGCGCGTCGTATTCAGACACCGGCAATGAAAAGGATGGAGGCGTGAATGTCAGCGAGAATCGGATTTTATATCTGCCATTGCGGGATCAACATTGCATACCGGGTCCGCGTGGAGGAGGTGGCCGCCTTTGCCCGGCAACTGGACAATGTGGTGGTTTCCCGGGATTACAAATTCATGTGTTCGGACCCGGGCCAGGAAATGATCGAAAAGGATATCCAGGAGTACGGCCTGAACCGGGTGGTGGTGGCGTCCTGCTCTCCCCGGCTCCACGAGAAGACCTTTCAAGGGGCCTGTCAGCGGGCGGGTCTGAACCCCTATTGTTTTCAAATGGCGTCCGTACGGGAACAGGTTTCATGGGTGACGGCGGATGAAGACGAGGCCACGAGAAAGGCAAAGACCCTGGCCGCCGCCGCCATCAACCGCGTAAATTTCCACGACCGCCTGGAAACCCGGGAAGTGGACGTCCACCCGGATATCCTGGTGGTGGGGGGCGGCATTGCGGGGATGCAGGCGGCCCTCGATATCGGCGCTTCCGGGCACAAAACCTATCTGGTGGAAAAAGACACCACCATCGGCGGGCACATGCTCCAGTTCGACAAGACGTTTCCCACCCTCGATTGCGCCGCCTGCATCGGCACACCCAAAATGGTTTCCGTGGCCCAGGAGAAAAATATTCAGCTTTTCTCCTACAGCGAGGTCAAAGAGGTCTCCGGATATATCGGCAACTACACCGTCACCATCCACAAAAAGCCCCGGTATGTGAAAGAAGGGGTCTGCACCGGCTGCGGCGAGTGTACCAAGGCCTGCCCGGTGACGGTCTCCAGCGAATGGGATGTGGGGATCGGAGACCGGAAAGCGATCTACCGGGCGTTTCCCCAGGCGGTCCCCATCACGTTTTGCATCGACAAAAAAGACCGCGCCCCCTGTGTCACGGCCTGCCCTGCGGGAATCAATGTGCAAGGATATGTTCAGCTCATCAAGCAGGGCAAGTTCAAGGAATCGGTTCAGTTGATCCGGCAACGCCTTCCGTTACCCGGGGTTCTGGGAAGGGTTTGCCCCCATCCGTGTGAAACCCAGTGCCGGCGCAAGGAGATCGACAGTGCCGTTTCCATCCGCAATCTGAAGCGGTTTGCCGCCGACCAGGTGGACCTGGAGGAACTGGAGATATCCGCCATTGAAGACCGTCCTGAAAAAGTGGCGGTGATCGGCTCGGGACCGGCCGGGTTGACGGCGGCGTATTACCTGAGGCTCAAAGGCTTTCAGATCACCCTGTTCGAATCACTGGAAAAACTCGGGGGCATGCTCCGGGTGGGCATCCCCGATTACCGCCTCCCGCCGGAAATCCTCGACAGGGAAATCGGCTATGTTTTGAATACGGGCATCGAGGTCAAAACCCAAACCCGTTTCGGTGCGGATTTCACCCTCAAGGACCTGGAAGCTCAAGGGTTCCGGGCCGTCTTCATCGGCGTCGGCGCCCATGCCTCCATGCGCCTCAACATCCCCGGGGAAGACCTTTCCGAAGGCGTCGTCGATGCGGTGCAGTTTCTCCGGCACGTGAACCTGGGGGATCGGAAACCCCCCGGCAAACGGGTCACCGTCATCGGCGGCGGGAACGTGGCCATCGACGCCGCCCGGGTGGCCAAACGGCTCGGGGCGGAAACCGTGACGGTGGTCTACCGCCGGTCCGAGCAGGAAATGCCCGCCTACGCGGAAGAAATCGAAGGCGCCAAGGAAGAAGGCATCGATTTCTGCTTTCTCACCGCCCCGGTCCGGATCCATGGACAATCCGGAAAAGTCACGGGGTTGGAATGCATCCGCACGGAACTGGGCCCCCCGGATGAAAGCGGCCGGCGCCGGCCGGTTCCGGTGGAAGGCTCGGAACATGTCATCCCCTGCGACGCGGTGCTTCCGGCCATCGGCCAGCGGACGGATATGTCCTGGACCGAGAAAGAACCCGACTTGAAGTGGTCCCGTTACCGGACATTGGAAGTGCATCCCGAAACCATGCAGACCTCCATCCCGCATGTTTTTGCCGCCGGCGATGCGGTGAGCGGTCCGGCCACCGTCATCGAGGCCGTGGGCGCCGGTCACCGGGCCGTGGCGGCCATCCAGCGCTTTCTGGACGGGGAAAACCTCGGCGCCGCCGTGGAGGCGTCCGTTGCCGCGTCCCCGGAGGCGGCGCCTGAATGGCGCGACATTCCCGAAACGTATGCTCCCGCCCGGCGCGCGGTCCCGCCTCAAACGGCACCGGAACAAAGGCTTTCCACTTTCGACGAAGTCGAGGCCGCGTTTTCTGAAGCAGCGGCGGTCCAGGAAGCCGAGCGGTGTTTGAACTGCGGGGTTTGCTGTGAATGCATGGAATGCGTCAACGCCTGCGAGGCCAACGCCATCGATCATTGGATGAAAGGAGAAGACGTCCAGGTCAAGGTGGGATCCATCATCCTGGCCACCGGCTTCGACCTCATGGATCCCTCCCCCATGACGCAGTTCGGGTACAAAAAATATCCCAATGTCTATACGGGGCTGGAGTTCGAGCGCCTGAGCAACGCCACCGGCCCCACGGGGGGACAGATCCTGATCCGGGACGAAAACGGGGACTTCACCCGGAAACCCCGAAGTGTCGCCATCTGCCACTGCATCGGGAGCCGGGACGTCAATTACCATGAATACTGTTCCCGGGTCTGCTGCATGTATGCCCTGAAATACACCCATTTGATCAAAGAAAAAGTCGGTCATGACACCCGTGTCTACGATTTTTACATCGACCAGCGGTGCTTCGGAAAAGGATACGAAGAGTTCTTCCGCCGGTGCCAGGAAGAAGGAACGATTTTCATCCGGGGGAAAGTCTCCGACATTACGGATGAGGCCCTTGATCCCGAAGAGGCGGGGAAACTCATCGCCGTGGCCGAGGACACGCTCCTGGGAAGGCGGTTGCGGGTCCCGGTGGACATGGTGATCCTGTGTTCGGCCATGGAAGCCCGCAAGGACGCCGTGGACGTGGGCCGGATCTTCGGCGTGAACCAGGGGGCAGACGGCTTTTTCCTGGAAGAGCATCCCAAGCTGGGGCCTTTGAACACCGCCACCGACGGTGTGTTCATCGCCGGCACCTGCCAGGGCCCCAAGGACATTCCGGACACCGTGGCCCAAGCCTCCGGCGCGGCGGCGAAGGCCCTTTCCCTGGCGACCCGCGGCACGGTCGAGGTGCCGTCCACCATCTCGTGGATCGACCCGGACATTTGCATCGGCTGCCAGACGTGCATCGGACTGTGTGCGTATTCCGCCATCGAATTCGATGAAAGACGGGGCGTTTCCGTGGTCAACGAAGCGGTCTGCAAAGGATGCGGCAGTTGTTCGGGGTTCTGCCCCAGCGGCGCCGCCCAGGTCAGGCACTTTAAGAAAAAACAAATTTTTGCGGAACTGGATGGGATCATGGATGCATTGGATGCCGTCGGTATGTAACTCAGGAGGAAAACATGGAAAATTTTGAACCCACGATCATCGCGTTTGTCTGCAACTGGTGCACGTATACCGCTGCGGACCTGGCAGGAACCTCCCGGCTCATTTACCCCAAAAATGTCCGTCTGATCCGTGTCATGTGCACCGGCATGGTGGACCCCCAATACATCATCAAGGCCTTCCTGGAAGGCGCCGACGGCGTGTTGGTCTCCGGGTGCCATCCGGGCGACTGCCACTACATCAACGGCAATTACAAGGCCCGGAGAAGAATGAAACTCATCAAAGAAATTCTGGGGCAGTTGGGGATTGAAGAACAACGGCTTCGCCTGACGTGGATCGGCGCCAGCGACGGCATCCAGTTCGCCGAAACCATCCGGGAGATCGTTTCCCAGATCAAGGCCCTCGGACCCAATCAGACCCAATTCAAGATGGCGATGTAGATACGGAGGACGGTATGGCAACAGCGGTCAAGATCGATGTCAAAGAACAAAATCTTTTGGGAGCGTTTCAAGGGTTTTTCAAAACCCTCCTGGGATTGGAGGATATCCACGCCCTCCTGGTTCCCCAGCAGCTTCCGGTGAAGGGGTCGGTGATGCCCACCCTGGTGACGGATCCCGACCAATTGGACGGGGCGGATCCGCTGGCCCCGGCGTTTCCGTTGAATGCCGCCCGGGTGGTCTCCCGGCTCACCCGCAAGCCCATGGGCGGAAAAGCCGTGGCGGTCTTGCGCCCGTGCGAAATTCGGGCCTTTATCGAGCTCGTGAAGCTGAATCAGGGATCCACGGAAGAGTTGATCCTGGTGGGGGTGGATTGCTTGGGAGCCTATTCCAACGCGGATTATTATCGCCTTGCCGGCGAGAATCCCGGAGAAATCACCGAACGGTTTTATCAAAGCGTCCTCGGCGGTAAGGGCACCCAAATGGATGGTGTGGACATCACCGCCGCCTGCAAGGCTTGTGAACACCCGATTCCGGACCAAGCGGATCTCGTGGTGGGCTTATACGGGGTGGACACACAAAGCGGACTGTACGTGGAAAGCAAAACGCCGAAAGGCGAAGACCTGATTCAAAGACTGGGGCTTCCCGCCGCCGAGACGCCGCCCCGCCGGGAAGCGGCCATTGGGGCCCTGATCGCCGAACGCACCGCTTACCGGGACAAGATGTTTGCCGATACCCGGGAAGCCGCGGGCAGTCTGGATCAGATGGCCGAGTACTTTTCCCACTGCATCAACTGCTACAACTGCCGGATGGCCTGCCCGGTCTGCTACTGCAAGGAGTGCGTCTTCGTCACGGACGTATTTTACCATGAACCGGCGCAGTACTTGAAATGGAGCCGGCGGAAAGGCGTCATCAAGATGCCGACGGATACCGTCTTTTACCATCTCACCCGTTTGGCGCACATGAGCACGGCATGCGTGGGGTGCGGGCAGTGCTCCAATGCCTGTCCCAATGACATTCCCGTCATGGAGGTCTTCCGGACCATGGCACACCGCACCCAGCAGGCCTTCGGGTACGAAGCCGGGAAGCATCTTGAAGAAAAACCGCCCCTGTCCGAGTTCCGAGAAGCGGAATTCGAGGAAGTGGTGGGCATTTCATAGGATCATGAATCACGGGAGATAAAATCATGGCTCAAGAAGCGATTCGCATCCACCGGGACAGACAAAGCCCCTTCATGGATAAAGTGGAAGAAATCCTCCCCGAAGGGGGAAACCTGAATCTGTGCCTGACCTGCGGGGCCTGCGTTTCAGGATGCCCCGCAAGCGGCCTGGAAGGGATGGATCCCCGAAAATTTCTGCGCATGGCCGCCTTGGGGATGGATGAGGAAATTTTAAGTACAAATTGGGTCTGGATGTGTTCCGCGTGCCAGCGGTGCATTTATGTCTGCCCCATGAAGATCGACATCCCGCAGCTGGTTTACCATGCACGGGCGTCCTGGCCCCGGGAAACCCGGCCCAAAGGGATTTTAGGGTCCTGCGACATGGCGCTCAAGAACGACAGCTGCAGCGCCATGGGTGCTTCCCCGGAGGATTTCGAGTTCGTGGTCAATGATGTCCTGGAAGAGTATCGGGAAGCCCAGCCCGAGTTTGCGGAAATGACGGCCCCCATCGACAAGGACGGGGCGGAATTCTTCCTGAACCAGAACTCCCGGGAACCGGTGACGGAACCGGACGAACTGGTTCCTTTGTGGAAAATCCTCCACGTGGTCGGCGCCGACTGGACCTATGGCTCCAAGGGATGGGCCGCCGAAAACTACTGCATGTTTCTGGCCGATGATCCGTCCTGGGAACGCATCACGCGGACGGCGGCTAAGCAAGCCGATGACCTGGGGTGCAAAGTCTTTCTCAACACCGAGTGAGGGCACGTCACCTTCTCGGTCCTGGCAGGACTGAAAAAATTCAACATCCCCCACAATTTCGTCGTGAAAAACATCTACGAATATTATGCCAAGTGGATCCGCGAGGGAAAACTCAAGGTCAATTCCGAGTGGAACACGGATCTTAAAATCAAATTTACGATCCAGGATCCGTGCCAGATCATCCGGAAGAGTTACGGCGACCCCATCGCCGAAGACCTCCGGTTCGTGGTGAAATCCATCGTGGGCGAAGAAAACGTCATCGAAATGCAACCCAACAAATCCAACAACTACTGCTGCGGCGGCGGCGGCGGATTCCTTCAATCCGGGTTCAAGGACGCCCGCCTGGAATACGGGCGCATCAAGGACCGCCAGATCCAGGAAACCGGCGCCCCATACTGCATCGCGGCGTGCCACAACTGCCATTCCCAGATTCACGAACTCAGCGAACACTTCGGCGGAGGTTATCACGTGGTCCACTTATGGACGTTGATTTGCCTGTCTCTGGGCATTCTCGGGCCCAATGAACGGGAATATTTAGGAGACGATCTCAAAGAGGTCCTGGTCTTTCATCCGGAATCGGAACACTAGGCATTCCAAGCGATGCCGGAGTCCTTCCGGCGGAAGGATAACGTTGCAGCATCGATCAATGGAAAGGGTCAGACATGAATAGAAAAAACGGCAACGCGCTGGTGGTGGGGGCCGGTATCAGCGGGATCCGGGCCGCGCTCGATCTGGCGGAATTCGGATACGGGGTGACGCTCATCGACCGGGCGTCCCACGCGGGGGGGGTCTTGAGCCAACTCGATTATCAATTCCCCAACAACCACTGCGGCATGTGCAAGATGCTCCCGCTCATCGAACGGGACGCCGCGTCCCAATACTGCCTCCGGAAGGGATTTTTCCACGAGAACATCCAGATGATGCTTGCCACCGAACTCCTCTCGGTGGACGGGGAGCCGGGGCACTTCCAGGTCAGCCTCAAGCAGAAACAAAACTGGGTGGACCCCGATCTTTGCGTGGGATGCGGGCTGTGTACCGAGGTGTGTCCGGTGGAAGTGCCGGACGCCTTCAACGCCGGCTTGTCGAAACGGAAAGCCATTTATCTCCCCATCCCGCACGCCATCCCGAATCCGTACGTCATCGATTTCGCCGCATGCACCCGGTGCGGGGAGTGCGAAAAGGTCTGCCCCACCCATGCCATCCGCCTGTCCGAACAGGAACGGAAAAAATTCCGGATCCTGGTCGTGGACGACGAACTGGTGGTCCGGGATTCCCTCAAGGAACTCCTGGAAGAGGAAGGGTTTTTCGTCAATATGGCCGAATCCGGTCCACAGGCCCTGGAGATTCTGTCCGAGACAGACACGCCCTACCATCTGATGCTGGCGGATATCAAGATGCCCGGGATGGACGGGGTGGAACTGCTCCAAAAGACCAAGGAACGCTTCCCGGATATGACGGTGATCATGATGACCGCCTACGCCACCGTGGAAACCGCGGTCGAAGCCATGAAAATCGGCGCCCTGGACTACCTGATCAAACCCTTTGAGCCCGATGCGCTGATCCCCATGATCCTCCGGGTGTATGAAGATTTCGAGGCCGCCGGGGCGGTCCAGGCGGAATTCGGCGCCATCGTCCTTACCGGCGGCACCGCCTACTACGATCCGGGCGCCGGCAAAAACACGCTGGGCTACGGGGTCTATCCCAACGTGATGACCAGCATCGAGTTCGAGCGGCTGTTCAGCGGGAGCGGCCCCAGCCGCGGCCGCCTCATCCGCTTCGACGGCAAACCCATCCGGAAGGCCGCCTGGCTCCAGTGCATCGGCTCCCGGGACATCCAGCTGGAAGCCGACTTCTGCTCCAATATCTGCTGCATGTACGCCATCAAGGAAGCGCTCATCGCCAAGGAAAAAGCAGCCGATGCTCTTGACGCTTCCATTTTATACATGGATATGCGGACCTTCGGAAAATCATTCCAGCGCTACCGCGATGAAGCGGAACAGGTGCACGGGGTCCGGTTCATCCGGGGCCGGGCCCATTCCATCACCCAGGACCGCTCCACCGGGGATCTTTTGATCCGCTACGGGGATTCCAGCGGACAGATTCATGAAATGGTCCAGGACGCGGTGATCCTGTCCATCGGTCAGCGGCCGGCGGCCGGATCCCGGGTATTGGCCGACATGCTGAACCTTCCGGTGAACCCGTGGGGGTTTTTTGAGAGTCTCCCCTTTTCCCCGGCACGCACCGCGAGAGACGGGGTCTTCATCGGGGGATCCTTTTCGGGGCTCAAGGATATCTCCGAATCCGTGATTCACGCCTCCGCGGCCGCGCTTTCGGCCTCCCGGGTCATCCATGCCTCGGGGGGCGGGCTGGCCCTTCAAGCGCCGCCCGATTCGGAAGCGCAGGATGTCTCCAGGGAAAGCCCCCGGCTTTTCTTGGCGTTGTGCAGCTGCAACGGTGCGATTTTTGATGAAGCCGGAAAAAAATCGCTTCGCGCCCATTTCGAGTCGGATCCCGCCGTGGATCGCGTGGAATTTTTCGAACAGGTGTGCACGTCCCAAGGATGGTCGGCTTTTTCGGAACGGGTGAAAAAGCACCGACCGAACCGGGTTCTCATCGGGGCATGCCTGCCCTATGTTTACAACGCCAAGCTGAACGCCTTGAGCCGGGATACGGGTCTTCCCCGGGCGCTCATGAATGTGGCGGATATCCGCAGTCCCCTCTTTTGCGCCGCCGACGCGTCCATAGAAGAGGTGGATGCCGCCGTAAAACGCGCCCTGGGAATGGGGATCGCCAAACTCAAGGAAACCGATCCGATCCCTTTGCCCTCCACGCCCGTCCGGCAGCGCGCACTGGTGGTGGGGGGCGGGATCGCCGGAATGACCGCCGCGCTTGCCGTCGCCGATCACGGCTACCCCGTGGACCTGGTGGAACAGGCGGCCGCCTTGGGTGGGAACCTCCACTGGATCCGAAAAACCATCGAGGGAAACGAGACCCGATCCCTTCTGGAAGAAACCCTCGCCCGGGTGGAAAAACATCCGAACATCCATGTGTATGCCGACCACCGTGTCGCAGGCGCCTGGGGGGAGGTCGGACGGTTTTTCACCAGCATCGAAGGCGGCGACGGGACCGTGACCACCATTGAACACGGGGTGACGATTCTGGCCACGGGGGGCACCGAAGCCGAAACCCGATCCTATGGACACGGCACATCCGAAGCCGTCGTGACGCAAAAGGAACTCGAAGAAAAATTGACGGAAGGCCGAATTGATCCGGCGGCGCTTCAATCGGTGGTCATGATCCAGTGTGTCGATTCCCGGGAAGAACCCCGGAACTACTGCAGCCGCGTCTGCTGCGCGTCGGCCCTCAAGCACGCCCTTTTTCTGAAGGAAAAGCATCCTTCGATAAAAATCACCATTTTATATCGAGATCTCATGGCCTACGGGTTCCTGGAATCCTATTACACCCGGGCCCGGGCCGCCGACATCCTCTTCGTCCAGTACGACGTCAAAAACAAGCCCGGCGTTGTCCAGGAAGAAGGCGGGTTGCTCGTCAAGATGCATGAGCCGATCCTGGACCGCCCCATTGAGATCGAGACCGACCTGGTGGTATTGGCCACCGGCATCGTACCGACACTTCCCGAGCCTCTTGTGGAGGCGTTCGGTGCCCATTTGGATCCCGACGGTTTTTTCCAGGAGGCGGAGTCCAAGTGGCGCCCGGTGGATGCCCTCAAAGAAGGCGTCTTTGCCTGCGGCATCGCCCATTCTCCCCGTTCCATCACCGAATCCATCGCCACGGCGGAAGCCGCGGCCCAGCGCGGCCTTCGGATCCTCAATCAACAGGTGCTTCCGGCCAGCAAAGTGACTGCCGTCGTGCGTCACAGCCTTTGCATCCTGTGCGAACGCTGCATCGATGCATGCCCTTACGGCGCCCGGACATTTGACTTGGATCACACCCAAATCCGGGTCAACCCCCTCATGTGCCAGGGGTGCGGTTCATGCGTGACGGCCTGCCTGAACGGCGCATCGGTCCTGGAAGGCTTTGAAAAACAGCAGATGCTGGACGTGATTGACGCCGCGCTCATATGAAAGGAGATTCTATGAACCCAGTCCAACACCCTGAGCCTCCGGAGGGGGGGGTGTCCACCGCCGTCCCCGACCCCCTGCACGCCATTCAGGAACGGGTGCATGCCTGCATTCAATGCGGGACCTGCACCGGCTCCTGTCCCAACGCCTTTGCCATGGACTATACGCCCCGGGCCATGTGGCGGCTGGTCCTCATGGGAGAAAAGGAGACCCTTTTCAACAGCCGGACATTCCTTTTATGTTCGGCATGCTATTACTGTACCCTGCGCTGTCCCCGCGGCCTTCCCCTGACCGAGACCATGGAGGAATTGAAACAGATTGCCGCCAGGGAAAACCATCCGGTTCATAAAAAGAGCGTGCTCTTTTACCGCAATTTCCTCGAAAGCGTGCGTCGGCACGGACGGGTCCGCGAGATGGAGTTCATGACCCTTTATTTTTTATCATTGAAAAATCCATTCACCCCGTTGCAGTTCACGCCGCTCGGGTTGCGCCTGATGGGGAAAGGGAAGGTCGGGATACAAGTTCCATCGAAAGGCCAAAGACGACTGGAAGCCCTCTTTCGTAAGGCAGAGGAGCTGGAGGAACAGGAATGAAATATTATTACTATCCCGGTTGTTCCCTGGAGGGAACGGCAAAAGAATACGACATTTCCACCCGAGCGTTCATGTCGGCCATGGAAATCGAACTGCTGGAGTTGGAAGATTGGACCTGTTGCGGGGCCAGCGCCGCTCCCGCCACCGGCAATTTGCTCTCGCTGGCGTTGCCGGCGCGGAATATCGCCCTGGCGGAAAAGACCAATGCCGCCAAGGAAATCCTGGTTCCGTGCAGCGCCTGTTACTTGAATCTGAAGCAAGTGGAAAAAAAGACGGGAAAAGACCCGGAACTGCTGTCTAAAATCAATACCATACTCGAGGAAGAGCATCTGCGCGTTACGGGCGGCCTCCGTGTCCGGCATCTACTGGATGTGCTGTCCAAAGACATCGATGCCGCCGCTGTTTCCCAACGCGTCCAAAGATCCCTAAACGACATGGTGATCGCGCCCTATTACGGTTGCCAGTGCCTGCGTCCTTACATCGAGTTCGACGATCCCGAAACCCCCAGATCCATGGAACCGCTCATCGAGGCGACCGGCGCTACGATTCATGCCTGGCGCAAGGGGGGTCAATGCTGCGGGGCCTCCCACATGAACACCCAGATGGATGTGGGGATCGAGCTCGTGGCTTCCATACTGAACGCCGCCAAAGGGGCGGACGCCATCGTGACGGTGTGTCCCATGTGCCAGATCAACCTGGATGCATACCAGAAAAAAGCGTCCCGGTTTGCAAAAGAAGATCTCGACATGACGGTCTTATACCTTCCTCAGCTGCTGGGCTTGGCGTTCGGACTCACCGAAAAAGAGATCGGTTTGAATTACAACCTGGCTGTATCCGACGGATTCCGAAAAAAGCTCGAGGGATAAGCGTCGTTCGAATTTCTTCACGGCCCGTCTCCGGCGGAGGTCCAACATTCGGGGGGCATTTTGTTTACGCGCTTTAAATATATTCGCTATAACCTCGCCGCAAAATTGATCATCATGCTGGGCATGGTGCTTTTGGGCATCCTGGCGGTCTGGGCGCACTACAACCTCCAATATCAGAAAAACCTGTTGATCGATTACAGTATCAAAAGCACGGATCGTCTCATCAATACCATCAAGCTGGGCGCCCACTATTCCATGCTGACCAACAGCCGGGAAGACATCAATCAGATCATCAAGAACATATCGACCCAACCCGAGTTCGAAGCCATCCGTATTTACAACAAGTCGGGCCAGATCAAGTATTCCAAAAATTCCAAGGAAATCGATCAAACCACGGATACCCGGCAACAGGCCTGCATTATCTGCCACATGACGGAGCCTCCTCTTACGGAACTCACGCTTTCCCAAAGAATTCGGATCTTCGACGCCCCCGAGGGTCATCGTCTTCTCGGAACCATCAGCCCTATCTACAACGAACCGCAGTGCAGCAATGCAGACTGCCACTTCCATCCGCAGGACAAAAAGATCCTGGGGGCACTGGACGTCGTGGTGTCCCTGGAAAAGCTGGATGAACAGATCACGCGGTCGGAAAGGAATTTTTTCGGATTCGCCATGCTGATTTTCCTTTTCACTTCCACGATTATTATTCTTTTTATCATGAAGTTCGTCAATCAACCCATCAAGAAGCTCATCGAAGGCGCCCGACGGGTCGCCAAGGGGGAATACACGGGAACCATTCAAATCGAACAAATTGACGAGATGAGTGAACTGGCCGCCGCGTTCAATCACATGTGCCAAGAAGTGCTCAAGCACGAAACCGAACTGAAAGCAAAGCAAAAGGAATATCAAAACCTGTTCGAATCCGTTCCGTGTCTGATCACGGTCCAGGATCGAAATTTCAAACTGTTGAATTACAACCGGGAATTTTCCGATATGTTCAACCCCGTTCCCGGGGAGTATTGTTTCCGTGCCTACAAGGGCCGCAACCGAAAATGCGATCCCTGTCCGGTGGAGCAGACCTTCAAAGACGGGCGATCCCATCACGCAGAAGAAACCGGCCTGGGAAAGGACGGCACCGTTCGACACTGGATCGTCCGAACATCTCCCATCACCAATGAAAAGGGAGATATCATCGCCGCCATGGAGATCTCCCTGGACATCACGGACAGGCGGAACCTCGAAGTCGAGCTTGCCAAATCCGAAGAAAAGTACCACGCGATCTTCAGCAATATCCCCAACCCCGTTTTTGTCCTGGACGAGGAGAATTATGAGATACTCGATGCCAACAACAGCGTCGAAGCCGTGTACGGCTACAAAACCGAAGAGTTGCTTCACCAACCTTTTTTGATGCTTTTTCCGGAAAAGGAACGGGAACATTACGGCTTTAAGATTTTGGTGTCCAGTGTTCTGGATCGGGTGAAGCACGTCCATAAATCCGGGAAAACACTCTATGTGAACATCCGGATTTCCCCTTCCGGAATCGGCGGGAAAAAAGTGTTCCTGGTGACCACCAGCGACATCACCAAGCGCCTGGAAGCCGAACAGCAGCTCATTCAGGCCGGGAAGATGGCCACCCTTGGAGAGATGACCACCGGCATCGCCCATGAACTGAATCAACCGCTTTCGGTCATCAAGACCGTAAGCAGTTTTTTCATCGATAAAATCCAAAAGAAAGAACCCATCGAGGAAAAAACCCTTTCGACCATGCTGTCCAAGGTGGACAGCAATGTGGACCGGGCCACCCGGATCATCAATCACATGCGACAGTTCGCACGAAAGTCGGAAGTGGAATTGGAAAGGATCCGGATAAACGACGTCATCGAAAACGCACTGGAAATCTTCAGCCAGCAGTTGAAGGTGAAAGGCATCGAGATCGTCCGGAATCTCGATCCCCAATTGCCCTATATCCTTGCGGATCCCGGAAGGCTGGAACAGGTGGTCATCAACCTGTTGGTCAACGCGCGGGACGCCATCGAAGATAAATGGCACACCCATGGGCGCACGCCGGAAAACGAGAGGATCGAACTCACCACCCGTTGTGAAAATTATTGGGTGCGCCTGGAAGTGCAAGACAGCGGGACGGGAATCCCTGAAAGCTTTTTGGAAAAGATATTCGAACCCTTTTTCACCACCAAGGAAGTGGGGAAAGGGACCGGGCTCGGGCTTTCCATCAGTTACGGGATCGTCACGGAGTGCGGGGGCAGAATCGAGGCCAAAAACGTGAAAGGCCGCGGCGCCTGTTTTGTTCTGCGGTTCCCCGTTGCAAAAGCCGAAAGGCCGGATTCTCGGCCCAAAGATTATCCCCAAACGGATACGTAAAGGATTCACCGGTGGCTCAGGAAGGAAAAAAAACGATTTTACTCGTCGACGATGAAGAGGATATCCGGGATGTCCTGCGCATCACCCTTTCCAATTCCGGATATGACGTGCTCACCGCAAAAGACGGGGACGAAGCCGTACGCATCTTTTCGGAAACGCACCCCCCCATCGTTTTGACGGATATCAAGATGCCCGGAATGATTGACGGCATCGAGCTGCTTCAGCGGATCAAACGGGAGAATCCGGACACCGAAGTCGTCATGATCACCGGCCACGGGGATATGGATCTGGCCATCCAAAGCTTGAAAAACGAAGCCACCGATTTTATCACCAAGCCCATCAACGTGGAAGCACTCAGGGTCTCTTTGCAACGGGTCGAAGAAAAGATCCTCATGAAAAAGAAGCTTTTGGAATACACCCAAAAGCTCGAGGCCATGATCCTGGAAAAGACGGAACTTCGGGATCGCCTCTCCTCCTTGGGACTGATGATCGGATCCATATCCCATGGTATGAAAGGGCTTTTGACCAATCTGGACGCCGGTCTTTATCTGCTGGATTCGGGTATCGCCAAGAACCACAAAAAACGCCTTCAGGAGGGCCTGGAAACGGTCCGGCAGACCGCCGGACGCATCAAAAAGCTGGTCCTGGACATTCTCTTCTACGCCAAGGAACGGGAACTGAAAATCCGGCCCGCGGAAGTCGTTTCATTCGCGGCGGAAGTCGCGGACGTCATTGAAAACAAGATCAAGGACAAACCAATGGAACTGGTCCGCCGGTTCGACACGGCACCGAAACAATGGAACATCGACCCCGATTTTCTCCGCACCGCGCTGATCAACATCCTCGAAAACGCCGTGGACGCCTGCCTTGAGGATACGGAAAAGCCTTCCCATCAAATCACCTTTGAAACGCGTGAACAAGGCGGGGAACTCGTCTTCAACATCCAGGACAACGGCACCGGGATGGACAGCCACACCCTGGAAAAGGCGTTCAATTTGTTTTTCTCCACAAAGGGGACGAAAGGGACCGGTTTCGGGCTTTTCATCACGGACAACATCATCAAGCAACACGGGGGCACCATTCAGGTCAAATCGGCACGGGGGAAAGGGACTCAATTCTGCATCCGGATTCCCTCCCCGGATCCCGGCGTATAAACCGCTCTGGAACCCTTTTTCGCATTGATGCAACGTTCAACGCCTAAAGGAATTTAGATTCGCGCGCAAACCCCGCAGCCCCGCACGGCGGGATTCCCGCTTTTCTCCAACAAACAGTGAAAAGCTTCAAGATTCCGACGCCGTTTCACAACCGCGGGCCGATAATTTTCGGCCCGCTTTTCATGACCTGTCCCGGGAGGGGATGGCCGACGATGGACTCCAGGCGCCGGGCCGCCGCGATGAGGGCGTCCAGGTCGATGCCGGTTTCAACCCCCATTTCTTCCAGCATAAAGACCGCGTCTTCGGTGGGGATATTGCCGGCGGCCCGGGGTACGTAAGGGCACCCCCCGAGGCCCCCCAGGGCCGTGTCAAATACGGTGGCACCCGCCAGGAGCGCGGCGAGGAGATTGGCCAGGGCGGTCCCCCGGTTGTTGTGAAAGTGCAGGATCAACTCGGTTTCAACAAATCGGTCCCGGAACGCGTTCACCCGTTTTTCCACTCGATCCGGGACGGCCGTCCCCACGGTATCCGCCAGGATGACGGCGCCGGCGCCCTTGGAGACAAGGGCCCGGGCGATCCGAAAGACGTCTCTTTCCGGGACGTCTCCCTGGAACGGGCACCCGAAAGCCACGGCCACGGCGCCGGTGACCGGTGCATGATATTCCCGGGCCGCCTGGAAGATGGCATCGAGGTTTTTCAGCGCGGCATCGATGCCGCGCTTCATGTTGGCGCGGCTGTGGGCGTCCGTGGCGGAAACCACCGTGACCAGCCGTCCCGCCCCCGCCGAAAGGGCCCGCCGGGCCCCCGTTTCATTGAAGACCATGGCCGACAGGAGGGTGTTTGTTCCGGACACCCGGGTCAACACCTGGTCGGCATCCTGAAATTGGGGCAAGGCCTTGGCGCTGGCAAAGGAGGTGGCCTCCACTTCCGGGACGCCGGCGCCGATGAGGGCTTCGATGATTTCAATCTTTTCCGCCAATGGGATGAGGCGTTCCAGGGATTGGAAGCCGTCTCTGGGGCCGACTTCCCGGATCTTGACGGAACCCGGTAAATTCACGGCGTCGCGGCTCCGTTTCCATCCCCGCCCGTCTCCTCGGTGTTTGGAAAAAAATCGGGGGTGCCGGGGGTCATTCCTTTTCCTTGGCCTTGGCGATATGCCTCATGAGGCCGCCGTCTTGAATGATACGCTGCATAAAGGGCGGAATCGGTTTGGAGGAAAACACCGCGCCCGTGGTCAGGTTCGTGATTCTGCCCGATGACAGATCCGCTTCCACCGTATCTCCTTCGGATACGCCCGCGGCCGCGTCGCTGCTTTCCAGGATGGGCAGGCCCATGTTGAAGGCGTTGCGGTAGAAAATCCGGGCGAAACTTGCGGCGATGACGCACGGGATGCCCCGGGCCTTGATGGCGATGGGGGCGTGTTCCCGGGAGGAACCGCATCCGAAATTGGTTCCCGCCACGATGATGTCTCCGAGCTTGGCGTCGAAGACGAATCGGGAGTCTTCATCTTCCATGCAATGGGCCGCCAGTGCCTCCGGGTCCGACTCATTGAGATACCGTGCGGGGATGATGGCGTCCGTGTCCACGTTGGCGCCGAACTTCCATGCTCTGCCCTGGAACCGCATCGACGTTCCTCCTAATATTGATGGCTTCGTAAAAAGTCCATCTGCGGCGTTGCGCGGCATTCTTCGTCATTGCGGCGTACCTGTAAGTACGC
>ENA-OSEO01001195-OSEO01001195.1-sediment-metagenome-genome-assembly--contig:-NODE-1195-length-51107-cov-8.642975_pt1 | contig 51107 bp, 46 predicted proteins | sample MGYA00237883_ERZ534232 | MGnify/ENA metagenome assembly ERZ534232
CATGTAGTTAATTTTCATGCCTTTTTAGGACATTTCTAATTTGCTACTTTAGGACATTATCATGTTGCCACTACACCCTACAGGTAATAACTTGACCGGCGAGAAATTGTGTTATACTTGCCGGGCTGAACAACAGAATAGTGCATAACTGCACACTCTGCTTAAGAAAGCTGGTGCCGTTAACGGCTTAATATCCCGCCGAGGTGGAGGTTCAAAACAGACGATTGTCGTATCTATGAATCTCTTTTCGCGGGAAAAACGGAAAGAGATTTTTTATTGGAAGGAGGTAGAGTACATTGGCATTTTCGAGAGAACATAAAGAAGTAATTGTTGAGCAATATCGTGAATGGATCGATAAAAGCAAAGCTGTTTACTATCTGACCTACAATAAAATGACCATGCCCGCAATCAATGATGCGCGCGCTAAACTGCGTGAATCTGAGAGCCAGATGCATGTAGTCAAAAACCGTCTTTTCACCCATGTTTTGGAAGAAAAAGGTTACAAGTTCGATCCTAAAACCTGGGAAGGCAATAATGTTGTCGTTTTCGCATTTGAAGACGCGCCTGCTGCCGCCAAGGCATTGACTGAGATCACCAAAGGCAATGATGTGTTTGCTGTCGCTGGTGGTTATCTGGATAAAGCTTTGTTAGACGCACGCCAGGTGAAAGCATTGGCAGACTTGCCCACCTTGCCGGTTATGCGTTCCATGCTGATGGGCACCATTTTGGCACCCGCCAGCCAGTTAGTCCGTACTTTAGCGGAACCCGCCCGTGGTTTAGCCGCTGTAATTAAAGCAAACTCAGAAAAGCAGACAAGCGCTGCTTAACAGGCTCGTTTCAAAACGAGAATTAATTAAAAAAAGAAAAATTTTAGGAGATAAAAAATGGCTGATTTAGCAAAAATCGTTGAGGAACTGAGCACACTGTCCGTTTTGGAAGCTGCTGACCTCGTCAAAATGTTGGAAGAAAAATGGGGCGTCTCCGCTGCCGCACCCGTCGCTGCTGTTGCCGCTGGCCCCGCCGCCGGTGCAGTTGAAGAAGAAGTTGAAGAAAAGACCGAGTTCGATGTCGTTATCAAAAGCGCTGGCGCCAAGAAAATCGAAGTCATCAAAGTCATTCGCCAACTCACCAGCCTCGGTTTGGTCGATGCCAAGAATATGGCCGAAACCGCTGACGCCAAAGTCCTCGAAGCTGTTGGTAAAGACGTCGCCAATGACGCCGCTGCCAAGCTCAAGGAAGCTGGCGCTGAAGTCGTCGTTCTTTAGTTTTTAGTCCAATCCATAGCCCCCTTCCAAGGGGGCTTTTTTTTATCAATTTGTGAATTCTGGTGTAGCCTCAAACGGTTTAGAAAAAAATCTATTGCAAACCCTTAAAACATTGTAATTTCAACACAATGTTTCTATAATTAAATCAATTTGGCGTAACAGTCCAATTAATTTTTCTTGTTAGATCCAAATGAGGTTCATCATGAAAACTAATTCGCTTGTTTTCCTTAGTTTTTGTATTCTGGCTTTACTGGTGTCATCTTGCCAGGTTATCGCAACAGTACCTTCCCCAAATACTGTTCCTACAATTGACGATTCGGCAATACAAGATCAAATTGCTACCATGCAGATGGAGTCTACCTATCAGGCAGCCACGATAGAAAGCTTAACCACACAGATTCCGCCAACGATTGCCCCACAGGCAACTGAGACAGAGGTTACACAAGAATCCACTGTACTACCAGCATATAGTGGTGAATTCAAGGTTATTGAGGCAGACGGCTTCACTTTGAATCTACCGCTTGAGGTAGCAGATAACATCATGGTATCGAATGTATTACCTGATGATCCGTCGGATGGTTGGCCACAATTCGCTCTGCCCGAACGCCGTGTGATCAGTTTCGACGGATACAAAATACAAAACCACTTCCATAAGACACTGATTTACGTTTATCCCCTTCAAAAAATGATTGACGGCGGTCAGTATGGTGCAACTACTGCGACTAACCTGCAGGCGGTTTTGGATGACCCTGCCTACGATCTTGGAGGATCGGAATACCTTCCTTTTCTACCACCGTTCAATGCCGCCCAGGTTTTTCATGTTCTTGAAAAAAGACTTGAGTCGGAACATGGGCGCGGCATTCGATACCTCACGCTGTATTCCCAGGGATTCGTGGGTGTGACCAATTACGAAATTTTCTATACCTACCAGGGTATCAGTGCAGACGGACGGTATTACATTGCTGCGATATTACCGATCAACAGTTCTTTGCTTCCAGACACGCTATTAAGCAATGACGAACTCGACAATATCGTTGATGAATATCCTGATTACATAGAAGACATGACTGAGCTGATCAGAACAGAGAATGGTGGAATTGTGACCCCCAGCCTGGAAGCGCTGGATTTCATGATGATGTCGTTACAAAGTCTCAATTAAACCCAATCCGAGAAAACGACGGTTAGTCATACGTTCTTAAGTAATAGGTAAACAAGGCTTTTTTTTCACAACCGTAAAAAGAATTCCCTTAAATACGGTGCAATCACCTGGGGCTCGACGGAATGGGTTTGGCCTTCCAGCAACAGTGACTGTGCATAGGGAATGGCGTGGGTGTAATCGACCATTGTGCCTGGGGCAGTCTTGAAGCTCTTGGTTCCCGCCACCATCAGAACGGGTTGTGGCAGGTCCTGGGCGAGGCTTTTCAGAAAGTGCCTGGTTGCATCCTGGACTTTGGCTTCATAGGCAATCGTGCCAGCCATGTCAATAATGGTTTGCCCGTGTTCTGATGCAAGTGTATCCTTGATAAGTTGTTCATCCATGCCCACAAAGCGCATAAAGCGATTAACCACAGCCAGGTTCTCACCCCTGGCTACTTGTTTTTGGACCTGGCGAATGAAGAGGCTGACAAATGTTCTTTCTAGCCAGCCCCCACTCAATGGAGGTTCATAGGCGGCAACCTTCAGAACTTTTTCGGGGAATTCAGCCGCACTAAAAAGAGCCAGGGCTGCGCCAGCGGAATGACCATAGAGGTTCGCCTTCCCACCATTTATGTCAATCAGCGCTTCAAGATCTTCAAGTTCCTTATAAACATTGTAAGGAGGGGTATCGCCACTTTGTCCGCGTCCACGACGGTCGTAGGTCAGGACGGTGAAGCTGTCCTTAAGGAAAGGCACCATATCACCCGGCACGCCAAAGTTATGGGTGTTAAGGGCTCCGGTAATGATGACGAGCAGAGGTCCGCTGCCAGTAGTTTCGAAAGCGATGGGTGTGCCATCTTTAGACGTAGTTCTTTGCATTCTTTGATTGTAAAACCAAGCGATAAATACGGATATCTTTTGTAAAGATGTTGGAACCTTTATGCATGCAGGAAAAACCGATTTATGATCAACCAGAGGATAAATAGCCACACAAGTACAAAAGGAATGGCGTAATACCATTTTTTGGGTTTACCATCCTGCCACATACCTTGTGCTTCCTGGCGATAATGTTCAAAAGTATCCCTGGGGATGAAATGAATCGTTAGCGCGATCAGGGCAGGCAAAATGATAAGGTCATCGAGATAACCGAGAACAGGGATGAAATCGGGGATAAGATCGATGGGTGAAAGGGCATAGACGAGAGTGAGCCCTGCTAATAGCTTGGCATACCAGGGAGTCTTGGGGCTTTTCAGGCTCAGAAAGACAGCCGGGATGTCGGTTTTTAGTTGTAAGGCGCGCTTTTTTAGGTCCAAGTAATTCTCCTTGATTGAGTTAGGAGTAGATGGCAATTGTACTCCTTGGTGAAGATCAAAAAAAAGCTGAGCCTGGAAGCGTGGCTCAGCTTTTCCCTAAAACTAGAGATTTTCACTGGTCTAATTGGCGGATAACCAGTACGACTTTTCCTTGTACTTCAACGACACTGGGGTCGTTGATGATAATGGGCTGCATGGAAGGGTTGGCAGGCTGAAGACGAACTCGACCGTTTTCCATGTAGAAATACTTGAGGGTGGTTTCATCGCGATCGTTCAGCCAAATGGCGACCATCTCGCCGTTGCGAGCCTGGTTTGTTCGCCTCATCACGACGATATCTCCATCGTTGACCATGGCATCGATCATCGAATCGCCTTGAACCTTGAGGGCATATAGATCGCTCAAATTATCACCCTGAGGCAGCAGGCTGCGGGCAATATCAACCCCAGACTCAGGGTCATAGTAGCTGAAGTCAGATGCTGGCACAGGCATAGGTTCGCCAGCAATAATATTGCCGACCAGGGGTATGGAAACCAATTGTTCCACCAGTTGCGAAACCCCAGTTTTGAGGTTTTGCACCAACTCGCCAGCGCTGTCCTTAATCAGGTTGATTCCGCGGGAAACGTTGCTCTGCCGGTCAATGTAGCCCATCTCTTCCAGTTGGTTGAGGTAATAATTGACTACGGAGGTGGAACTGATTTGGGTATGGGCACCAATCTCCCGGATGGAAGGGGGATAACCCTTTTCTTCCTGCCAGTCTCGGATGCAGGACAGGATATTTTTGTGTCGCTGGCTTAAACCTTTGCTTTTTCGTGCCATAGTGACCGCTTTCTCCAAGTTTGCATGTTCTATAGTGCAATAATATCAGAACATATGTTCAGTGTCAAGCAATTATTAGAACAAACCAGGGATGTGGTGAGAATTTCAAACGCAGTCATTCGAAATCGCCAATCCATAAAAGTAGAAGATTGCACATGGTTGGCTAAAAAAGCGGGTACAAAAGTTGCTACTAATAAAACAGGAAGGTAGCCGTGAAGAATAAATTAGTTTTGACTACTATCATTGCAATATTGCTGATCAGCCTGATCCCGATGGACCTGGCGGTCACACAAAATATAACCACAATGGCAGAAGTGGAGCTGGACCCTGGTGATATCGAATTTGGTCTGGTCAATGATTCTGAGTTGTGGTTAAAATCCGGTTCCGAATTGTATTTCAGCCAGGATGAGGGAAAACAGTGGACTGAGATCAGTCCGGAAACAGGCATGATCGAGCCGTATTTATTGGTTTCTTTTCCTAAATCTGACCTTGGATTTGCCCTTTACCTGACTCAGACGGAAACTAACGTCAACCTGGAAATGTTAAAGACGACCAACCAAGGCGAGGAGTGGTCAATTGTTGACGGGGATTTAGAAGAAAAGATCAACCAGCAATTCAACCAGCCATTCAGCGAAATCCAAATGCAGTGGCTGGATAAGAATAATGCAAAGGTATTGGTCAAGGAGTTTACCAGCAGCAATTTCAGCATGGGAACGCTCTTTGTGACTGGGGACGGAGGCAAACACTGGAAAATGCGGGAAGTGCCAGTCGCTGAGCAATTTGTTTTTCTTGACAATAAAATCGGATTTATGCTCAACCCGACTGACTCGGGGTCGCTCTATCGCAGTCTGGATGGTGGTAAGAGCTGGACAGTGCTTGAACTGAATTTGCCAGAAATGCTGAATTCCGCTCTGTTCCAGACCGGTCTGCCGTTTAAATTGGAAGACAAACAAGTATATTTACCTGTAAAAGTGATGGATGAAAAAGTTCAGGACGTTGATTTTCTGGTACAAATTGAACCAAAAGCCTCACCAAAGTCAATGATTCCCACGGATCGCCCTAATATCATTCCCATCCTGCCCCCAGCAGAACAGAAACAGATCTCAAGTACATTGGACAGACAGATTAGCATCATTGAGACGCTTGATGCTCACGATTTTTGGATTGGGATGACGGGCGGGAACTGCCAGAGCCTGCCTACAGATGAGGATGGAGTTCATATCACTTGTGAATCCAGCTGGCAGATGTTGAGAAGCCAGAGTGGGGGGTTAGGTTGGGAAAGCGTTAAGTTACCAGGTGAGATTTCCGCTATCACCAAGGCATATACTTTCACTGCTCAGCCACCTCAAACCGAACCAAAGGATGCACAACCGCAGACTGATGCCTGGGTACGGACCTTTATCGGACATGCTTTTGATAAATGTGAAATTCCAACGTTGAGTCAATTACAGAGCTGGTATACCAGCAGTCCATACAAAGCAGTTAACCTCTACATCGGTGGTGTTTCTCGATTTTGCAGTAATGCTGCCTTATCTGCTTCCTACTTGAGAAGTTTGTATTTGCAGGGCTGGAAGTTTATCCCTACCTGGGTTGGTCCCCAGGCACCTTGTACGACTTTTAAGAACAAATTCCCCTTTGATGTCAACCTTGCCTACCAGGCAGGTGTGGATAACGCAAACCAGGCTCGTACGAAGCTTATGACACTTGGTTTGAGCAATCCAGATGGTACAGGCAGCATTATTTACCTTGACCTGGAACATTTTGCATACACTGAGAGTTGTTCAGCGGCTGCAAGAGCTTATGTTAACGGCTGGACAACCCGCCTTTCCCAGTTAGGCATTTACTCTGGTCTATATTCAACCTCCAGCGGCATTAATGCCAATCGCTTTTTTGATTTAGGGATGCCCCCTTCCGCAGTCTGGATCGCAGAATGGTATAAAACACCTGGTTTTCGACCGAATGAAACGGTCTGGGGTTTACTTTATCTACCAGACTATTATTGGGTCTATCACCAGAGAATCGTGCAATATTCTGGAGGTCATGCTGAGACCTGGGGCGGCGTAAGGCTGGAAGTTGATTGCAATGTGCTTGATGGGAAGACAGCAGTTCCTGCTGGTTCCAGCTCCCAAGTGTATCGACGTTGGTTTCCGTTCATTTCAAATAACTGAGACCAATCACGGCCAACCACAGCACCCGCCCCGTATGGGGCGGTATGGTTTATAATCCCTTTTCGGCGAATTGCTGAAGGCTTGGAAAGGAGCATTTTTCGGTATGAAAAAGATCAAAGAATTTTTCAACCAACTGGATTTCAGTTGGGCATCCCTGAGAGATTACGGGTTGATCGTACTGGGTGGTCTGGTGCAGGCTTTGGCTCTGCGCACATTCCTGGTACCTGCTCAACTGGTCAGCGGCGGCATAAGCGGTCTTTCCCAACTGCTTTACTATGTTTTGGGTTGGCCCATTGGTCTTGTCACCCTCCTGGGTAACATCCCTCTTTTCATTTTAGGTTGGCGCTATCTGGGCGGACCTCGCTTCGCAATTCGCACAATTCTTACCGTGCTTTCCTACACTGTGCTTACCGACGTTCTGATAGAGATAACTGGCACAACTCCCATCACTGATGACATCCTGCTCAATACACTTTATGGCGGCATCGTTTTAGGCATTGGTTTGGGCTTGGTTTATCTTGGGCGCGGTACAAGCGGGGGGACGGATATTCTTGCACGCATTTTGAACAAGCGCTTTGGGATGTCTATTTCCCTATCTTACATGATCACCGATTCGTTAGCGGTAATCCTGGCAGGTTTTCTCTTTGGCTGGGATAAAGCCCTTTACGGTCTGATCATGATTTATCTGAGTGGCGTTGCAGCGGATATGCTCTCCCAGGGCACCAACGTCATCCGCGAGGCAATGATCATCACCGATGAAACTGAGAAAGTGGTGGGAGCAATCACTGAAGAGATTGGACGTGGTACCACGATCATTGAGGCGAAAGGTGGGTATACACAAAAGGACCGCCCGATTGTCTATTGCGTGGTAACTGCTGCAGAAGTGATCAGGCTGAAGACGATCGTGCATGATGCCGACCCGGACGCCTTTATGGTGGTTGGGCATGCCAATGAAGCGCTTGGTGAAGGTTTTAAACCTCTTAAAGAACACGCTTGAAAAGTTGTCACTGGATAAAAGGATAGAAAATGGCTGATCTGGTCACCATGTTGGCAGATATCACAACGCTGGATGTTGATGCGATCGTCAATGCAGCGAATAGCTCTCTGCTTGGTGGCGGAGGAGTGGATGGTGCCATCCACCTTGCGGCTGGTCCGCAGCTTTTGGAGGCCTGCCGAAGGTTGGGAGGCTGTGAGACGGGGGAAGCGAAAATCACACCAGGTTTTAACCTACCGGCGCGCTATGTGATCCACACTGTCGGTCCAGTCTGGCATGGCGGGCAACACGGGGAAGCCGGGTTGCTGGCAAATTGTTATCGCAATAGTTTGCAGCTGGCTGAAGAAAACGGGGTGAAATCGATCGCGTTTCCCTCGATCAGTACAGGTGTGTATGGTTACCCGATTGAGATGGCAGCCAGGGTGGCTGTTGAGACTGTCAGGTCCATTGAACCTGACTTGAAGAGTGTTGAAGAGATCATATTCTGCTGCTTTTCGACCAGAGCATTAGCGGTTTACCAGTTTCTTTTATGAACAATCAATCCGCGTTGGTGGTAGTCTTCTATCGAGAACACCATTTAACCACAATTCTCACCTCAAATTGAACAGAGCCGCAACCGTCCTCTTCAAGATTCGATTTTTATGCAGGGGTGACCATTATTAGTTAATCCTGTTCAACCTCTGAGATGGGATGACCGAGTTTGAGTGCCATTTTCTCCAGCAAAGCCATGTCAGGGGATTGACCACAGTACGTTTCCAGGAAGACTGAAAGCATCATATTGCAGTCAGCAGCTTCATGGGCGATGTTCTCTTTGCGGATGCGATCATTGTTACGCACCCAGCCGGGTTTGCGTGAGACAATCTCGTCGGCTTGAAGCCCCAATTTTGCGAAAGCATTTAGAAGATCCTGCTCCTCCACAGAAAGTTCCACCGGCTGGATTGACAGGTAGGCTTCGGCAAGTTCGCCCACTTCGGAAAGGTAAAAGAGCAGCGCGCTTTTTTGGTCAGGCCAACCCAAACCGCGTTGTTGATAATAATCCTGGATGATCTCAGTTTTCATAAATTTTCCTCTCGGAAATTGTACCTGAAGTATTCGTTAAAACACTATTTCAAATAAAGTGACCAGAGATCGCCTTATGATAAGATTAACAGACACCAAAAAACAAACAATGAGGTTAGTATGACTGAAGTTCCAATTCAATGGTTGGCGAATTCGCACGCCCTGGAAAATCCTAAATCCAAACTGGCTGGAGAGCTATTTCCCCCTGGTTTACCCCAAAAAGTGCGCAAGCTCCACAGCGCCATACCTGGCTATCGCATGAGCCCGCTCAAGAGCCTGCCCAACCTGGCGAGGCGTATAGGCGTGGGCGGAATCTGGGTCAAAGACGAATCTGCCCGCCTTTCACTGAACTCATTTAAAGTGTTGGGTGGCTCTTATGCCATCTACCGGAAGTTGTTGGAACGGGGCGGTTACCAAGAAGATGAACTCACCCTCAAGGATTTGCTGCAACTGGATGGTGAGCACCGCGAAAAATTAGGTCACCCGGTTTTTGCCACGGCAACGGATGGCAATCACGGCACTGGTGTTGCATGGGCAGCCAACAAGATGGGCTTCCCTGCCGTCATCTACGTCCATTCGCTCACGACCAAAGACCGCATCCACGGGACCGAACGACAGGGTGGCCGTGTGGTTGTGGTGGACGGAAACTATGACGATGCCGTCAGGCAGGCGACGATCGATGCTGAGAAGAACGGCTGGGAAATTATCTCAGATACTTCCTGGCCAGGTTACGAAGATGTGCCCCGCTGGATCATGCAGGGCTATGCCACCATGTTCGTCGAGGCGCAAGAACAGTTTTCGGGGCAGGGTCTGAGCCGACCGACTCATCTGCTGGTGCAAGCGGGGGTAGGCTCGTTGGCAGCTGCCGCGATTGGTTTTTACTCGGTTTTGTTCGATGATAATGTACCGCTTTCGATGGTGGTTGAGCCTACCAAGGCAGCTTGTCTGTATGAATCGATGCGCATAGGCGACGGAAAACCTCACAGCGTGACCGGCGAGCTGGATACAATCATGGCTGGGCTGGCATGCGGCGACCCGAACCCATTGGCTTGGGAAACGCTCAATAACTGTGCCGATTTCTTTGCCAAATGTCCGGATTATGTAGCAGCCAAGGGTATGCGCGTCTATTCAACCCCATTGCCCGGTGACCCCTTCCTTGTCTCTGGTGAATCGGGCGCCGTCACACTGGGTGCATTGATGTACACGATGGAGTATGAGGGCGCGCGAGACTTGCGCGAAGCGATGGGTTTGAATGAGGAATCGCAGGTTTTGCTGATCAATTCAGAGGGTAATACCTCACCAGAAGAATTCCGCAGCGTGGTTTGGGAAGGCAGCATGCCTGTGCCGGATGAGTTCAAAATCCATTCCAGGATAGAGGATTAGGCATTCGTGGTCAGGAGACCGTGAAATTAGGACAGCTGGTCTCTACCGAGAATAAGGATTTTATTTTTCACTCTAACCGAAGCCGGTGAACCTTTGGTATCATTAGCGCCTATGGAAATCAAACAAGCGCCCATTTTTAAAGAGCAAGCTCCGGAATGGATCCGGCAGATTGTACACACCGGAACACGTGATCACGTCTCGAACCCTTACCCAAACCTGGGAGAGGTAGTAACTATTCGCCTTGAAGTACCAACCGAAGGGCAACCAGATCAAATCATCCTACGCAGCATTCCGAATGGTGAGCAGCACCTGGAGGCGATGAACCTGATCGAAACTCGCAACCACATGAATATTTGGGAAGCAGAACTGCTGATCAATGAGCCTATGGTGCCTTATCGTTTTGCGATCCAGGCTGAGGGCAGAGTATGGTGGTTGACCGCGGCTGGAGTAAGTACTTTTGTGCCTGTGGCGTCTTTTGATTTCAAACTCCTGGCAAACAACCCGGAAATCTCCTGGTTGAGCCGTTCTGTTTTCTATCAAATTTTTCCCGATCGTTTTGCCAACGGTGACCCAGGCAACGACCCTGAGGGCGATATCGAAGCCTACCCGGGATACTCACGCGAGACCTACCCCTGGGGACAAGCAGTAGAGACGGACCGCACCCACATCCCCTTTTATGGCGGTGACTTGAAGGGTATAGAAGACCATCTTGATTACCTGCAAAGACTGGGTGTCAATGCTATTTATCTCAATCCCATCTTCACTGCCTATACAAATCATCGCTATGATGTGGCAGATTTTCGCAACGTCGACCCGACGCTTGGGGGTAATGAAGCCTTGATTGCCCTGGCTAAAGCCCTAAAAGAAATCCAAATGCGCTACATTCTGGATATCGTCCCCAATCATAGCGGGGCGGGGCACCCTTGGTTTCGCGAAGCATTCAATGATCCCAGCAGTCCGCGCCGGTCGGCATTTTTCTTTGACGAAAACCAAAAGTACGTCTCTTGGATGGGATTTGGGAGTTTGCCTAAGCTCAATTACAGCGATCCATCACTCCGAACAGAGATGTTCGAGAGCGAAACAAGCGTTTTTGCCAGCTGGCAGCTGCCACCCTACAGCATTGATGGCTGGCGAGTGGACGTTGGGAATATGCTTGGTCGCTATAACGAACAGCAATTGGACCAGGACGTTCTCCCGGCGATTCGAAAGACTGTCAAGCGAACCAACCCACAGAGTTATTTGATGGGGGAGAATTTCTTTGAAGCATCTGGACAGCTTCAGGGAAATGCCTGGGACGGTGTCATGAATTACACTGGCTTTAGCCAGCCATTATTGAACTGGCTGAAGGGCTTCGAGGTAGAAGCTCTGCGCTGCAAACCGGTCCTGAAATCAGAAAAATCATTGAGCACAGAAGCCTTGGTGAGGAGTTGGCAGGAAAACCTGGCAGCCATTCCCTGGACCATTGCATTACAGCAATTCAACGTGCTCGACAGCCACGACACCAGCCGCCTTCGTACAGAATTGTACGGAGATGAGGATCTGATCCGGCTGGCAGTGATGATCCAGTTCACCTTCCCGGGTGTACCCTGCGTTTACTATGGCGATGAAATTGGGTTGGTGGATGAGCCTGGTTTTGCGCAGCGTAACTGTTTCCCCTGGGAAGAAGAAAAATGGGATATGGATCTGCTCGCCTTTTACCAAAGACTGATCTCGCTGCGAAAAGAAAACGATGTTTTAGCTGAAGGCAGCTTCCAGATGCTTTACTGGGATGATGCTATGCTGGTTTACCAACGCTTGCTGGGTGAAAAGCGGGTCGTGGTAACTGCCAGCCGGATCGACCAACCCAACGGTTTCATCTTGCAAAGCAACCTGATCAACCCCAAAGGCCAGGAAAACCTGAAGAATTTGTTTAATGAAGCCACCCTGGTTCTGCAACCCGGAGAGATAACGATCCCAGCGATGCCCCGCGGAGGAGCAATCTGGCTATGATCAGATTTTTCCCCACCTCGATTCGCTTATAATCAATTTATGCAAAGTTTGAAGGAAGGGACAAAAAAGCTCCTGGCTAAAGTCGTGGGTCGAGTTGATGGTGCACGCGAGTTCCTGAAAAAGGTTTACTACAAAGCAAACAAGCTTACAGGCGGATCTCTGGGCATCATCCGGCACACTTTCACCAATTTTTCCATGATGAGAGGTCCGGAGGCGGCGGCAAGTTTGTCATATTACTCGCTGTTCTCGATCTTCCCTATCCTGCTGGCAGCAGTCTCCATTGCATCGAGATTCCTGGAGCAGGAAGTAGTTAAGCAAAAACTCTTCGAGGTGATCAGAGAATTTGTCCCGGTCTCGGTGAACTTCATTAATAATTTAATCAACGGCGTATTGGAACAACGAGGCGCTTTCACCGTTGTGGCTATCATCGGTCTGATCTGGTCAGCCAGTAATGTCTTTGACAAAATCATCGTCAACATTAATCGGGCATTCCCCAAAGGGCGCAACCCGGGGTTCATCCAGAGTCGGGCAATGGCATTGATAATTATCCTGGTGATTGTAGTGCTCTTTTTGGGCTCGATTGCTATTGACACCGTTCAGAGCATCTTTGAGATCGAAAATGTTCAATTCAATGGTGTATTTCTGGTAAAAACCCGACTGTATGAATGGTTGAGATGGATCATCCCTTTGGTCATCAAGTTGTTACTTTTCTTTGCGATCTACACTTGGATTCCCCGCAACAAGGCGATCCTCTTTAGGGCGCGCCTGATCGGTGCTTTGGTAGCTGCAGGCTTGTGGGAGCTGGCAACACGGGCTCTCTCGTGGGCTCTGGCGACTGGCTTCACAAACTACGAGCCAGTCTATGGGTCGCTATCTTCGATTATCGCTTTAATGACCTGGATGTACCTGACAGGCTACATTGTTTTTCTGGGCGCGCACCTGACTCACGCCCTTAATTATCATTTTATGGCACTTAAAGCGGCCAAAGCAGGGTCTGCTGACTCCGGTCTGGCTGAAATAGGGGAAACCAACAATGACTGAACTTTCAATCTGCATTCTCACGTTAAACTCTCGTGAATTTTTACAGCAATGCCTGAACTCAATACTCCAATACCCGCCAAAAGATGAATATGAAATCCTGGTGGCTGATAACGGATCGGACGATGGCACGATAGCAATGTTGCGGGAGGAATTCCCTGAAGTGCAGACGATTCTAAACAAGGAAAACCTGGGCTTCACCAAGCCAAACAACCAGATGCTCCACCAGGCAAAAGGGGATTTTTTGCTCCTGCTCAACCCTGACACGCTGTTGACAGAGGATTGCTTCAACCCACAGCTCGATTTTCTAAAGGCCAACCCGGATGTAGGGGTGAGTATCCCCAAAGTACTTAACGGGGATGGAAGCTTTCAGCAGCAATCCCGCAGAGGGGAAGCAACACCTGTGGAGGTGATCGGTTATTTCTTCAGGTTGGGTAAGTTGTTCCCCAAGAGCAAGGCATTGAATGGTTACTTGCAAGCCTGGCTGCCGGAAGACGAAATTGCAGAAGTCAAAGCGGTTTCCGGCTCATGTATGTTCATTCGAAGGGAGACCTGGGAACAGGTGGGGGATTTTGATGAGCAATTCTTTGCTTACCAGGAAGACAGCGACTACTGCAAGCGCGCCCGCGAGATGGGTTGGAAAGTGATGTACGTGCCCATCAGTTGCATCACCCATTTTGGCGGCGAAGGGGGCTCAAAGGCTCAGCCAGTCAACAGCATTTACCAGTGGCACCTCTCGTACTATCGTTATTATCGAAAGCACTTTGCCAAGGATCACTTTTTCCTGTTCAACTGGTTCTATTACCTTTTAATGATTGCCAAACTTGGTCTATCTTTACTGGGGAATCTGTTCAGGAATCACTAAACTGATTAATCCAAATACAGAAAAACTGACAATGTCTGTACGGGCGAGTTCCAAACTCGCCCTAATTTTTGATACTAATAAACCACGAGCAGGAATCACACTAATAATTAATTCACACGAATGTTTTACAGAAATTTGAAAGTTTGCTTATAGAGGTACAAAATCATATGTACTTCAGAAAATTCTGAAGCAAGTGAAAGGTCACAATATGGCAAACAAAGAAGGAAAGAATGTACAAAAACAGGACATTGAGGATGCGGGCGGGGGATTCTCTGATGCTGAAAAAGCCGCGATGAAAGAGCGCGCCAAAGAACTTAAACGTGAAAAAACTTCCAAAAGCAAGACAGACGGTGAGCAGGCTGTGTTGGAAAAGATCAATGAAATGGAAACGGACGATAAGAAAATTGCTTCCAACTTGCATAAACTGATCAAGCAGAACTTCCCCCAGTTGGGTTTTAAGACCTGGTATGGCTTCCCGGCTTACACGAAAAATGGTAAGGTCATCACTTTTTTCCAGGCGTCAAAACGTTTTGATGAACGCTATTCTACGCTCGGGTTTAGTGGGGACGCAAAACTGGATCAAGGTGTCTTTTGGCCTACTTCCTACGCCCTTTTGGAGTGGAATTACGAAGTTGAGGATGAGATCAAGAGGTTGATCAAGAAGGCTGTGGAGTAATAACATTCAAGGGCGGGTTCGGAACCCGCCTGTACAAAGGGTTTCTTCACCTTCGAAAAGACGACTCTGGTGTCAGGTTGAAAATCGCAATCTGACCTACAAATGAAATGGGCGGGTTCCATACCCGCCCATAAGAATTTATGGTGGAAAATTTTTATCGGCTCAGACGTAAGATTGCGGCGGCATCGGCTGCGGTGATATCCTGGTGTTCACCCACCACAAAGGCTTCCGCTTCAAGTTTTGCCTGGACCTCGTCAGCCACCTTGTCCGGGTCGAGACCGTAGGCGGTCAGAGTGGTAGGCATGCCCAGGCTGTGGAAAAAGGCAGCCAGAGCTTCGATGGTTCGGTCAATCCGCTCTGAATATTTCTGCATTTTCTGGTCAAGCACACGATATCCAAATTGAAGCAATTTCTCTTGCTTCTGCTCCCGTTTATACCAGAGTAACCAGGGCATCACTACCGCCAAAGATTCGGCATGTGCCAGTCCGTAAAGGGCAGTCAAGGCATGACCAATATCGTGGGTCGCCCAATCCTGCGGGACACCGACGCCAATCAGATGGTTGAGGGCATTGCTGCAAACCCACATATAGTTAGCGCGGGCATCATAATCCGGTGGGTTGGTTTGCAGGGCTTGTTGGGCGATTTCGTGGATGGACAATAATAAAGCTTCAGCCTGCCGGTCCTGCACCGCAGCACCAACCGGGTAGGTCAAATATTGTTCCAGGATGTGTACATAAGCATCCACCAGTCCGTTTCGAATCTGCTCTTTGGGTAAAGAGTAGGTCACTTTCGGATCAAGGATAGAGAACTTGGGAAAAACCTTTTCACTTCCAAAGGAAAGCTTTTGCCCCTCTTCACGATTGGAAATAACGCTGTTGCGGTTCATTTCACTGCCAGTGGCAGGCAAGGTGAGCACGACGCCGATCGGCAACGCTTTTTTAAGGGTTGAGGCAAGCCCCTGTGACACGATGTCCCAGGGGTCATCGCCCTGGTAGAGGGAGGCTAAGGATACAAACTTGGTTCCATCAATCACAGAACCGCCGCCTACTGCCAGCAAGAAATCGATCTTGTTTTTCTTGACCGATTTGACCGCTTTCATCAGGGTAGCGTAATCGGGGTTTGGTTCTATACCGCCAAATTCAAAGAGCTCATGTTTTCGAAGAGCATCGGCAACCTGCATGTAAACGCCGTTTTTCTTGATCGAGCCACCGCCATAGAGCAGCAGCACCCGGGCTTTGCCGGGAATCAGTTTCTTTAATTTAGCGATGCTTCCAGCACCAAAGATGATCCTTGTCGGGTTGTAAAATTGAAAATCTTTCATTTCGCTCTCCTATTCTGTGTTTCGTCAGCCTAATGATATCAAAACCTGGGAGCGATTTGGACACTTATCCTTATGATCCAGGTTTTGGATGATAGTGGACGTGGACTGCCTGGAGAAAATCGATCTCCTCTTTCAGCCTTCGTTCAACTTCCTCGGCAACTTCGTGGCCATCACGCACGCTGCTGTCACCACAAACAAAAATTGTTAAATTCAAGACCATGTACTGTCCAAACCTATGGGCTTGAATTTGTTCAATGCCTTCCAAGCCATTGACATCCTGGAGTAAGGAGCGCACCTCAGTATCCAAAGCCTGTCCGGGTACCGTATCCATGAGAATGTCTGTTGAATCACGCAGGATCTCAATACCTGACATCAGGAAGAAAACTGCCACAATTGCGCCAGCCAGAGGGTCTGCCCAATAATATCCGAATTGGGCTGCCAATGTACCTAAAACGACGGCTGTTGCTGAAAAAATGTCGTTGCGATGATCGAGTGCCAGGGCTGCCACGGTTGGATTGTTGGTTTTCTTTCCCACTGTACGGGTATAGATAAACAGGACACCTTTCAGCAGAATCGTAAACAGTGCTGCATAAAGGGCAAGCGAATTGATACCAGAGACTTCGCTTCCCTGCAGGTAATCGAACATTGTCTGGACTGAATTCCAAAAAATCGTGAAGGCAGCCGTAATAATAAAGGCAGCGATGACAAGCGCACCAATACTTTCAAATTGGCTATGTCCATATGGATGGTCGTCATCCGCTGGTTTTCGCGATGCACGAATGAAGATCGCTACGGCTGTGTTATACACCACGTCAGATGTGGAATTGATGCCATCTGCCAGCAAAGCGGAAGAATGAGCGTAAATACCAACGGTGGTCTTGAGAATTGCAAGCAAAACATTTGCAGCCAATGCAAGGTTGATGGAACGGGAGCTAAGCTTTGAGCGTTGCCCCAGATCTTTGATTACTACAGTTGATTCAAATTGATTTGTTGCCATTATTTGTCTAATCCTACCGCTTTCCTTACCTTTGCGAGCACTGGGCGTCCGAGTTCACGGGCTTTTTCCGCGCCGATAGCAAGAACGGCGTCAATTTCTGATTTATTCTCCATGAGGTAGTTAAAACGCTCACGAATGGGGTCAAAAGTAGTCAGCATAGTTTCAAAAAGCTCCTGTTTAAGGGTGCCATAGGCTAGACCGCCATGGATATAGAGCTGACGAACTTCTTCAACTCGTTCCGGTGTGCCAAAAAACCGGAAGATCTGGAACAAATTGTCTGTATCCGGTTTTTTTGGGGCTTCGGGCGGGGTGCTATCGGTGACGATGCGCATAACTTGCTTGCGCAGCTCCTTTTCCGGGGCAAAAATGGGAAGGGTATTACCGTAACTCTTGCTCATTTTACGTCCATCAATGCCTGGAACGTCCTTGACTTCGTCCGCAAACAAACCTTCCGGAACTTTAAGTGTTTTTCCGTAAATACGGTTCAGATTTTCGGCAATATCACGAGCGATCTCGACGTGTTGTTTCTGGTCCAATCCAACCGGAACGACATCGGAATTATAGAGAAGGATATCAGCAGCCATCAGGATCGGGTAGGTATAAAGACCCATATTGACGCCATCGTCCGGGTCGCGTCCTGCTTCGCCATTCTTATCCAACATGGCTTTGTAAGCATGGGCACGGTTCATCAAGCCCTTGGGAGTAACGGCAGCGAGGATCGTTGACAATTCGGGGATTTCGTGGATATCAGACTGGCGGAAGAAAATCGCTTTTTCCGCGTCCAACCCGAAAGCCATCCATGATGCAGCCACTTCATAGATCAGTTGCTGCAGTTCGGCACGGTCCGGATTGCTGTTGAGGGCATGCAGGTCGGCAACAAAATAAACCCCGAAGTACTTTTCAGTCAAAGCCAGGGCGGGTTTTATTGCGCCAAAATAGTTGCCGATATGGATATTCCCGGTCGGCTTGATGCCGGTTAACGATATTTTCATCTTCTTACTCCTACGGTATTCGTGACTATGAATTATAAGTCATTTGATTTTGATCGGACGATGAATTTTTGGAGAGACAGGAAGGGTCCGAGAGTTGTGTCTCGATGTACCTCATCGAAGTTTTTTGACATCGATTGGTTTCTCTGGCATAATTCGGTCAGGTTTGCCTTCGTTGCAGCCAAGATCAAGGAAAAGGTGTAAACAGCATAGTGGAGCTTGTCCAGGAAGAGAACAGAAACCACGGTACGATCATTCGACTCGTCGGAGTCGTAGTTGATGTTGAGTTTGAATCTGGCAACCTTCCTTCGATCTATAACGCTCTTCTGGTAAAAAGGCGCTCGGGTGAAGACCTGATCCTGGAGATCCAGGAACACGTCGGCACCAAGGTTGTGCGAGCTATTGCCATGGGTACAACAGCTGGTTTGAGGCGGGGAATGACCGTCATCGACCTGGAAAAACCGATTGAGGTGCCGATCGGTCGACAAACCCTCGGTCGCTTATTCAACGTCCTCGGTCAACCAATCGATGGTAAAGGTCCGCTTGACGCTGAACAGGTTTCACCAATCCATAAAAGAGCCCCGGCAATCAACGAGCAAATGGTTTCGCGAGAAATGATCGTGACCGGGATCAAGGCGATCGACCTGTTGACCCCCTATCCAAAGGGCGGTAAGGTAGGTTTGTTTGGCGGTGCAGGCGTTGGCAAGACAGTTTTGATGCTGGAACTGATGAACAACACCATCACGAAAAGCTCCGGCATTGTTGTTTTTTCTGGTGTAGGTGAACGCAGTCGTGAAGGCAATGACATGTGGCTGGAAATGAACGCTTCCGGTCTGATCGACTCGACTATCTTGACGTTTGGGCAAATGAACGAGCCTCCGGGTGCCCGCTTGCGCGTGCCTTTTACTGCATTGACTATGGCAGAATACTTCCGGGATGAAGAAAACCGCCCTGTCCTGATTTTCATTGACAATATTTACCGTTTTATCCAGGCAGGCTCGGAAGTCTCAGCTTTGTTGGGTCGCTTACCGAGTGAAATGGGTTACCAACCGACGCTCGATTCAGAGATGGGCTTGCTGCAGGAAAGAATTACTTCAACAAGCAGCGGTAGTATCACCTCCGTTCAGGCGGTATATATCCCGGCTGATGATGTCACTGATCCGGCTGTAGCGGCTACATTTTCTCATTTAGACGCGACCACGGTGCTTTCACGGCGGTTGGTTTCGATGGGTCTATACCCTGCGATCGATCCCTTGCAGAGCACATCCAACTTGCTGACACCTCAATACGTTGGCAGAGAACATTACAAAGTTGCCATGCAGGTGCGCGCGACGCTTGCTCGCTATAATGAATTACAGGACCTTATCGCGATCCTGGGCATGGAAGAACTGTCCCTGTCTGATCAGCAGACAGTGATACGCGCCCGACGTCTGCAGCGCTTCTTAACGCAGCCCTTCATTGTCGCTGAACCTTTTTCAGGCAGACCAGGCTCCTTCGTCTCTGTTACTGACACAATTCGTGGTTTCAAGGAAATCCTGGATGGCAAGCACGACGATGTGCCTGAACAGGCTTTTTATATGACCGGAACCATCGAGGATGTGCTTAAGAACGCTCAGTCGATGGATGCTGACTCTGAAGGTAAAGACATTGAAGAGGAGCCAGTTGATGAGCCTGTTGGATGAGGACAAGAGAAAACTCACGGTTGAAGTCCTGAGCCTGGGTTCGGGCGGGTTGCGACTGGATAATGTGAGTACATTGCAGGTGCAGCTGGCAGATGGATCCTGGCTGGGATTACGACCAGGTCACATTCCACTGGTTACCGCAACTGGCGATGGTGAGCTAAAGTATCGGCAGGATGGTGAAGAACAGATTGTACAGGTCAAAGGCGGCATACTCACGCTGAAAGATGACCTGGTTAGCATTTTAACAACTCACTAAGGGCGAGATGACTGAGCAAAAGCCCCAGAGCGAGGAACTTGAAAAGACTGAAGGTGTCCCGATCCGGCGGCGCAAGCTCTTCAGCTCACGTGATTTGCGGGCGACAACAATTGGTTGGGAAATTGCCATCCCCATTGTTGGCGGACCTTTTTTGGGCTTTATTTTAGACAGACGGTTTGATACCGGTGTTCGCTGGACCTTTATTCTACTGGGCGTCGGATTGATATCTGCGATCGCCGCAGTGGTGAAGTACCTTAGGTATGAGTTTTACATGATGAATAAGGAAATGGAAGCCAGGCAAGACGGGCAAACGCCTGTGAAATGGCGAAATTATGATGACGAATGAAAGCAAGAAAATATTATGGATCATTCTGTGGATTATCGTGTCTGCCGGATGGTCTTTGCTGTCATTTCAATGGCTGAAAAAAAACGTGGAGGCAATAGAACCTCAGATGGACACCGAGAAAGGTTTTTTGAGAGCGTTTCTCGTTCGGCGTTCGTTTGTTTTATTACTGATCGCGATTTTGTTTTACCTGGCTTTGAGAACTGAACCTATCGCTGTTATCCCAATGGTGATCACCATAACCATTACAACCTGGTCACAGGTCATTCTCTATAATAAGAGTCTAAACAAAAATACCGGAATAAAGGAGCAGTAACGTGGATGTAATCCAACACCCAGTCGTATTCACTCTCTTTGGTATCATTCCAATCCGCGATACCGTGATTTACACGTGGATAACAATGGGATTGATTGTGGGAATCGTGGTTTTATTGAAATTGATCAAACCAAACCTGCTTGAATACCTATTGGAATTGATCATAGGGATCCTCGATGATTCAATGGATGTTGATGACCTGCACCCCTATATTCCTTTGTTGGGTAGTCTGATGATATTTACACTCTTTTCAAATTTAGTTTCTATCATTCCCCGAATGAAGTCGCCAACTGCAGATATAAATACTACTATCGCGCTGGCATTCATTGTTGTCTTTTCTGTTCATATCTACGGAATGATCAAAAAAGGCGCATGGAATTACCTCAAGGAATTTGCCAGCCCAATTTTTATGCTGCCGGTAGAACTGATTGGTCAATTCAGCCGAACGCTTTCACTTGCGATGCGTCTATTTGGAAATGTGTTGAGTGGCGATTTAATCGTAGCTATCGTTTTTTCCATTGTTCCCTACCTGATCCCGCTTGCTCTCACGGCAGTTTCCATGGTTTCAGGTATATTGCAGGCCTTTGTGATTACAACTCTGGCTGCGTTGTTTATATCCTCAGCGGTCGAAATCAATGAAGAAGATCTGGATGTAAAAAAAGAGAAAAACTCTGCAATTAAGAGATTATTTAGAAAAAATAGAAAGGAAATGGCTAATGGAGAATTTAAGTCCTGAAGTTCTGATCATCATTGTAACAACAATTGTCGCTGGCGTCACGATCATGATTGGAACAATGATCCCAACCTGGGCACAGGGAAAGGCCGCAGAAAAAGCGTTGGAGGGCATGGCAAGACAGCCAGATGCTGCTCCTCAGCTACGAACTGCTATGCTTATTTCAATGGCGCTGCTCGAGACAGCTTCAATTTACGTTTTATTAGTTGTTCTGGTGCTTTTGTTCGCGAACCCACTGGTAACACGTTTTTTTGGGGGATAAATCATGCTCGATTTGGATCTTGGAACCATTATCTGGGAGATTATAAACTTCCTGGTTCTGACAGTAGTCCTCTACTTTTTGGTTTTCAAACCGATGACCAAACGGGCAGAAGAACGTGCAACCGAGAAGGCTGCCACGCGGGCGGCTTTGCTAGCCGATCGTGAAGCAGCAGCCGTGAAATTGGCTGATTTGGACGAGCGTTTACTGAACCTGGATGAGGAGATCCAGAAAATCACGGATACGGCTTATGAAAACAGCCAAATTCAGCAAAAGGATCTGCTGGAAGCAACCCGCGAAGAAGCCAACCAGATTATGATGAAGGCGGTTAGCGAAGCTCGGAGAGAGCAGGAAGTTGACATCAAGCGCTCTCAGATGGATCTGGTCGAGACAGTTATCGAAATTTCAAATGATACACTCTCAAAGGTTACCCCGCCAAAAATACATGACGAACTGATCGAAGAATTGACCCGCACCATTTGGAACATGGGTAAGACCGATATGCGCATGGTACAGGGGATTCGTGATTCATTGGTAGATCGTATTCCAACCGTGGAAGTGGCGGTTCCGCGCGAATTGAGTCCCGAACAGCAAATGAAGCTGATCAGCACCTTCAACGCCCTGGCAGACAAAGAAGTAGATCTTATAATCACTATTCAACCTGAACTGGTTGCCGGACTAAAAGCCCGGATAGGCGATATTGTGCTGGATAATTCGCTGGGTACTCAATTGAATTCACTTCGGGATGACATCAATCTGAAATTAGAAACAGTGGCGGCACCAGAAGATGAGTGATTTGGACCTCGCTGCTCAAACCAGGTTGTCTGAACTAACAGAGCGTCTGCACGAAAGCGACCCGCTTTCTGTTGACACTGCGACATTTCTTGACCAGGTAAAAACACGTGTCCAGGAGCAGCTTAAGCCCAAGCCGAAGAGCCTGAACACTGATTTTGTGATCAAGGAGCTCCAGTCGCTCAGCCAGGAACACAAACATCGCGTTCTTGTTCGAAGCGTTGGAACGGTTCAGCACATTGGTAACGGAATAGCGACCCTGAGTGGTATGCCGATGGTGCACCTGGAAGAATTGGTTACCTTTCCCAATGGCGTGCAGGGCATGGTACTAAACCTGGACCGCAACCATGTTGACGTGATTTTGTTGGGCCCTGATACGGGTATCCGCGGAGGTGATGTGGCGGAAGCCACGGGACGAAGGCTGAGCATCCCGGTGGGAATGTCATTTTTAGGTAGAGTAGTCGATCCCCTTGGACACCCACTGGACGACAACCGTCCGATCATTCCTTCTGAGTTCAGATATGTTGAGCGAATTGCCCCTGGTGTGATCGCGAGAGCACCAGTAGACACCCCTTTGTATACCGGCACGAAAATTATTGACACACTCTTACCCCTGGGTCGTGGTCAACGAGAATTAATTGTTGGAGACCGGCAGATCGGCAAGACAACCCTGGCGATCGATGCGATTTTGAGCCAAAGAGGCACTGATGTAAGATGCATTTACGTATCCATCAATCAGAAGAAGACCTCGGTGTTAACCGCCATGGAAACTCTGCAGGCTGGTGGGGTCATGAGTCAGACTACGGTCGTCGTCTCCAGCCCGGACGACCCACCTGCCTTACGATACCTGGCACCTTATGCCGGAGTCACGATGGCGGAGTTCTTTTTAGACCAGGGTATGGACGTTTTGATTGTTTATGACGACCTTTCGAAACATGCCGACACTTACCGTGAAATGAGCCTGTTATTGCGCAGACCACCCGGGCGGGAAGCTTATCCAGGTGATATTTTCTACCTGCACTCCCGTCTTTTGGAAAGAGCCTGTCGTTTGAACGAGGAAAATGGCGGGGGATCGATCACGGCATTACCGATTGCTACAACCCAACGTGGTGATATTTCGAGCTATATTGTGACCAACCTGATCTCGATCACGGATGGTCAGATCGTTTTGGATGCTGATGCCTTCAACAAGGGCAGCAAGCCGGCAATCGATATCGGAAGATCGGTGTCGAGAGTTGGCTCTGCCGCACAAGAGAAGGCGATGAAGTCCGTGGTTGGGGCGCTTAAGCTGGAATTGAGCCAATATGAAGAGGTCGCCCGTTTTGCCAGGTTTGGAACCGAGGTGAATGATGCGACCAAACGTCAGATCGAACGGGGTCGGCGGGTGGAAGCCCTCTTGGGGCAGGGTCCCAATAAGCCGATAAAAATGGAAGATCAGGTCATCCTTTTTTATGCGCTTACGAAAGGTTTTATGGATTCCATCGACCCTGCCGACGTCCCCCAATATTCGGCAGAGATGATTCACTATATCCACAATCATGCTGCCCAGTCGGTTGACCAGATCAAGTATCACCGGGAGCTAAACCGGGCAACAGAAGACGAACTCATTCGTGAATTTGGCAATTTTGTCTCCATATGGGAGAAGAAAGTGAAACGAACCTCATGAAAATGATCATGGCTGTTGTTCCACGAAAATGCGGAGATGAAGTTTTGGCTTCACTCATTGATTCAGGCTTCACCGCTACCTATTCGGAAACCCGGGGCGGCATGCTGCGGCAATCCCAGCTGACCCTGTTCATTGCCGTACGGACCAGTGACCTGCCAAAAGTGCTCGATATCATTAGTGGCTCTTGCTCTGGGGAAGTAATAATCCACCGTGGATACGGACTCGCTGTAACTGCTGAAGTTAATGAACCAAATCTGGCTAACGAGGGTAAAAAACTGGGTCAAAGCGGGGCTGTAGTCTTTATTTGGACGCTAGACCCTTACGAAATCCCCTAAAGGAAGTTCATGTCTGAAGGCAAAGAACGCGTCCAATCCCGCCTGGAAAACCTGCAGGCAATTGAACCTCTGATTTCGTCGTTGCGTGTGCTTTCGTTGAGCACAATGCAAATGGCAACGAATCGGCAGGGAATGTTGGATGAATATGCCGGCAGATTTAACCAGGTTGCCAACCTCGTTCGGAAAACCGTTGATCGAAAAGAAGTGAAACCAGCGCAGGAAGAAGCCTTTGACTTCCGCCCAATCCAGCAGCACCAGGTTCTGGCAGTGATTGGCAGCACGCGTGGGATCGTGGGGCAATATAACAAGAACATTGTGCGTCTGACCAGGCAGCACCTGGACGCAAACCAGGGCGAGCCAATCCATGTGTTGGCTTTTGGTCAACGCATTCACCCTCTTTTGAGGCAGGAGGGGATCATGTTTAACAGCCAGGGTAACCTGAGCAGTGGATCCTTACCGGAATATGATGTAGCAGCCAAGTTGATCCGCGAATGGGACCAGGCGTTTGACGCAGGCAATCTGAGTAAGGTATCGATCTTGTCTTACAAGCGGATGGAATCCGCCACTGACTACCGACCGACGTTGACCGAGTTGCTTCCAGTGAAGAGCGACCAACGGCTTGATTTGGATGAAGAGGGGCAGGATAACTGGCCGATTCCGATTATTGAAGGAGATCCTGAACTGATCTTTGAAAAGATTGAGAGCCATATCACTGCCATCCGTTTCTATCGCTTGATCCTGGATTCGGTGGCAGCGGAGAACCTGTTCCGTTACCGGCTGCTTGAGGAGGCGAAAGAGAACACATCCAACCTGTTGGAAGAGCTCTCGCTCGAAGTTCGGGCTAACCGCCGCAAGGAAATCACCCAACAATTGCAGGAACTACTGGCGGGTTCTGGTTTGCTCGCACAACGTTAAATTGCCTTAGGTAGGATTGCGGCTCTATTACCCTGATAAGGTTGCCTTGTTCCTTTTTTCGTCGGGAGACCTTCAGTTTTCTTATTTGTTTCAGCGGTCCATACTTTGGGCGGGTTTGGAACCCGCCCGTACGTTTTGAATCTTTTCGTAGTCTAGGTTGCAGTTCTGCTCTGTAAAGGGTTCAACCTAGCATTAGGTATTCAAGTAAATCCTGTTCTATTCGCGATAACTCCTCTTCGTATGGTCACTGCAAGACCCTTTGCCATCAGATGTTCAGGCTGCGTCAAGAGATTGATTTGGCAAAGGGTCGTGGCAGTCCGCTTTTGATCTTTCCCTTTAACTCGTTGTTTAAAAAAGACGTAGGGCTTGAAGGCAGACTGCCACGGTCGCTCCGCTCCCTCGCAGTGACTGAGGGAGGAACTGTTCAGGCGAGTTGGATTAAATTTGCACCAATTCTTTTTGCCGGGTTCGAGAACGGAACCCGGCCTACAAAGGACTACACTGCCACGGTCGCTTGCGATGTACGCTTACGTTGTACGCTTCGTGTCGTGACGCTCCCTTGCAGTGACTGAAGGTTAGGGTATAACACGTCATTCTATGGGCTTCCATCATTTATAAAAACCCGCCCTTGACTTTTCGCTCTCGATCTCCTATAATGGACGTTCCGTTGCGGGGTAGAGCAGTGGTAGCTCGTCGGGCTCATAACCCGGAGGTCAGTGGTTCGAATCCACTCCCCGCTACTAAAGTCAAACCAGAGTCCGTCGGGCTCTGGTTTTTCGTTAGCCTGGCGCACAGCGGTAGACATTTTTCCAAAAATGGAGGAATTTCTTATGAACCGCAGTTCGCCGGGTACGTCAAAATCCAAAGTTTCACTTTCCTTAGCCAAAGCCATCGACGGCTTCCTAAAATTCAAAACAGCAGAGGGATTAAGCCAACGCACAATTACCTCCTATGAGTTCACGCTTGGTCATTGGTTGAAATACATTGGAGACCGAGAGGTGTCGGAAATTCAATCTTCCGACCTGACCGGTTACATGGCCTGGTTGCGAACCGAGTATAAACCGCGACGTTGGAACGGTAGCTCCGAACCGCTGTCCGCCAAATCCATCCGAAATGTTTGGGTAACATTCCGATCCTTTTTTGGATGGCTGCAGGTGGAGTTCAAATTTCCCAATCCCGCAAAAGAAATCACAGCGCCCAAGTTTCAAAAACATCCCGTTGAAACATTTACAAAAGAGGATGTGGAAAAAATTCTCAAGGCTTGCGTTTACTCGCGAGAATCGCAGACTGAAGAAAGGAAAAAGTTTGTGATGCGCCGGCCGAGTTCCAACCGCGACCAGGCGATTGTGTTGATGTTGCTGGACACTGGATTGCGAGCAACTGAGTTGTGTTCTCTGATCATCAACGATGTCGATCTCAAGACTGGAAAGGTCACCATTCGCCACGGAGTGGCTGGTGGCGCAAAAGGTGGCAAAGGTCGTACCGTTTACCTGGGCAAAGTTGCTCGAAAAGCGGTCTGGCGTTATCTTGCCAGCCGAGAAGATGGGGACGATCCCGACGCCCCCCTCTTCATCAGCCATGCGGATCGAGCTTTCAACAAGGACAGTTTGCGAGTCTTGATCAATCGGTTGGGAGACCGGGCAGAAATCAAGAAAGCTTATCCTCATAAATTCAGGCATACCTTCGCCATCACCTATCTGCGCTCCGGAGGGGATGTTTTTACCCTCCAATCGCTTCTGGGTCATGGATCGCTTGATATGGTACGCCACTATGCCCAGATAGCTGAAGTGGATGTGGAGCAAGCGCATCGCAAAGCCAGTCCTGCCGATAACATGCGTCTGTAACCAAGAAGTCTTCATTGAGCCAACTTTCCTGCGATAAACATCAATGCTTTTTTCTGGCTTTCTCGATCAAGTTTATTAAGGAAGACCTCAAGCTCATCACCCGGCATGGACGTCGCCTTCCCAGACAGCCCGGCAATACGCTCTTGAACATCAGAAGAAAGCATGGGAGCGTAAGTGCTGTCAGTGATCTCGATACTTTCGTGCATCAGGTTCATGGAAACCGCTTTGTAATCCGCCATAGTCTGAGCATGAAGTAACCCATAGACGGCGTGTCCATGCCGGAATTTATGAGGTGATTTGAATTCAAGGTTTGCAATAGAAAACAACAACTCCAGGCGTTTTTGAAGCGCCTGAGAACGCGTCTTTCCAGGTTCATCCTGGGAAAGAAACTGATCTCCCCAGGAATGGGCAATCGGTGCATACCAGGGACTTGACCCTGGAAGTGATTTTCGAACAATAGCATCCCACTGGCGGACTGGCGCAAGAATATCAGGAATGTTCAATAGGAAAGTAGTCGCCTTCTTTCCATTTTTTGTATGAACGCCCAGTTCTGGCCATTGGCGAAGCCTCAAGTTTTCCAGATCCACAGCCTCGATTGGCAATGTGGTAAATGCACTGGCTCGCATGCCGGAAAGGAAGAGCATGGCAGCAGCTGCTTTATCACGGAGTAAGGCCAGGCTATCTTCGGGAACAGGGGTAGTGATTAATTTCTGGATTTCGTCCAGAGTAACAAAAACATGCTCTGAGGAAATTTGTGGTAGGCGTGGTCTCCGTAGAGTATCAATCCACGAAATGGGAAGGTTGTTCATTTCACGAGGATATGTAACCTTAGCCCAACGAAAAAAGCGTTTACTTGAATCAATAATTTTCTTTTGGGATGCGCTGGCCAGGGTTCCTTTTCCTTCCTTACCTGGTAAAGAAGATAGATAGGACGGGAGGGTCGGGCGAATCGTCTGCACCTGGCGGAAATTCTGATCATCCGCCCAAAGCAGTAGATGACGTAAATAAAAGCGATAGCGTTCAACGGAAGCTTGGTTCAACTGAAGAACTTCCGCGAGGTACTTGAGATGTTCTTTAACTTTAAGATAGTTCTGGCGTTCGATCACGATGGGCTCCACGATTGATAACGGCTCCGCAGTTTGCACAAGTACCTTTGATTAAGACAAGGTTTCCTTTGATTGGTTGTATCTGAGGAGAAAGTAATTTGGATACCTGGTTACAACGCAAACAATAGGCTTCATCTTCGTTTAGCTTATTTGTCGCTTTGGGTTTACGTTGGTTGTTGACCCATCTGGCAAACTCTTCCCCGTTGATCCAAATCCGGTTGCGGTTATCTCTTTGGTGGGGAACATCTATCTGTAACCAATCCCGCAATGTGCTTTCAGCAATATCCAGCTCTTCACATATTTCACGCGGGGTATACAACATCGGCAATAACCCTGGTGCTTTTATGATGACGTTATGAGGTAATTTAGTCCGGTGAATTCTGACTTCCATCCAACGATACTCCTAAGAAATAGTGTTTTGTACTTTATCCATGAATCAGCAGGTCATCTGACCCAAAATCGCTGATACCATTTCTAAAAGCTTGTTTGATCTGAAGGATATCTTCTGGGATTACGCCGGTATCTTGGTTCTCGCCTAAACCAGTGCGAATTTTTCTGATTGATTCAGTAAATTGGCTAGCCAGTTTGTTGGCGCGTTTTGCTTCGCGTCGCACAGTGCTCCAATCACCGGTTGATTGTGGTGGCATTAGTTCAGTCACATCGCTTGCCTCTTGTGCAAAATCATCATCATTTGTCAGTACTCTGTTTGCCATGCAACGAGCCTCAAATCGTTTCAGACTGTTATGGATCTCGTCTACTTGGTCTTCGATTTGAAGAGTGTTTACCAGTTCAATCGGTAAATCTGAAAGCTGAGATACGTACCCGTATAAGCGGGGTAAGTCCTCTTGAATGGTTTCAAGCTTCGCGATAAGCCTGGTATTATGCGGTTTTACTGATTTTGTTAGCAAGCAGGTGTTCATTGGCGATCCTTTCCAAAAGAGTTACGAGTAGGATAACACCCGGACAGAGCTACCTCAATCTATTAATTTCGATAGGGTCAGGTGCCCAGATACCTATCGAAATTGATATATAGATTTTTCCTTCTTCTACTTGCACAATAAGATAATCTCGCCTATAATTTTACTGAACAGATGTTCTAAAATACACCCTCAAATTTTCTACTGTTACCTCACTTGCGCATACGACTCTAGAATGACCAAATCCCACTTATACAATCAACCACAAGGTCCTCTCTGGATAGTTGCATGCTTGTTCAGGGGGGATTTATGCGTTTTCAACCAATTTTTCAGGTCAACATAGGGGAGGATTTCTTCGATGCCATCCATTGTGGTTATCAATGATGAAGGATCTGTTCTTTACCAAAATGTGGTCGAAGACGTTCAGGATTTGGTAAAGATCATCCGGGATGGCAGAAATGTGCCTGGTTACGCGCTGGATGATTGCCCAGAAGTGCAGGTTAATGGTTTGATTGTTCTCGCTGGTCAGCCTCCCAAGCCAAAAAGAAAAGCGCCGGCATTGTCCGAGCGGCAGATCAGCGTTTTACAACTGCTGGCGAGGGCGTATTCGCCAGATCAAATCGCGCTAAAACTTGGGTTGACCGAAGCGACCATTCGATTACATATCCGAGCTTTGAAAAAGAAATTTGGTACAGATAGCCGTGATCAGATGATGGCAATGGCGGGCCATCTGGGGTTATGCGACCCTTTTGAAACAAGCGCAGTCCATGATCAACAGGAGGATCGGACCTCAAAAGATGATCTGATGAAATGAAGGGGGATTCGTTGTCAGATTGAAGAAAATATTATATGATTAGAGGCGAACATATTTTTCATATTCCACATCGTAATCCTTAAAAAGTAAAGCCACATGTCCAACTTTCCGGCCTGGTTTAACAGAGCGTACAAACGATGGAGCCGATCCCAGGCGGGAGAGGAAGATTTCATAGCCTTTTGCGATCTATTAGGCTATCCACCTTCCAAGGTATTAGGCTGGTTGCATGGTGAGTTTTTACCTGAGGGGCCAGAAGTGTTAGGCATTGCTGGAACCCTTGGAATAAAGGCTTATCAGGTACTGGATCTTCCAAAGCCCGATCCTGAACTGATAAAGATTTATGGCTCATTCACAAAATTAACCGGGCAGGATCGTTCCAATTTAGCTCTAGCTCTTTTCGAAGTCGAAAGAATTTTTAAAGCAGATAGTATTTCCACAAAATCCGCCGAGGCTAAGGAAATCATTAAAAAGACTTTCGAGAAATTTGGGTTAAGTAAATAGATCAACAAATCAGTATGAAGAATCAAACTGTGAAACGCCCATTTCTCCAGGGCGTTTTTTGATTCTCATTTTTTATGTAATGCTATAATAAACTCAAGCAACTGTGTTTAAACATAATATTTGGGAGGGTCTTATGGACTCCGAATTCCTAACAGCTGAGGAAGTAGCCGAGTATTTACGTCTCCCGTTATCGACCGTTTATAAATTAGTTCAAGATAAACGATTACCTGGTTTTAAAGTTGGAAAACATTGGCGATTTCGTAAAGATACAATCCAAAAATGGATCAAAGAACAAGAAGTTAAGAATGAGCCGGCTGATGAAAAATGAAGGATGCCCAAAAAGCAAATACATGAATATGAATATCAATCTTTATACTGGTCAAATTTGGAAAAAAAGCTCTTCAATGGTTTATTCGCCTGAGCTTTTATGTTTGCTAGAATCTAAGGATACTTTGGTAATTCTTAAAAATGAAGAACCGCCTTTTCATGTTGTGATTGGCGTTCCGCATCAAGCTGTTGTTGGAGAAACAGTAATCGCTGAAAATTGGATCAATCCAAGGGGAAGAAAAGGGCGCGACTCTGATGAAAATGCCGCTTCCTTTGCATTAGCTGTTTTCTCAGAGTTGTGTGATCAAAAAATACCTTGTAAATTAGTCATCGCTGCTCATTCAACGGATCATGACCCTAATAAGGATGTAAACAGTCCTTATTGCAAAGAAGTGTTATCGGAGAAAACACGCTTGCTCTTAGAATGTCACGGTGCGGGCGATAATCGAAAGCAAGATATCGAAATTTCAGCGGGGACTAATTCGCTAGGCAAAGCATTAGATTTCGGTCGTCAATTGGCTACAAAGCTGAATTATCAATATTCCTTATCTGCTCAAATTGAAGCAGGTTCAAATAAAGCTAAAAGTATCTCTAAAGATAAGGAAATTGATACTACTCTGGTACTTCCAGCATTAGAGACCACCTCCTTAATAGAAGCAGGAAAAAGGGAAATTGCTGCTTTACATCTTGAAGCCAAACCCAGGTTTCGAATTTCGGAAAATGATGATTCTATATCCGCAGATGGATTGATTTTAGGAAATGCAATAGCTGAAGTAATCCTCTTAAAGGGAAATTTATGAAACTTCAATTTACAAATGGTTACCGTCCTCGCTTTGACCATATATCACGGATTCTTCAATTTCTTCTCACTCAAGGTGACAAGAAAAAAAACTCTCGACAGGAGATTGTCTCAGCTTTAGGCATTCCCGAAAATCAAGTTGAGAACTTGACCAGCATGATGACCGGTTTTGGGCTAGTGCGCCCACGAGTAACTACTCTTACTCCTTTCGGGAGAGCTGTCATACAATCCGATCCGTACTTTGAAAAAATCGAAACCCTTTGGATTCTTCACTTCGTCGTATCCAGTAATCCAGAATGGGTCGTTTGGTATCGCGTCATTAACACGGTGCTTTCATCCCAGGATCATTATTCGGTAGAGCAAGTTAGCAATCGATACTTCTCAGATCTTGCCATTCATTTTTCTGAGAGGACGGTTTCCGAAAAACTACCCAAAGAAGTTGGAGCAGTTTTCGCTGCTTATTCACGTAGCGAGTTGTCTCATTTAGGAATTCTTGAAGGAGAAGGTACTGGCAATTTTAAAAAATCCAACCCTGTCGAGGTTCCAGACCTAGCGTTTCTATTCTGTTTATTATATTATCGGGATGAGTATTCGCCTGGATCTTCAGCCATCAACACAGAGGATGCTTGCCTGGCAGAATACAGTCCGGGTAGGGTACTTAATTTACCGGAATACCAAGTCAGAACCATATTGGGTAATCTACATGATGCTGGATTAGTTCGGTTTGAAAAACTAGCTAATCTCGATCAAGTGCGTTTATCTGAATCGATGACGCAAGAATTTGTATTAGAACGGATTTATGGGGGGAAAAATGCCAATTAGTGTATTTGATGCCTTAATCAGTCTTGAACAAGAACGCTACCGGGCTGTAATTTTACATGCAGTTCCAGAAAAAAGCCCATCTATGACCCACTTTTGCCAAAAGGTTTGTAAACAAACTAATGGGAAATATTTGGATTTATTGGAATTTTTTATCCAGTCTCCAAATCTTAGTGAGAATATTGATAGTTTCAGTCCAGAAAAATTAAGAGGACTGTTAATTGATCAGAGTAAAGGCCAAACATTACTTGTGATTGATCGCGTTGACTTTCTTCTGGATACTTGGCGCAAATCAGAGCGGCAGGACTTTTTCAGGTTCATCAACAATCAATGGGATAGTTACAAAGATGGTATGAAAGCCAAACTCGTGGTTGTGTTACAGACATCGCAAGAAATTGAGTTGTCAAAAATACTTGATTCGCAAGGCCAAAGCCGCATATTCCGGTTGAATGATTTCAACGACATTGGATAAGGGAGTTACTTTGCTATGACAAAAATTCGAGACATCGTCCAAATTAACAGCGGTTATACAAGCTATGTCGATCTATATGAAGAGTACTACGATGTTGTAAAAAATCGCGGAAGGATGGAACGATACAAACCCATCGCAGCTCATCGGCAGGTCTTTGAAAAAATTGCGAACGCACTCAACCCTTTGGATCGTCGGTTCTATTTTCTGTCTGGCAGCTATGGCACAGGTAAATCACATTTATTGTTAATGATGGCAAATTACTTTGCCAGTCCAAGCGATCTCCCTGAAATTGAAGCATTTTTCAGGAATTATGAAACAGCCCAGAGTGAAGTCCTATTAAAGCCAGGAGAAGCCCTCAAAGAAAGAAAAGCTGCTTCGCTAAAAGAAGCGCGTAAATCGGGGCGTTTTCTAGTTGCTCTATGTCGATATAGTCTAAACCTGGACTTTGAAGGTGCAGTATTAAGGGCACTGGAAGAGGCTTTACAGAAGGATGAATCAAATATCCTTTTAGACAGTCACTATCGTGAAGCTTTGCGAAGGATCAAAGATTGGGAATCACGACGAAACGAGACGCGTTTTTACTCAGATCTTGAATTGGCTATCAGTCGATTATTCCCGGATTGGACAGTCAATGATCTGATCGATGGTCTGGAAAAATATGATGAACAAGCTCTAAAGGCATTTAAGAGCTGTTTCCAATCGGTCACTGATTCAGAATTCACATATAAGAAAGATAATCTTCGTGACATTATTTCGGATTTTCTGAAAAATCCTGAATTCAAGGAACGTTATAAAGGTATCGTTTTCCTTTATGATGAGTTTGGCGCTGCTATTGACGCAAACCTTGTGAATTACACAACTTTGCTTGATTTCGCTCAATACTGCGCTAATTCCACACTCGAAAAAGGTGGAACGGTTGTTTTCATTGGTACCGGGCACAAAGCATTTCGAAATCACGGACAAATCGGAGACCTGAATGCAGAGACTTTAGAAGCTCGAGTTTCTGAAATTGGTCTGCAAACACAAGGAATGGAAGATATTATTGCTGCGATTGTTCAACCAAAGAAAGATTCCCCTGAATGGATGCAGCAAATCCAATCCCAATCTGGCAAATTCACCTGGTTCTCTAGTGAGTGCAACCGGCTGCATTTGTTTAATTGGCTGCCAGCGCCAAAAATCAAAAACAACATCATACAAAATATATATCCAATGCACCCGCTGGCAACCTTTGCTCTTCTACGCCTTGCTGGGGAAGCTGGTTCGGATAACCGATCTGTATTTAAATTTTTTGCTCCTGAATTTGAAACTGGAGAAGATGGATGGGTGAATGTACAACCCTACTCTTATCCTTGGTTCATTGAAAATAATGATATAGCTCATCAAAACAAGCTAACTCTTTACACTGCTGATTTACTGGTTGATTATTTCAAGGATAGTCTTAAAGCCACCAACAGCCGTCTAGTTGACCGTGTAAAGAATGCCGTCATCAATTACGAAGCAACTCTGCGTGAATTAAATTCATACTTAGCCCGAAAATCACAACAACAGTTGTTTGAAGAAGCGGATGAACTAATGCTCCGCATCATTAAGGTGTTACTCGTAAACGAAATTGCCAGTACACAGGATGTGGCCATCGCTAATACTGTCCAGAATATTGAATTCGCTTTGGAGTTTGTTGCCCCTGATGAGAAGACCCAGGTAGAAGATCGCCTGAAGTTATTATGTGAAGCAGGAATCTTATTCAACAACCACGGGGTGTATGAATTAGTCCGTGGCGACCGAAAAGATGTTCAACGGCTTGTGGATCAATTCAAAGCCAATCCAGATAATCGTCCGACCAATCTGCTTCAAAACTATTTAGACCTGAGTCCACTCCGAGGAGATGAAGCATACCTCGAAGCAAAAGATTACAATGCCTCATTCAGTGAGGATAAACGGCTTAAAGTTCTTTTTGCTACCCCATCTATGCTTATAGAGAAACGTAGTGTGAACGGTAATTTTGTCCCTTTCTTCACTGCTCTTGAGCATGAACGCCTGCAAACAGCCGGGGTGACGAATGGCTATGAGGGGGTAGCTGTATATGTTTTCTGTGAAAATGAAAATGACATCGATGCTGCAAAAAAAGCCGTTGCTCAGAACAATCAATCGCGTGTGAGTGTTGCTATCCCACGGAATCCAATTAGCGTCTACGACGCGATTTTTACTCTCAAAGCACTCGAAAGCGACTGGTTTAAAAAACAATCCCAGAGCTTTAGCCCTTATGAAAAAGCGGAGGAGAAGAAGATCCGCGATGAGGCAAATAAAGTACTGACCGATACAAGAACCGACTATTTTTCCAATGCAAAAATGTATTGGTTTGGAATAAATGGTGTTGAAATTCCTGTTCAGGAAAGCAAACGCCATGATGCAGCGAACAGGATGATCCAGGAGCTTTATGGGAGTAAACGCAATACTTTTGGCCATAACGAATTTAATAAGGCACATATCAATTTATCCGGTCAAGTCCGTGCCATTTTCAAAGAGGCTGGGGATATTCTTTGCGATTTCTCGCAGCCCATCCGGGTGAATTGGTCCTGGCCAGATAACCGCGGTGGAACGAAATATCTTCGCAAATGTTTTGTAGATCACCAGGCTCTACGTGTATTAACCGTTGAGGGAGATACCCGCTATTTAGAGGCTGAAAAAGATATTAATAAATTCCGGACGGCTCTGCCGGCATACGCCAAACTTCTGGAAGATTTAGCTGCGCTGGAAGGAAAAGGACAAGCAAATCTACTGCAGTTCCTCAAGCCTTTTTTTGAGGAGTACGGCCAAGGTGAAATTGCAGTAACTTTATTCCTATTATTAGCCCGCAGGTTTTATGGCGATAGCTTACGACTAAAACGCGAGCCCAATAACCTGACAGATATTCAGTTTACAAGTACAGACGATATGCTTGCCCTGGTTCAGGGTCAATATCCCTCCACGGTGATCATTTTTGAACCAGTGAGCGCCGAGGATCAGACGTATTTTGCCAAAATTTCGCAAATCTTCACCAACCAACCTGCACCTGCAGGAAAGGTATACACAATTAGTGAAGCGTATCAAGCAGCAGTCAATTGGTGGGATAGTCTACCAATCATTGCTCGTTCCCTTGGGTTCTATTCGGCCGATGAGAAATCACTAGCAGAGATATTCAGTCAGGCAAAAACGAAAGATCCATTCCGCTTCATTAAGTACGACTTGATGGAAATGCTTGGGCAAGTACCGGGCGAAACCCTGACATCGGCAAAAATCACACATATTGAGGTTCACCTTAAGGCTTTCAAAGCTACTGCAGAAGCCATTCAAGCCACCGTTGAGGACCAGATATTAGTCCAGGTAGCTGAAATCTTTGGAGCGCCTTCTCATCTTGACGTCGATATCCAGGAAACGTTCAAAAACTGGTACAACGGATTGAGCGGCACCCAAAAAGATCCTTTCGGTACTTACCATAATAACGACAGCAAGCCTTTAGTGAAATTTACAGCGTATGCCAACATCCGCGAGTTGTTATTTAAAACGTTACCGGAGGCTTATTCCCTGGGAAGCGTTGACACCTGGATGTCTAATTTTGTGTCGACAATGGTACAACGAATTCAAAATGGAAAGAACCATATTGAGACCAATGCACCACAAATTAGTCAACTGAAAGTGGATTTTACAAACGATCTATCCCAACATGGTAACCAGGTCACCTATCAGGGTGAACTCGTACTACACGCGGACACTGAGGATGGCCATGGAGTGATCTATTATACAGAAGATGGTTCCGATCCTACTTCTAGCAAGCAGCGGCAAAAATTAACCCCTGGAGACACTTTAACCATCAAAGGCAATCGTAAAGTCAGGTTGGTGGTTGCCGATGAAAAGGGGAATTACAGCGCGGTCAAACTTATCGAAGCCATTGATGAGCTTGAGAAGTTTAAGATTGTTCGGCCCGCTCAGAAGACAGCCTTTGATGAAACGATCACCTTCGTTTTCCCAAAGAATAAGGATGCAGCCAGGATTACTCTCCTATCTCTGCTTTCGGAATTAGCAGAATCTGGTCTTTATTCGGACAACGAATTTCGCCAGATAATTCTGAATGCTCTAGAAGAAATCGAAAAATAAGGGACGTTCACAAAGAACCGTGCATGAATTCAACTGAGGACGACACGATATGCCAACATATTATCACAACGAAATTCTTTTCTCTGAAATTTACCTCGAAGATATAACTCGCCAAGCTGAGAATTCAGATGTCTTAGCCTCTCTGAAAGTCCTGGGTGAATATAGGGAATATGCCGATACCCATAACTTGAAAGCCTGGAAAGAGTCTTATGTCCACGAGGTGCTTTCAGCGTTGGGATTTTTCGCCCAATCGAAGAGTGATCATTTGACAAACTTGTTCTCGATGGGGAGCGTTGGCAATGAAAACCCTCTGTCATTATGCTATGTCATCCTGCCAGAAGAAAACCTGGATAACACGACCATTGGCTGTAACTGGGCTGAGAAGATTATTCGAGCACTACGCGAGAACAATCTACAATGGGGTCTGCTGACCAACGGCAAACAGTGGCGCATTTATCATCAGGATGAACCCACGCCTTACGAAACTTACCTTGAAATCGATCTGGAAGCGATCCTGAAAGAAAACGCCAAAGAAGCATATCAAATTTTCCATAAGTTTATGAAGGCGGAAAATTTTACGGTTCAAGAAGATGGTAAATGTCAATTTGACCGTTTCAAGAAGGAATCCCAAGACAAGATTGATTATATTGAGAAAGAATTAGCTAACGCCCTCAGGCAACGCGAGGAGGGAGGTAAGGGTGTACTTTCAGATCTTTGCATGGGATATGTGGAAGAATTACGACACCGGAACGAAGGGGATTTGGATGATGAGGATTTACGAAAAAAGATTTATCACAGCGCCATGCTTTATATGTTCCGGCTGCTATTCCTGTTTTATGCGGATGCACGTGGATTACTGAGTGACGAAAACCACGAGTTATTAGCGAAAGTCGAAGGTGAATGCCGCGCTCGACATGATGGCGACAATTTAAGTACCCCTGATTTTCAAATTTGGGACAGCTTGGAACGAATTTTTGTTGATATCGATCAGACCTACAACGGTGGCTTGTTCAGTCCGCAGGAAAGCGAATTTACGCGCTTTCTTTCTGACATGCGGATTGGTGATTCATACCTGGCAAATGTTATCTTCAATCTAACGACATATAAAGAAAAGAACGGTCAGGAAAAACCGATCAGCTACCGTGATATGAGTGTACGCCACCTGGGCACATTATATGAAGGGCTTCTAGAGCACAAGCTGTTCATTGCTATTGAAGATACTGAGGTTAAGGTCGCAAAAGGAAAAATACTGTTTATACCGGCTTCGCAGGGTGGCAAGCTGATTGTAGGTCACTATATCAAGGCAGGCGAAGTCTATTTCGCGGGCGATCCCAGTGAGCGGAAATCATCCGGTTCTTATTTCACACCAGAAGATGTGGTTAATTACATTGTTAGTAATACTGTCGGTGAGAGACTCAAAGAATTAAAAACCAATTTCCTGGAAGAACAACATCTTACGCAGCAGGCTTATCAAAGAGCAGTGGATGAAGACGAGCGCCATGCGCTCACGATGCTTCTGGAGGAAAATGCTCAAGCTTTCGTACGCGAAAAAATACTGTCTGTTTCAGTGCTCGATCCTGCTATGGGAAGCGGTCATTTTTTAGTCAACGCTACGAATCTTGTCTCAAACTTCGTCACCGAAACTCTTAACGAACTTGGCATTACGGGTGATTTGGAAAGCGGCACAGGTGGCTGGCGGCGCTGGGTAGTGGAAAACTGTATTTATGGAGTGGATATTAATCCATTGGCGGTAGAACTTGCAAAACTATCGCTATGGATTCTTTCCATGGCAAAAAACCAACCACTTTCTTTCCTAAAACATCATCTTAAATGCGGCAATAGTTTGGTAGGGGCAAGGCTTGATGATATTGGAAACTATCCTTTCTCAACGTCAAAAAAGGACGCTCGCCAGCTCTCTTTATTTGAAAGAGACCCGGATTTCCGATCAGCAGTGGAAAAAGCAATTTCAAAATCTCAATTGATCGCCTCTCACGGCTCTACCGTCCGCTATGAAGTAGAGGAAAAGAAAGCCTGGCTCGATGAAATAGATCAAGCCTTATCGGGTTATAAGTCCATATGCAACGTACACACGGAATTGTTTTTCAACTCTAATGTGATCGATGAAAATTTATATTCAACATTAGTGGACAAGAGGGATTTTAATCTAGCATACCAGCTAGAAGGAAACAATGAGTACTTCCATTGGCAATTAGAGTTTCCAATGATTTTGGTTAATGAGAATGGATTTGATTGCATTATTGGGAATCCGCCTTATGCAGATATTCATGATGACTATAAACATTATTTCAATCATAAATATGAATCAACAAATTCAGGGGATCTATATACTCTTTTTATTGAGAGATTAGTTGAATTAGTCAATACAGATGGCTTCGGTGGATTCGTAGTTCCTTTATCACTGACATTCAGTGAGAATATGTCAGATGTTCGAGTACTGATCAATAACCAAGCGCACCGATCTTGGAAAGTATCATCATTTGACAGAATACCAGATGCACTTTTTGGCGGGAATGTAAGAACAAGATGTTCTATTTTATTGGGTTTCCCTAATGGGAATCACACCACTGAATTATCCATGACGCCTATGTATCGGTGGTTTGCAAGAGAAAGAGATCGACTTTTTAATTCGATTCATTATGTAAACATTGATGAAATTAAGAAGTATCACAACGGGTGGCCAAAAGTTGGAAGTGTAAAACAGGTAAAAACTTTACAGAGCTTATTTGAGAGACAAAATAATATGGGGTTATTATTCACTAAAAAACAAACGACCAACCGATTATTTTTTTCTTCGACTGCTTATAACTGGCTAACTGTTACATCTAAAATGCCTCCTGTGTATGACCTTTTTGGTAATTTATTAGAACAGACAAAATATGGGACGGTGAATTTTGAACAGCCTGAATTTGCCTGGTTTTCATTAAGTATATTTAGCAGCACATTTTCGTATTGGTATTGGCTCGTTTATGGTGATGGATTTGATGTTACAAAAAAACTCTTAGGTAGTATTCCAGTACATCCAACACTGTTTAGACCTCAAATATATTCCGCATTAGTTCAGATGGGGAAGGATGTTCAAGAGGAAATGGAAAAACACATTGTCTATAAAATTAATGCGGGGAAGAAAATCGGAAATTACAATCTTCGTTTCTGCAGAAAAATCACTGACCAAATTGATGAATTAATATTTGAAGGGATGAATATTCCTTCGGGTTATCTATCAGATATTAGGGAATTCTGCAATTTAATGATCAAAACCGAAATAAATATAGGTGAAGACTAATAATGAGGTGACCCACCATGATTTATGTAATTTTTGATCCAGAAAGAATTGCGAAGGATGATGGTGACTTATTATTCGAATGTGAAAAATATGTCACATCATATAATAACGCCCTAGAGAATCTTTCCATTGGTAAGGATCTACGAATAATCGTAAATAAGTCTGTTTATGTGCAATGGTTTAAGAATTTGGCTTCTCGTTATCCACAAGGCACATTCATCTTTGAAACCATCGATGCTAGGAGTGTGTTGGCTCAGAGATGGGAAGTCGACCTCCCAATAACTGTTACAAATGAGGATATTTTGCAGGCAGGTTTGCTCTCGTCCGATCTGCGTCCCCAGCCAGGTTTTACCTTTGAAGACACTTTGCTGGCTAATTATTACGCCCCCGTCCTAACTTCGAAGACTTTCCCCTTCACGAAATTACCATCTTTATTGGAAACTTTAGATCCTCAGAAATGGAAAGCCAACTTCGGAATTCCTTTGCTGGCACGTACACTACACTTCCGTTTAGAGGAATGGAAAAGCAAAACCAGATCGAGCGAACAACGCCAGTTGGTGGAACTGTTTGCAACTGATCCATATGATTTAAAACTTCAACTCATGCGGTACCGCGTGTTGCGCAGTTACCCGCCAATTGGCGAAGCAGTGTTGGGAAAAGTCTTTGACGTCTTTAGAACCCTCAAATTGCAGATGGATGACCTTAAGGTTGAGGAATCTTTGATTCCAGAAACGATTCTTCAGGTGACCTACTATCTCAACAACCAGCAGCCAAATAATTCGGATGACCTGGCTACACTTCTTGATAGAACGAGCGGGCTGTTGTCGGTGGAATTTGAAACTATCGAAAAACACTTGCGAGATCATCCCGATTGGATCACACCGGAGCTGATGGATCAAGTTGAGGAAAAGTTCAGCGGTCTGTCTCGCCGGCTCGCCCGGAAAATTTCAACGTTGCGCGGGTTGATCCGTCCACCCAAGCCCGAAATTCCAGATCTTAACTGGGATGTGGACACAATGCTTTCTTGGGCGACCGAATCCTACCTACCCTACCAAGCCTGGTGTAACCGGCAAGAACAGTTTGACCCTGATCTTTATATCATCGGTGACCGTTTTTCAGAGTGGCTTATGAAAAAATGGGATGACATCCACGCCAATTCGAAACGCATGGTCTTCAATATTCTTCCCAATAAAGCAGTAGATCTGAAGCGTGATGGTGTGGTTAACCTGGTTTTGGTTATCGATAATCTGGGTTGGGCATTCTCCGAAATGCTGCGCGATATGTTCCAGGAACGTGGCTACTTCCTAGCCGGCGCTGAGCCTTACCTTGCGATGCTCCCCAGCGAAACAGAAATTTCTAAAAAATGTTTGCTGGCTGGAGCAGTCGGATATCAGGCGATTGACGATAAGACCTATAAAGGCATGATTGAAAAGGGGTGGGTGCCTTATTTCAAAGACAATGCTTTTCGCTACATCAGCGATATCGGCAGCTTGAGCGCAATCGAAACTATCGACGCAGCTTCCTATGTGGTAAATTACCTGGCAATAGATAAAGCCTTACACAAATCCGCAGATGAAATTGGCATGTCTCACCGGGATCATATTTATCACTTGCTGGAAAAACTGGTTGAGAATACGATCTCGTTTATTGAAAAACATGGTTTACAGGAAAACATTCGCATTCATGTCGTCTCAGATCACGGCTCTACCCGAATTCCTACCAATGTTCAAAATGACCTGGATCCGGCTTTCTTTAAAACGAATGGATTCGAGGCCCGTTCTCATCGATATGTGACCGTAAGTAGTGAACGCTTTTCCGGTTTGGCAGATAATTTGAAACTGGATTGCTTTTTCCTGCCTGCCAATGATTTTATGAACCCTGAGAATGTATTGTGCGCCAGGCGTGGTAATCGATTTCTACCCACCGACAAAGATTTTTACGTTCACGGTGGCCTGCTTCCCGAAGAAATCATTGTTCCATATCTGGTTTTTGAACCAGCCACCATCTTAACCCAAGATTTAACGGTTCTTCTCAAGAAGAATGAATTCCGTTACCGCATGGAGACGGTTGAACTGGAAATCGGCAACCCCAATGATTCTGCTGTTGAGCAAATTCAGGTTAGCCTATTGAATGGAAATGTGGAAAGCGAACCCGCCCGGATTGCAATATTGAATGGCAAGAAGAATATAGTTATCCAGCTCAAAGCGCGTTTCAAAGTGACCAGTATCGTTGAAGAGCAGAGCAGCCTGCATATCCGTATCCGGTACCACGCACACGGTGAGCAGCACACCTTTGATGTGCTTCCCAAGATCACCATGAAAAAGATGGTTGAAGAGAAAAGTACAACCGTATTTGACGATTGACATCAAGCCTTCCCCAGCAATAGGTGAAGAACTTGTCCAAGGAGTGAGAAATGGAAACTTTTGAACAAAAGGCATTAGACGTTTTTAGCGAAATTGTGATAAACAAATCCTTTGTGCATAAGGCCGGTTTTGGTAGCCGAGCTATCCCTACGTATGTTCGGGAATGGATCATCTCTCATTACTTGGACGATAGCACTGAATTAACGGAAATGGCGCGCCAGAAAATCGCCGGTTTTGTTCAGAAATATGTGCCCGATAAAAGTCAAAAAGAAACGATCAAGAACCAGCTTTTCGAGCAAATGGAAGTCCAATTTCTGGATAATTTTTCGGTATACGTTAATTTGGAAAAGGGTGACCGATACCTCAATATCCCATTCTTAGATGAGAATGCCGCTTTTGCCATACCTCAAATTGTCCAAGACAACGAAATGCTATTAAGCAGCGGTTTGTGGGGAGTAGGGAAGCTTTACTATGTTCCAAAAAATGACGATAATCCGCGCGGACAAATATGGATGCGTGAATTCCGTCCTTTTCAACTGGCGAACATGGATCTGGAGTATTTCCGCGAATGTCGAAAGAGCTTCAGCACCCAGGAATGGGTAGATTTTCTAATCTCATCGATGGGCTTTAATTACAAGCTCTATAGTGATAGGCAAAAAATCTTACTGGTTTGCCGCCTTATCCCAATGGTTGAGCCGCGTTACAACCTGGTGGAACTGGCACCAAAAGGAACGGGGAAGAGTTTCGTCTTTGAAAACATGTCCCGTTATGTTGCCGTGCGCTCAGGAGCAATTTCACCTGCCGTATTGTTCTTTAATGATTCGCGGAAGACTCCTGGATTAATCACCCGATATGACAGCGTTGTGATTGATGAAGCTCAAAAAGTCAAAGCAGATACCTCCGGTGAACTTACCGCACTTCTTAAATCTTATCTTGAGGCCGGCCGTTTCGCTCGTGGGAGTGCAAGTTCCATCAATGCAGAAGCTGGCCTGGTCATGTTGGCGAACATCGATCTTGACCAAAACAAAAGACCATTGAATGAGCAAGTAGGTTTGTTTCGTGTCTTCCCGAATTTCCTGCGTGAAACTGCCTTTATTGACAGGTTCTCAGGACTGCTTCCCGGATGGGATTTACCGAGGATCAGCAAGGATACTCCTTCCAAAACGATTGGTCTTAAAGGAGATATTTTTGGCGAAATCTTGCACTCCCTGCGCAGTGATATTAGTTATCGTGATTACGTCAAAACAAATATGGAGCTGCAGAACTGTGATGATATGCGTGACAGCAAGGCGGTCGAAGCAGGAGCGACTGGATTATTGAAAATTTTATTCCCGGATCAAGATCCTTCTGAAGAAGAGTTCTATCGCTATTGCGCGAATCCAGCTTTGGAATTACGTCAAAGAGTTAGAGATGAATTATGCAAACTGGACCGGGAATACATCCCCGTGACATTCACCTCGAAAATTCCAGATGATTTTCAACGAGGACACAGGCTTGTTAGCTATTCCGATCCCAATTCGATTCCAGTTAGCCCAGTAGCCCACCTCGACGCTGATCCCATTCCTGTTAAGGATGAAGAAGAAGCAGAAGTACTTCGCTACTTTGGGGCTGTTGATGAGCCCTCAGATGACAAAGATAAACATGCTGAACTTTCCGCGAAGACTATCCATATTCGAGAAGGTGAAACTGGTTATAGCTATAATAATTTATTTGGACCTTATATCAAGGGTGCAACGAAGATTTTTGTGGTTGATCCTTACGTCCGCTTAGAATACCAAATCAGAAATTTTATCGTTTTTGCCGGGATTATTGATACATCAGCCGGTCAGGTGGAATTAAAGCTTACTACTTCTGCGGAAGATGCTTATCAAGAGAAAATCCAAGAGCAAAAGCTCAAAGAGATCAGCGCCAGCCTTGCACAACATGGGATAATTTTTACCTTCGAATTCGATCCGGTTATCCACGATAGAAGCATACGAATGGATAATGGTTGGTGTATTTATCCAGGACGCGGTTTAGATATTTATCAAAAGCCTGATTCGAAGTACGAATTGAGTGAAATCGATCAGACAAAACGAAAATGTCGGGAGACAGATATCATCTTCCAACAAGCAAAGGGGTGAGTAAATGGCAACATGGGTTGATGATATTGTTCAGGCTTTGAAAAATCTTGGTGGCCAAGCGCATAGGAAACAGATTTTAGAAGAGGTAAAACGGATTAGGAAAGAGCCTTTACCAGAAAGAATAGCAGAGGTAATTCAAAGGACTATTCAAGATCATTCTTCTGATTCAACCGGATTTCGAGGAAATGATTTGTTCCGAAAGGTCGGAAATGGCGTTTGGGCGCTTAGGGACAAAGGCGTTGTAGAAACTTTGATCCAGACACCACAATCTGTTTCATCAAATAAAGTAAAAAACGAGGTGACAACTACTTGGGTTGAAGATATTGTTAAGGCGATTACGAATCTGGGTGGTCAGGCTACCCTTGCCCAGATCTATGACGAAGTAAAGCGGATTCGGCAAGGACCACTGCCGAAAATGTGGCAACATATTATTCAAGACACAATTTATCAACGCTCTTCTGATACTCAAAAATTCCAGGGAAATGACCTGTTTCGAAAAGTAGATAAAGGAGTTTGGTCGCTTCGAAATCATGTCGTAACCGCGCAACCCGCTCCTCGCGCGCAAAAACAAAAAGCCACTGTTCCTCAAAACTTTCTACCCCCTGAGTCATTCGAGGAAATTGCCAATATTCTAACAACAATAAAACAATATCGGGATTACCAACATCCAGATTCGTCAACCTGGAAAGAATATGTGGATGAGTTTTTCCATGTCCTGGGTTTTTCTACGGATGAAATAAACCAAAGGATCATGACTTTAAATCTCATGGGAGCAAACCACACTCCTAAAGCAATCGTTTGTTACGTAAAGCCAGGTGAAAATTTTGATGAAATTACCCCCGGGTTAAAATGGGATTCCTATCTGTTTTATGCTGCCAAATTCCATCAGGTTGAATGGGGGATATTAACGGATGGTCTCCAGCTTAAGGTTATTCAATTTAAAGATCAAGACAATAAAGAGCCTTCCTATTGGCCAGATCTTGATGGAATTGTCTGTAAAGAAAAGCTTGATACATTTTGCACGGTTTATAAGGTGTTTTCTTTTATCAAAGGATATGCCGGCAAGTCAACTGTGCCAGGACATAATAAAAAGTCACCGCAGGGGCAAAAGGATGGAGATTTGGCAGAGCGGCATGTTCTCCGCCTAAAATTCTGGGGTGAGTTGCTTGAAAAAGCAAAAACAAAGACGAAACTTCATGCCAAAGTCTCACCAGGAATTGAAAATTGGGTCAGTGCCGGTGCCGGGAAAAGTGGCCTTGGATTTAATTATGTTGTACGAATGGATGACGCCCAAGTTGAGCTCTATATAGATCGAGGGGAAGCAGAATGGAACAAGATGGTTTTTAACACTTTCCTGCAGCATAAAGTAGAAATTGAAGAACTCTTCGGTGGTCCATTAGATTGGCAATTACTGCCGGATAAGCGTGCAAGCCGCATTCGTTTTGTGATTTCAAGTTTCGGTCTGATAGACCAAGACTATTGGGATGAATTACAAGAACAACTTATCAAGTCGATGATTAGAATGGAAAAAGCTTTTAGACCTTTTATTACGGAATTGGTGAACTAGATGATGTTCTCCTGGTTAGCATTCTTTGGCAGAGCCGATTAAAGGAAATATTTCTGGCAAATCGTTTGTTACGGACCTTGCGTTTAAAATAATCCAATAAGTTATGGAGGAAAACCATGTGGTCAGATAATGAGACTGATATAGATCTTCTGGATTTTACACATCTAGTAGCTGCGGTAAATTCCATTATCAAGAATAAAACCCTTCATCCTGCAACTATTGGTGTGTATGGAGATTGGGGGAGTGGCAAATCTAGTCTCATGCACATGGTACGTTCATCTATTGAAAATGGCAGTGACAAGAATACTATGGCCATACATTTTAATGGTTGGCTATTCGAGAGCTATGATGACGCGAAATCAGCCCTCATGGGAACAATCCTTGATGAGATAGCAAGCAAGAGGACTCTTGGCCCCCGTGCAAAAGAACTCCTTGCAAAACTAATTCATAAGGTGGATTGGATGCGAATAGGCCTGGGGGTAGGGAAGTATTTTGCTGCAAATGCTGTTGCAGGAGAGTTGGGGGTTGGGCTCGCTGCTATTTCAGACATTACTGAAGCTGCCAAAGCAATCGCGAATCAGGTGAAAGATATTAAAGCAGAGGATGTGGAGAAACTTATAAAGGAAGATGGTTCAGAACGAGCCAACGTTCGCATGGCAATCCGTGATTTCCATGATGACTTTAATAACTTACTCAAAGAATCAAACATAAAAACACTTGTTGTGTTTATTGATGATTTGGATCGTTGTAATCCTGGAACAGTAATTGATATTTTTGAAGCAATACGCTTGTTTTTATTTGTCCCTGATTCTGTTTTTGTAATTGCTGCGGATGAAGATCTGATAAGGTATGCGGTCAGCACAAAGTTCCCCGGATTCCAAGAAAGATCAGGAATTGGTCGGGATTACCTTGAAAAACTCATCCAATACCCAATTAAAGTACCCCCACTAGGAAAGAGTGAAACGGAAAACTATATAAAGTTGCTTTTTATTGACTCATCTGGTGTAAAAAAAGAGCAGTTTGAACAGGTACGCTCAATTGCTTTGGAACGAGCATTAAGCAGCTTTCAAAATCAGTGTTTGGATTATGAATGTATAAGTCAGGTCATAACTGAGGTACCAGCAGACATAATTGATGGGTTTTCGCTTGCTGAATCTCTCGCCCCTATTCTGGCAGCCGGCCTATCTGGAAACCCGAGACAAACGAAAAGATTCCTTAATATGCTTAACATGAGAATTGAAATGGCAAGTGCTAGGAAGATTACCTTGAACCTTCGTACACTTGCAAAGTTAATGCTTCTAGAATATTTTCAAACTGAAGCTTTTCGAAAGTTAGCAGAACTACAGGCGTCACAAGAAGGGAAACCGCGAATAATAAATATTCTCGAACAAGAGCGTGAATTAACTGGCTTTAAGAGAGAAGAAACTGATTTAGGGGAAGCAGAGCGTAGTAGTGGCGAGCTCCCGAAACCAAAATCGAAGGAAAATACTCACCCCCCCAAAAAAACACTTGAGACAAATTCATTAGATGATGACGAAACCACACTACTTCAAGCCTGGCGAGCAGATAAATGGATAATAAATTGGCTGAGTCTTGAACCGGCTCTATCGGGAATTGACCTTAGACCCTATTTTTACTTCTCGAGAGATAATATTGTTATTAATGTTAGCACTGTCCGAAGAATGAGCCCGGAAGCGCAGAAGATTCTTGCTGAATTTTTAGGGGAAAGCGAAGTGGTACGCAGAGCAGCCATTGATCGTACAGTAGCATTGAATCAGGTTGACGTTAATTCACTATTCAGTTCGCTTGCAGATCGATTCCGAAATAACGATGACGTAAGAATAAAAGAATCTATTCTGAAGCTCATGTTTGACTTTGTTGAAAAGAGAAAAGAAGCAATTTCCCAAATAATAATTTTCTTGAAAACGATCCCTGAAACAATGATCCCTATCGTAGCAGTGGTTCGTCTCGGCGCTTTAACAACGGGACGAGAAGAGGAAAAAGCAGCAGACACATTGCTACAGGTATGGTCAATAAATAAAATAAATTCCATTCTAGCAAAAGCAGCTGCAGATGCAATTAAGCGAAAGAGCGACAAAAAATGATCGCAATGGATGTCTGATCAAGAGGGAGAATTAAATGGGAACGTCAAAGTCATACGGTGGACCTGGTAATAGATCTTCATTGTTACCACCATGGGCAGATGGTGATACGGTTCCTTTACCCAATCCAGATCCAGATACAGAACAGCCAGGTCAAGATAATCCTAGTGAACCCCCTACTGACCCATCACCTGAGCGTCCTGAAATACCATTGCAGTCCAGCAACTGGGCAACAACCAGCAGACACTTTGGCACATATGCAAGCGGAGGAGGTGGAGGATCACTTGGTAAAGCCCTAAGCTCTTATACCCAATCTAAAGGAGGTTCGCGACAGGCGTCCAAATCCGCCAGATCTGGAAGAAAATCTACGGCAAAACTTGGAGGTTTCCTTTCAAGTGTTGCTGCAAGTGGTGTTCGAGTGGCGACTGAAGGTCTAGGTTTAGCATCAACAATTCTTGGTATGCCAGTTGAATTAGCATTAGGAGCAATCCTTGATGCGATTGCACCTGATGGAGCCACTCCAGATGATAGTGCTGCTAGACGTGCCATAAATGCCACATTAGAAGAAATGTACAACCGCTTTGAGTTAGGAGAAGGTAATTTATCAAAGCTTGAAGCGATTGATAGTAATACAGCTAAGGAGTTGATAATTTTTTCGGTGACAAGTTATATATTCGAAAAGTTCTTACAAGATTTGCAATACTGCTTTGAGGAAGGCAATATAGCTGAAGATGAGGTAATTAGACTTGAACGAGAAGTACATCCTTATATTGAAGCTACGGTAAAAGTAGAATTACTAGAAAAACAAGTTGATGTTCTTACCTTAAATTGGTCAGGGATTGAAGGGCAGCGGTTTTGTGATGAAATATATTCCCAGGCATATGCATTATTGGAGGACAAAAAATGATCTGGCACATAATCGCGCGCGAAAAATCGGATGATAGCTTTACTATCGAAAATTCCCAAAATGGAATTCCAATCCATATTGACTTGAGCGGTGTAGATAAAACCATTGGGATCAGGAGTAACCTTTCCAGTGTATTTGATTCCTATGGCGCTTTTCCCTCTGAGGTTGCTTCAGATTTATTGAAACTTGCAATGACGGTTTATTCAGCCGATAAATCTGCTGCCCGTGACCAAGCTTTTAATAAATGGTCTCGATATTTTCACATTTACCAACCCGTCAGTAATATTGATTTATGGAACGGAATAAAGGAAAAACTTGAACAGACTTTAGATTTCCTAACCGGTGACCATTGGGAAATTCACTTTCGGATATCGACTGAAAAACATTTTTGGGGGATGAAGGAAATTCAAGAAAGAATTCCCAGTTTTTCACATTCACCAAGTGCTTTTGCTTTGATGTCAGGTGGACTGGATTCTTTTGCTGGTGCGATAGACCTCTTGGAAAATACACTTGGTGAAGTGATATTCGTCAGTCATTATAGTCGTGGAGGTGCAACGAAAACAGTTCAAGATCGAGTGTATTCACTATTAAGGCAAAAATATCCTGATCGTTTCTGCTCACTCCAGTTTTTTGTTCAACCATCAGAAGGAATTATTGGAGATGTTGAACCAAGCCAGCGAAGCCGATCTTTTCTTTTTCTTTCAATCGGCGCTGCTGTTTCAAGCGCAAGTCACACAAATATACCTCTTAATATATTTGAAAACGGCTTGCTGTCATTAAACGTTCCCCTTGCGGCTAATAGGGGTGGTGGCCTAAGTACTCGCACAACCCATCCCCACTTTTTATCTATGTTTCAAGATATTCTTGAATCCCTTGGCATAACTATGTCAATAGCAACTCCATTTAGATTCCTCACAAAAGGAGAGATGTTAACTGCCACAAAGAATCCAGGTGTTTTACAGGAGGGAGTGAAATTGACTCACTCTTGTTCGCATGGGACTTATGTTCGTTTTAAAGGTGGGGCATTTGACGATCATTGTGGATATTGTTTACCATGCATTATCAGAAGAGCTGCGACCACCGCGGCAGGAATAGAAGATGTAAATTATGTGGTTGATGTAATTAGCAATAATCTTCCTGCGAATAGAGTTGAAGGAAAAGATTTATACGCAATAAAAATTGCTCTCAAGCGACTTGATCATTTAACATCATCCCTATATTCTCATATACGTACAGCGGGACCTCTTCAAGGAACGCCTGAAGAGATTTCTCAGTACGTCGATGTCTATAAACGGGGTATGGCCGAAGTTCAAATGTTACTTGGTTGATCTATGGAAAATAATAATGTAAATTTCATTGATACCCATTGTCACCTAGATCTGTATAAATCCTCCATTGATATTATTAAGGAAGCAGAAAAAGCTGGCGTTATTTTAGTAGCTGTGACAAATACTCCATCTGTTTTTTATTTCACCGAAAACCTATCAACCAAATATAACAATTTGATTCCAGCAATAGGACTACACCCTGAATTAGCAATACAAAGAAAAAAAGAGTTAGCCCTAATGTGGGATATCTTGCCAAGAATAAAGTTTGTAGGGGAAATTGGTCTTGACTATTCTTCTACAGATCAAAGTGAACGAAAAGTTCAAAGAGAAGTATTTTCCCAAATCATTCAACATTGCTTCGATATATCAAACAAA
>ENA-OSEO01001196-OSEO01001196.1-sediment-metagenome-genome-assembly--contig:-NODE-1196-length-51087-cov-54.604725_pt1 | contig 51087 bp, 34 predicted proteins | sample MGYA00237883_ERZ534232 | MGnify/ENA metagenome assembly ERZ534232
GACGACCATCAGGATCGAGGCCTCGCGGGAGCGCGGCCGCGGACCCGGGTAGGCGAAATAGCTGCCGGAGATGCCGGACGTCTCCGGATTGTTTTTGGCCTTCTCGTAGAAGTAGTCCATCACCGTGGTGCCGTGGTGCTGGGGGATGAAGTCGAGGATCTTGCGGGGCAGCTTGAACTTCCGGCCGAGCTCCATGCCCAGGATGATGTGGGATTTGAGGATCTTGGAACTGGCGTACGGCGAGATCTTGTCGTGGGGGTTGTCGCCCTGCAGGTTGATGTTCTCCACGAAATAGGTGGGGCGCAGCATCTTGCCGATGTCGTGATAGTAGGCGCCCACCCGTAGGAGCAGGGCATTGGCGCCGATTTCATTCGCCGCGATCTCGGCCAGGTTGGCCACCGCCAGCGAATGATGGTAGGATCCGGGCGCCTTCAGGTACATCTCGCGAAGCAGGGCGGAATCCAGGTCGGCCAGTTCCATCAGCCGGAACGGCGAAACGTAGCCGAACACCTTTTCGAACACGGGGATCAGGAGCAGGGTCAGGATGCTGGAGAGGGGACCGTTGAGGAACGCGCCGACGGCGTCCTGCCGGACAATGGCCGATAGCAGGCGCTCGCCGGTCATGGGCACGATGGCAAGATAGATGACCAGGTTGGTGATCCCGACGGCCAGGCCGGTGGAGAAGACCTGGGAGCGTTTCTTTATGTTCTGCAGCCAGAACAGCGTGACGATGCCGCCGCTGAAGAGCACCAGCATGAGCTGGGAGTCGAAATCGGACAGGATGGCGACGAAGATGGCGGTGAAGATCACCAGCGACGGCACGACCTTGTTGAACATGAGGATGTTGACCAGCATCGCCAGCATGGCCACCGGGACGAAGTAGAGGGAGATGATGCCGGTCAGGCCGGCGAACTTGGCCGCCAGCAGCACGAGGAATATGACGAGGAAGATGAACACCAGGTTCTTGTTTTCGTCCTCGCGGCTGTCCGAGGAGAACTGTCCGAACCAGAAAACCAGGATCAGGATGAGCAGCTGGTACACCACGAAATAGCCGGCCAGGGTGTAGAGGGACGGCAGCCGGCGGCCGGCCCGGTACGCCTTGACCAGCTCCAGGTCGTCGGGCGTGATGATCTTGCCCCGGGCCAGGAGGGGCGAGTCCTGGGGCGAGTAGTGGATTTTTTTAAAGGAGAACGGATAGGAGATCTTCAGGTTGATGGGATAGGCCTTGCCCGGGACCGGCTCGGGGAAGTAATCCACCCAGAACTCGAACGTGGTGAGCAGCACCAGCAGCAGGGCGAAGAAGACGCTGATGATCCACTTGAAGCCGGAAATGCGGTAGAAGCGGTACTGGTGACTGCGGATCTCCTTGATCTCGGATTCGGCGTCCAGTTCCTCTTCGGGTACGTCGAAGGAGGTCAAAATCGTGGTGACCCGCTTGCGCTCCCGGGTGGACTGGCGGGCGAACAGGAAGACGGCGGTCGCCACGGCCACGAAGGCGACGAGGGAGAGGACGAAGATCAGGAGCTGTGAATCCATGGAGCGCCCGAAACCGTGAATTACCGGAGCGCAAAACGGCCCAATTATAGCACAGCCGGCGTGTCAACGGGGGATTTGGCGCCGCCTCCGCCGGCCGGCGGCCGGGTGCCGCCGGTGATCCGGTGACAGCGCCTTTGGCACCGCCGGTCATTTCGGATACAATAGGAACAGTTGACGCTTTGCGTCGAGAGCGGGTCCCGAGATATTCCGGCGGCGCCAGCGGCGCGTCGGCTCCAGGAGGCGGCGGATGAAAACCATCAAGAATATCCTGTACCCCATGCAGTTCCGGGATTATTCGCTGGACATGCTGGAGTACGTCATCCTGACGTCGCGGTCGCTCCGGGCCCGGCTGCACCTGCTGCACGTGATCACGGGGCCCGAAACGTCCGGCTTCGACGAGCTCAACGATTTCTTCTACGCGGTCGTCAGCGACTCCGATGCCCGGCTGGCCCGCCAGCGCGCGGACCCGCTGGATCTGGTCAAGGTGCATGTGAAAGCCGATACGATCTGGAGCGGCATCGTCACATACGCCCGGGAGCAGGCGGTGGACCTCATTCTGATGGCGGCCCACGAGGCGCCTGGCGACCGGGCCGCCGATCTCGGCGAGAACATTCCAAAGGTGCTGGAACTCAGCCATTGTCCGGTGCTGGTGATGTGGGACGCCCGCGTCCAGAAAAAGCACCAGAGCCGGGAGGAACTGACCCTGATCGAGATCCGGAAGGAGATCGCCGCGAAAAAGACTTGACGCGCTGTCGGACGGCGCCCGCGTCGGCAACCGGTTATCAGAACCCGCCGCACGAAACAGAATTGTCACGTCTGCGGTTTTGAGATAGAATGACCGCACGTCGCGGCGGGCGAACGACAACATGATCGAAAAAATCAACTTTCCGGCGGACCTGAAAAAGCTCTCCTTCGAAGAGCTGGACGTGTTGGCCGAGGAGATCCGAACCCTGCTCATCCAGGTGGTGTCCAAGAACGGCGGCCACCTCGCCTCCAACCTCGGCGTGGTGGAACTGACCCTGGCGCTGCACTACGTGTTCAACGCGCCCAGCGACAAGATCGTCTGGGACGTCTCCCATCAGTGCTACACCCACAAGATCCTCACCGGCCGGCGCGACCGTTTCCCGACATTGCGCCTGTATGAAGGGCTCAGCGGCTTCTGCAAGCGCGAGGAGAGCGAATACGACGCGTTCAACGCCGGGCACTCCTCCACCTCCATCAGCGCCGCGCTGGGCCTGGCCATGGGGCGGGACATGGCGGGCCGGAACAACCACGTCATCGCCGTGATCGGCGACGGAGCGCTCACCGGCGGCATGGCCATGGAGGCGATCAACCAGGCCGGCCATCTGGCCCGGAACCTGATCATCATCCTGAACGACAACGAGATGTCCATCTCCCCCAACGTGGGGGCCTGGTCGGGCTATCTCAAGCGCATCATCGACGGCCAGGCTTACACCCTGTTCGTCCGCGACGTCCAGGCCGTCCTCAAGGGCATCCCGGGCATCGGCGACCAGGTCCTCAAGGCGACGCGCAATCTGGCCGACGCGGTCAAGACGTTTTTCGTGCCGGGCAAGCTGCTCGAGGAGTTGGGCCTCCAGTATGTGGGGCCGATCAACGGCCACAGCATCCCCATCCTCGTGGCGGCGCTGGAAGAGGTGAAGAAGAAATCCGGCCCGGTGCTGGTGCATGTGGTCACCCGCAAGGGGAAGGGTTACGCGCCGGCGGAGAAGGAGCCGGACAAGTGGCACGGCGCCGCCCCGTTCGTCATCGAGACGGGCCTGGGCGTTGCGGCGACCGGCACTCCGTCGTACACCTCGATCTTCGCCCAGACGCTCACGGAGTTGGGCCGGTCGGACCCGAAGATTCTGGCCATCAGCGCGGCCATGCTGTCGGGGACCGGCCTGGATATCTTCAAGGAGGCGTTTCCGGACCGTTGCTTCGACGTGGGCATCGCCGAGCAGCACGCCGTCACCTTCGCCGCCGGAATGGCGACGGAAGGGTTCCGGCCGGTGGTGGCCGTCTACTCCACCTTTCTGCAGCGGGCGTACGACCAGGTGTTCCACGACGTCTGCCTCATGAACCTGCCGGTGGTGTTCGTCCTGGACCGGGCGGGGATCGTGGGCGACGACGGCCCCACCCACCACGGCCTCTACGACCTGGCGTACATGCGAATCCTGCCCAACATGACCGTCATGGCGCCGAAGGACGAGGGCGAGCTGCGCCACATGCTCAAGACGGCGGTGGCGCACAACGGCCCGGTGGTGATCCGCTTCCCCCGCGGCAGCGCGCTGGGCGTGCCGCTGGATGAGCCCCACCTGCTGCCCATCGGCAAGGGCGAGGTGCTGCGGCCGGACGGTCCGGTGGCTCTGGTGGCCATCGGCCACATGGTGCACCCGGCGCTCCAGGCGGCCGAGCTGCTGGAGCGCAAGGGGATCGGCTGCGGCGTGATCAACGCCCGCTTCGTCAAGCCGCTGGACGTGGAGCTGTTCAAGCACGCCCTGGCCAGTCGGGTGGTGGTCACCCTGGAGGAGGGCGTGCTCCAGGGCGGGTTCGGCAGCGCGATCCTGGAGCTGCTCCGCGAGGAGAACGTGCCGCACCGTGACGTGCTCCGCATCGGCCTGCCCGACCGCCTGATCACCCACGGCTCCCAGAAAATCCTGCGCGCCCGCTACAAGCTGGATTCCGAGGGGATCGCCGAGACCGTCGAGGAATTCCTGGAGCAGCGCGGATGGCTAAAGAACGAATCGACCGGCTCCTTGTTGCCCGGGGTCTGGTCGAGACCCGCCAAAAAGCCCAAGCCCTGATCATGGCCGGCGCCGTGCTGGCGGACAACCAGAAGGTGACCAAACCGGGCGCCACGGTGGCCGCCGACGCCGCGATCCGCCTGTTGGATGACGGGTGTCCGTACGTCAGCCGCGGCGGGATCAAGCTCGCCCACGCCCTGGACGCCTTCGGGGTGTCGCCCGCCGGGCGGACCTGCCTCGACCTCGGCTGCTCCACCGGCGGCTTCACCGACTGCCTCCTCCAGCGCGGCGCGGCGCGGGTCCACGGCGTGGACGTGGGCCGCGGCCTTCTCCACGCCAGGCTGCGCGCCGATCCGCGGGTGACGCTCTCGGAGCGGTGCAACGCCCGGAACATCCGGCCGGAGGACTTTCCCGGCGCGGCCTTCGACCTGGTGGTCATGGACCTGTCGTTCATCTCGCTGCGGCTGGTGCTGCCCGCTGTGGCCGGGCTGCTCCGCGCCGGCGGCCGGCCGGCGGATGTGGTGGCGCTGGTTAAGCCCCAGTTCGAGGCCGGCCGGGGCGAGGTGGGCAAGGGCGGGATCGTTCGGGATGCGGCGGTGCGGCGGCGGGCGGTGGACGCGGTGGCCCGCGCGGCGACGGACGCGGGCTTCGAAGTGGCCGGCGAAACCGAGTCGCCCATCACGGGCGCCGATGGCAACGTCGAATACTGCCTCCACCTGCGCTTCGGCACCGGCGGGGTTTCGCCTGCCGGTGAAAACGTACCATGACCCGTCCGGCTTTCCGATCGGATCGCCGGGACTCGCGCTGACGCTCGTCCACCGGAACAAACTATTATATTTGTGATCTGGGTCACATTTTCAGTGTATATTTAGGATTAGAACAGTTGTGTAAAAATCATAACCCCTCCTTTTATATCGGGCAGCCTCGGGCTGCCTTTTTTCTTTGTGGTCCGCCAGAGCTGGTTTGAATCTGTTGATAGTTGATAGTTGTGGAGAGAGTTGTGGAAAGGGCGGCGCCGGGCGGGTGACGGTTCCTGCCATTCGGTATTTGCATCGGGCCCAGGGTATTCATTTATAATACCGCGTATGATGTCTCAGCGGAACATGGGGAGGGAACGGCGGCGCCGCCGCGGAGAAGACGGCGGCGGTTGTCGAGGCGCATCCGGTCCGGCGGTCCGGCCGATTTTGATGCTGGCCATCGGCTGCCTGATGATCGGGGTGCTGCCGGCGCTCGACCCGGCGTGGCAGTTGACGCAATACGGCTTGAAGAGCTGGGGGCCGGCGGACGGCCTGTCCACGGGGGCGGTCCGGGCACTGGCCCAGACTGCCGACGGCTGGTTGTGGGTGGGGACTGACGACGGCTTGTACCGCTTCGACGGCATTCGGTTCGAACAGATCGCGGGGGCGCCGGGCGCGGGCGTGACGCCGGGCGCAGTGACGGCGCTCCAGGCCGGGCGCGAGAGCGAGCTCTGGATCGGCACCCGGAACGACGGACTGCTCCGGTGGCGGGACGGCCGGCTGACGCGCCCGCCGTTCGCCCTGGGCCGGGGGAATCCGGAAATCACCGCGCTTGTGGTGGAGCCGGACAGCGCCCTGTGGGCGGGCACGCGCGACCGGGGCGTCGTCTGGTGGCGGGACGGCCGGCTGACCCCGTTCACCACGGCCGACGGGCTCCCCTCCAACATGGTCGCGGGAATGGGCGCCGACTCGCGAGCCGGCGTCTGGGTGAGCACCGCGGACGGCCGGCTCACGCGGCTCGGCGACGGCGCGCCGGAGCCGCTGACGCCGCCGGGACCGGGCGCGGCGCGCAGCCTGCGCATGGCGCTCCGTGACCGCCGGGGCGGCCTGTGGCTGGGTGTCGCGGGTGCCGAGGTGGATGGCGCTTCCGGCGAGCTCGTCGATACGGTCCTGATCCAGAGCCCCGACGGCGCCTGCTACGAGATGTCCACCGCCAGCCCGGGCTATCACGACCGGGACCGGATGCCGCCGCCCATCCTGGAGGACCGGTACGGCTCGGTCTGGTTCGGCACCCGCAAGGGCGTGTTCCGCGTGAGCGGCGGACGCATGGAGATTCTCGACGCCGCAAACGGCCTGCCCGACGACCGGGTGACCTGCCTCCTGGCTGACCGGGAGGACAACCTGTGGGTGGGCACTGCGCTGGGGCTGGCGCGACTCCGGGAGGAGGCCGTCGTCACCTTCGGCCGGACCCAGGGCCTGCGCAGCGACCGGGTGCTCGCCGTGGCGGAGGGGAAAAACCGGCACATCTGGGCCGGCACCGACAACGGCCTGAACAAGATCACGGGCGGCCGCGTGACGGCGTTCAAGGCACAGGAGCTGTCCGGCGCGTGGGTGTACGACATCCTGCCGGCGCCTGACGGCGGGCTCTGGCTGGCCACGCGGCAGGGGTTGATCCGGGCCCGGGATGACGGGCTGGCCGGCGTCCGGCTGGCCGACGGCCGTCCGACGGGGGTCGTCCACGCGGTGTGCGTCGAACCGGACGGCGCCGTCTGGGCCGGTACCGCCGGCCATGGCGTCGTCCGGGTGCAGCGCGGCGTGTTGACGGCGCATCGCGGCCCTGTCGGTTCGCCGCTCAACCAGGTGTTCGACCTGGCGGCGACGCCGGGCGGCGTCTGGGCGGCGACGCGGGGCGGGGTGGCCCGAGTGCGGGACGGCGCCCTCCAGCCGGCGGGACCGGACGACGTGGAAACGGTGTGCCTGCACGCCGATGCCGACGGCACCGTCTGGGCCGGCACCGCGGGCGCCGGACTGCTCCGGTTGCGGGACGGCCGGATTCGGTCCGTGACGAAGCGCCAGGGACTCTGGCACGACACCGTGCTCGGCATCCTCGAAGACGGCGCCGGCAACCTCTGGATGGCCAGCCCCCAGGGCATCTTCCGGGCGCCGAAGCGACAGCTTCATGCCGCGGCCGACGGTGCGGCGTCGCGGGTGGTATGTGTCCATTACGGGATCGACGACGGCATGCGCAGCCTGGAATGCCTGCCCGGCGGCTGCCGCTCGTCCGACGGGCGCCTCTGGTTCTGCACCACCCGGGGACTGGGTGTGGTGCAGCCGGACCGGCTGCTGGAACCGTCGGCGCCGCCCCCCGTGCATCTGCTCGGAATCATGGCTGACAACCAGGTCATGCCGTCCGGCGAGCGGACGGTGACGCCCGGCGTGCGCGACCTGGAGTTCCGCTTCGCCGCCCTGAACTACCGGGATCCGGAAAAGATCCGGTTCCGTTGCCGCCTGGACGGATTCCACCCCGAATGGTCCGCACCGTTCGCCGACCGGCAGGTGCGCTACGCCGCCCTGCCGCCGGGCGACTACACGCTCCGGCTCCAGGCCCGGCTGCGGGACGGTGCGTGGGGGCCGGACGCGCTGGTGGTCCCGTTCACAGTCCGGGCGCCGCTGTGGCGGACCACCTGGTTCCAGGTCGTGGCCCTGCTGGTGCTGGCGGCCGCCGTGCTTGCCGGGCGCGTGGCCGTGCAGAGCATCCGCCGGTTGCTGCGGGAGTGGCGCGCCGGCCACCATGTGGGTCCCTACCGTCTCGTGGAGCGAATCGGCCGGGGCGGCATGGGAACGGTCTGGCGCGCCGTCCACCGGCAGACCGGACAGGAGGCGGCGGTCAAGATACTCGAACCCGCCTCCGACGATGACGAATCGCGCCGGCGGTTCATCCGCGAGGGGCTGGCCTGTGAGCGCATCGACCACCCGGCGGTGGTGCGGGTGTTCGGGCGCGGCGAGGACCAGGGCCGCCTCTGGTTCGCCATGGAGTTTTGCCGGGGCCGGAGCCTCCGCGCATCCATCCCGCCGGAGGGCCTGCTGCCGCGGCGCGCGGTGGCCGTCTTCCGCCAACTGCTCGCGGCGGTGGAGGCGATCCACGCCGCGGGGGTGATGCACCGCGATCTCAAGCCGGACAACATCTTCCTGGTGCCCACGCCGCAAGCCGACGACGGGGCGGCGAATGGCGCGGAGCGCGTCCGGGTCCTCGACTTCGGGCTGGCGCGGCCGGCGGACCAGCTCACCCGGACGGGCCTCGGCATGCCGGCGGGAACCATTGCCTACCTGCCGCCGGAATACCTGGGGAGCGGCGGCCGCGAAGACGTCGGGGTGGACGCCTACGCGCTGGGCGTGATCCTGTACGAGATGCTCACGGGTGCCCCGCCGTTCGCCGGCGCCGCCGACGATCCGGCGGGTATGCTGTACGCCGTGCTCAGCGAGGAGCCGGTGCCGCCTGTCGAGGTCACCCCCGACATCCCGGCGGAGCTGTCCGACCTGGCGCTGGCGATGATCGCCCGGGAACCGGCGCGCCGCCTGACGGACCCCGTCGCCATCCGGACGCGGCTGGACCGGATCGAATCCGACGCGAGCGAGGCGCCATGCCGCGATACCTGACCCGCACCCTGAACATGGCCCGGTTCCTGTCGCGCCAGTTCTTCCTGCACGGGCGCGACGCCTTCCAGGCCGAGCTGGACACCTGCGTCGCGTTTCTGGTGGAGCAGTTCGCGCCGCGTCCCGCCGAACTCACCACACACCTGGACGCCCTGCTTGACTCGCTCCTGCACGGTTTCGGCGACGGCAACCCCGACCGGATCGCCCGCTGGAAGGCCGAGCTGGCGGGCGGGTGGCGGGGCGAGGTGCCTCCGGAGCCGCGGCTGCGGGCCTTCCGGGCGGACGTCGACACCCTGCTGCGCCGCCTGGAAGCCCAACTGGCCAGCGAGGGGCTGGGCGAGCGCGTCGTCCAACACATCAAGACCTGCCCCGACGCGGCGCTTCGCCGGCTGACCCTGGAGTCGCTGGCCGACGCCTTCGGATACAGTCGCACCCATTTCGCCGAGCGGTTCCGCGGCGAGCGCGGCATCACCGTCCACGACGCCCTGACCCACGAGAAGATGCATCGGGCGTTCCGCCTGCTCACCGAGGGCGATCCACCGCCCACGGTACGCGCGCTCACCGAGCGGCTGGGATTTTCCGACCCCGTCTACTTCAGCCGGGTGTTCCGCAAGATCTACGGCCGGCTCCCGTCCCGGATCCGCCGGAAGTGATCCGCGCCCGGGCGGCGGACATTCTTATCACTCCGCTCCAAAACGAAACCGGTGGAACTCGCCGGTAATCCACTGAAAATCTTCAAGATGACGTCATTCCGTGCCGGTGTCGCGCCGCAAGCGGATCCGGCGCGAAATCCGACATAGTTGCCGGTTCCCGCTGTTTTCATTCCGCTCTAGACTGCAAGCAGTAGGGCCGGTGTGCGCCGTTTGCGACAGGTGCCGGCCGCCGGGTGTCAGAGATGACAGACAACGGGAGCGAGCGAGGAGACCGACATGGTAACGCGAATCGCGATGCGCCGGGTGACCGCACTGGGTGTGTGGCTCTGGGTGGGCGTCTGGACCGCCGGGAGCGCCGGTGACTGGTCCGCCGGCATCGGGGGACGGGTGACAGACCCGGCGGGCCGCGGCATCGCCGGGGTGACGGTGACCGTCACCCGCCTGGACACCGGCGCGGCGCGCACCGCCGTCACCGGCGGCGACGGCGCGTACCGGTGCGCGGAACTGGCCCCCGGGCATTACGACCTGTCGGCCGAAAAGGACGGCTTTCACCCCTGCGCCGTTGCGGGGCTCTGGCTCCGCCCCGGCGAGCGGATGCGGCTGGACCTGGCGATGGCCCCGGAGGCAGCCGCGGCGTTTCGATGGCGCACGCACCCGCCGCGGCCGGGCGGGTGATATCATTCGGGCGAGGTGACATCATGAACGAACGACATGCGGGCAATTCACGGGTGATCGGGCTGGCGGGCGTCGTGGCCGCCCTGCTGGCGCTCATGGCGCCGGCGGCGGCGCAGGCGCCGCGGCTGGTGGCGCGGGAGGATGGCCAGCCGAAGGCCATGGTCCTGGACGAGCTGGCGGTGGACGTGGCGATCGTGGGGTACATCGCCGAAACGCGGCTGACCCTGACGTTCCGCAATCCCCACAGCCGGGTGCTGGAAGGGGAGTTGATCTTCCCGCTGCCGGAGGGCGCCACGGTGAGCGGCTACGCCCTCGACGTGGACGGCCACATGGTGGACGGCGTGGTGGTGGAGAAGGCGAAGGCGCAGCGGGTGTTCGAGACGGTGGTCCGGCGGGGAGTGGATCCCGGCCTGGTGGAATGGGTCAAGGGGAACAACTTCCGCACCCGGGTCTATCCGTTGCCGGCCAGGGGGAAGCGGACGGTCATGGTCCGCTACCTGACGGAGCTGGAGATCGGGGGGCGGGCGCTCGCCTACCGCCTGCCCCTGGCGTTCGACGAGAAGGTGTCCGCGTTCCGGCTCAAGATGTCGGTCCGGCAGGCCGGCGCCGCGCCGGCCATCGTCGCCGCCGGTCCGGCCCGGCTGATGTTCCGGGAGGGGCCGGCGGAGCGCACGGCGGAGTACCGGGCGTCCAATGTCCGGCTGGCAGAGGACCTGGTCGTGGAGATCCCCCGCGCCGACAGCCAACGCGTGGTGGTGGAGCAGTCGGCCGACGGCTGGCACTACTTCTGCATCCTCGACGAGCCGGGCGGCGGGGCGGTCGGGGCAGAACCGGCGGCGGTGCCCGATCGCGTGGTCATTTTCTGGGACGCCTCCGGCTCCCGGGCCCGCGCCGACCGTTCGCGGGATCTGGAGCTGCTGCGGGCGTACTTCGGCCGGTTCAAGAAGCGGAGCGTGGCCGTGGAGTTAGTGGCGTTCCGCAACGTCCAGGCGCCGCCGCAGGCGGTCTCCGTCACCAACGGGGACACCCGGGCGCTGGAAGCGGCGCTGGCGGCGGTGGCCTATGACGGCGGGACGCAATTGGGATGCCTGGCCGTGCCGCCGGCCGCGCGGAAGCCCTCGGTCATCCTGTTGTGCAGCGACGGGAACTCCAACTTCGGCGCGGAGATGCCCGGCGCGTTCGCCGCCCCGGTGTACGCGGTCACGGCGGACCCGGCGGCCAACCATCCCCTGCTGCGTCACGTGGCGGAAAGCAGCGGCGGCGAGTACCTCCACCTGGCCGCGTTGAATCCGGCGGCGGCGGCGGAGCGCATCGGGCGGGCGCCCCTGACGCTGCGGCGCGCGGCGTTCGATCCGGCGCAGGTGGATCAGCTGCTTCCGGGGGCCGGCGGCCCCGTGGCCGGACCCGTGATCCTGGCGGGCCGCCTGCTGGGCCGCCAGGCGGAGGTGGCGCTCCAGTACGGGCGGGGCCGCTCGGAAACGCGCTCGGTGCGGTTCCGGGTCAACCGCGACGGCGCCCCGGCGGGGGAACTGCTCCGCACGTACTGGGCCCAGCGGAAAGTCCGGGAGCTGATGCCCTTCCCGGAGCGGAACCGGGCGGAGCTGGTGGATCTGGGCCGGCGGCACGGCCTGGTGACCCCCGGCACGTCGTTGCTGGTGCTGGAGCGGCTGGACCAGTACATCGAGTTCGAGGTGGAGCCGCCGGCGTGCTTCCCCGAGTGGCGCGAGGAATACGCTCAGCGCATGCAGGCCCGGCGGAAGGAGCGGGCGGACGCGGAGCAACGCAAGATCGCCCAACTCGTCAACGATTGGTCGGAGCGCGTCGCCTGGTGGCAGAAGGAGTTCAAGAACGAGCCGAGATCCGCACAGGGAGAGGCGGCGGGCGCGCGGATCGCGCCGACTCAATCCTCAGACATCTCCGCGCCTCCCGCCGCCACGCCGAGACCGCCCGCGTCCCGACTCCCCGAAGTGCGCGGAGGCGGCACGGTACGTGGTGTCGTGACCGATGCGGAAGGTTTCCATATCCCGGGAGTCACCGTGACCCTCGCCTCCGGGAATCGCCAACGTTTCACAATCACCGGAGAATCCGGCGAATTCCGCTTCATCCTGCTGCCGACCGGAGAGTACATGCTCCAGGCGGTTCTGGAGGGATTCAAACCCTATGCGATGGGAACTTTTCGCGTCGAAGCGGGGACTACCCGAAATTTCGATGTGACATTGATGCTGGCCGAAATCAAAGAAGAAATATTGATCATTGCCTCCGCGAACACTGTCGAAACAACGACCACAACCGTTGGAGTCGTCGTTTCGAGCGATGTGATGACCGATGCGATAAATTACGAACGGGCCGGTGGAGCGGTGGCCAATGTCATCTCGAAAAGCGGCGGCGGCCCGGATGACAACGGGGAAGAATCAGTATCGGCGGACGGCCGCGGCGGTGAGGTGGCGCTCCGCGAGTGGGCGCCGGACCTGCCGTACGTCCGCGCCCTGCGTGCCGCCGAACCGGCGGCGATGGACGCCGTCTACCTGGAGCACCGGGCGGCGTACGCTGACGTGCCGGGTTTCTACGTCGACTGCGCCGACATCTTCTACGCCAGGGGGCTGCGGGAGCAGGGGCTCCGGGTCCTGTCCAACCTGGCCGAGCTCACCCTCGAAAACGCCCGGCTGCTGCGGGTGCTGGCCCGCCGCCTGGAGCAGGCCGACGAGCTGGACCGGGCCCGGGAGATCCTGGAGCGCGTGGCGGCGCTCCGGCCCGAGGAGCCGCAGTCGTTCCGGGACCTGGCCCTGGTGCAGGCCCGGCGCGGGGAGCACGCCGAGGCGCTCCGGCTCCTCAACCGGGTGATCATGGGCGACTGGGACCGGTTCGCGGGGATCGAGCTGATCGCCCTGATGGAAGCCAACGCCCTGATCCCGGCGGCGCGGGCGGCCGGCGATTTGGACATCCCCATCGCGCCGGAGCTGGTGCAGTTGCTGGACGCGGACCTGCGCATCGTTCTCACCTGGGACTGCGACATCACCGACATCGACCTCCACGTGACCGAGCCGGGCGGGGAGACGGTTTGCTTCAACCACAGCCGGTCGGCCGCCGGCGGCCGGATCTCCCGGGACTTCACCGACGGGTACGGCCCGGAGGAATACCTGATCCGGAAGGCGCGTCCCGGCGTCTACACCATCGCCGCTCATTACTTCGGCACCGACCGGCCGATGATTGAGGCGCCGGTGACGCTCCAGGTGGACATCTACACCGGCTTCGGCCGGTCCACGGAGCGCCGCCGCTCCATCACCCTTCGCCTGTCGGACGAGGACGAGACGGTGACGGTGGGCGATGTGAAGTTCGACCGGTGATGGAGTCCGGAGTACCTCGCGGCCTGGCGGCCGCGAGTTCGGACAGCACGATTGTGGGTATGCGTTGCCGGTCTGGAGTGCGCAAACGTGTCGGCGCACTCCAGACCGGCATGCTGTTGCACGATGGATGGCGGCGAAGCAGCGGGCCGCGTTCGTCGAACGCGGCGGACGGGGGAAGCCAAAGCGGCGTCGAGCCCAAGCTCCCGACCCGCCGGGCGGGTCGAATTTTGGTAGCCCCCGGGCGCGAGCCCGGGGTCGGTGCCGCCGACCATCGCCAGGGCGCGACCCGCAAGGCGGGTCGAATGTTATCCAGACCTCGATGAAAATGACAGAGTACCATGGACGGCTGGCCTGAGAGCTTTGGGACCACTCATGCCCCCCTACGCGCCCGAATCATATTCGACCCGCTTCGCGGGTCGTCCCGGCTCACGACGTGGCGGAATAATCCCCGGGTTTCACCCGGGGCTACCCATGTTCGACCCGCGTCCCGCGGGTCGCCGGAGGGCTGCAATGACAAATGAAAAATGATCGATGCCCAATGACAAATGACAGCTGTCAAATGACAGATGACAAATGGAAATGTCTCTTTGTGTCCTTTGTGACTTCGTGGTGAATGTCCGCTTCCCCCGAAGTCCGATTTCCGATGTCCGATGTCCGATGTCCGTCGGTTGGGAACGAGCCTCGAGCCTCGAGACTCGATTATGAATTACGATTACGATTACGAATTACGATTACGAGCACGAACCATCAACCCGCAACTCCCAGCCGCATCGGCGGGCGGCGGCCGTAGGTGAGCCAGCGCCAGAGCCACTCGGCCGGGCCGAAGCGGAAGCGCTTCAGCCAGAGCGGGCTGTACCAGAGCTGCACCGCCCAGATCGCGACGACGAAGCCCATGAGGGGGAAGCGGGAGACGGCGCCGAAGAGCCCGAAACCGTAGCCGTAAAAAATGGTGGTGGCGATGACGGTCTGGGCCAGGTAGTTGGTGAGCGCCATCCGGCCCACGGCGGCCAGTCTCGCTTGGAGCGCCGGCCAGACGCCGGCCTGGTACAGTTGCATGATGAGCGCCACGTGCCCCAGCGCCACGAGCAGGCTGCCCGCCTCGTTGAAATGTCCCGACACGATGATGCTGTGAACGAACTCGAAGCGGGTGCGGAACAGGTCCCACATCCCCACCCCGACCAGGGGAAAACCCAGGCCGTAGCCGACCAGCATCAGCCGTCGGTAGAAGGCGGGGGAGCGGCGGGCGCTGAACACGTCGAGCTTCATCAGGGCCATGCCGATGAGCATGATGCCGCCCAGGCGCCAGAGGAGATACGACAGGGTCATGAACGTTTGCATCTGGAAGACGTGGGACGCCCGATCGCGGACGATGCCGCCGTAAGCGCCGCGGTGGACCTGGAGATCCCGCTGGAGCTCGGCGGGGGACGGTTCGAACTGCCGGCGGATTTCCGGCCAGGTCTTCTCCATTTCTTCCTGAAACTTCGTCAGGGGGCGGCCGGCGGCGCGGGCCGCCGCGGCTTCGGCGGCGGTGGCGCGGGCCAGGGTGAAAAAGCCGCCCATCCCTGTCCACGCGAGCGCGGCCACGACGATCAGCCCCACGCCCGTCGCGATGAGCGCGCGCGGCCGCACGCGGCGGAACAGGAACAGCAGCAGGCCGCAGACGGCGTAATTGTACAGGATGTCGCCCATCCAGAGCAGGTAACCGTGCAGCAGGCCGAACGCCAGCAGCACCAGGATCCGGCGGTAGAACACGCCGCCGAGCTTCGCGCCGCGGGCGGCGGAGCGCTGGTCCAGGAGCACCAGGCCGGCGCCGAAGAGCATGGAGAAGATGGTCATCATCTTCTCATCGAACAGCACGTGGGTGACGATCCACGTCCAGATGTCGGCGCCGGTGTTGCCGCCCCAGACCAACGGGTTCATGTACGCCGCCATGGGCAGGGCGAAGGCGTAGATGTTCATCGCCAGGATGCCCAGCACGGCCACGCCGCGCAGCACGTCCACCGCGGCCAGGCGCTCGGGCGCGGCCACCGGGCCCAGCGTGGGCGTGGGTGCCGGTGCGGGCTCGACCGGAGCCGGCTCAAGTGGCGCCGGCGGCGCCCCATCCACAGGATTGGCGGGTTCACTCATGCTCAACCTCCCCGGTATTTCGGCATGCCGTGCGAATCCTGTTTGCGGAGCGGCGGATATCTTTCAGCGAAGCTGTGCCGGCTGCCGAGGAGGACCCGGTCGGCGTCGGGTGTCTCGAAGCCGGCGATGAGACGGAGCCAAGTGTTCGTGCCGCAGCCGCTGGGCCCAAGGAGGGAAAAGAACTCGCCGCGGTCCACGGTGAGCGAGACGCCGTCCATGGCCCGGACGCGACCGAAGGCCTTGGCGACGTCCTGGAGCTCCAGGAGGGCACTCAATCCACACCTGCCGGCGGGAGGAACAATCGCATGGCGCGATTGTAGGGCCGGCGCGGGATAGATTCAAAGCGATTTTCGCGGAGGCGGATATCGGATATCGGCCTTCGTGCTCGTACGAATTACGATTACGAGCACGAACCCTCAACCCTCAACTTTCAACCTTCCCAACCTCATTCAAGCCAGCCGCTCGGCGACTGCTTCCCACTCCCGCAGCAGCGCCTCGATGTCCTGCCCCACGGTCTCGAATTCGTGGCCCAGTCGCGCCAGCTCGGCGCCGCCCATGCCGGAGGGCGGCTCGGTGAGGATCCGCTCGATCTCCGTCCGCCGCGCCTCGGCCGCCTCGATGCGCCGTTCGAGTTCGGCCAGCAGCCGCTCCAGCCGGACGCGCTCGTTCTTCGACAGTCCCGCGGGGCGGGCGCGCTCCTCCGGCTCGCGGGCCCGGGCGGCCGGCGCCGGCCGCCCGGCCGCGTCGGCTGCGGGCGTCGCCGCGCGCCGCGCCTGCCACGCCTCAAGCTCCGAGTAGTTGCCGTGGAACAGCTCGGCCGTGCCGGCCCCGAGGCGGATGATCTTCTGGATGATCCGGTCCAGGAAGTAGCGGTCGTGGGTGATGACCACCAGCGTGCCCGGGTAGTCCTCGAGGGCCTCCTCGAGCTGCTCGCGGGCGGGGATGTCCAGGTGGTTGGTGGGCTCGTCCAGCACGAGCACGTTGTGCCGGCCGTAGATGAGCCGCGCCAGCAGCAGGCGGTTCTTCTCGCCGCCGCTGAGCACCTCCAGCGGCTTGAAGACGTCGTCATCGTGGAAGCCGAACCGGGCCAGGAAGGTGCGCAGGTCGCCCTCGGCCGCCAGCGGGTCCAGCAGCCGGATCTCCTGGATGGGCGAGCCGGAAAGCGACTCCATCTTCTGGTCGAAGTAGCCCACTGAGATGTTGCGGCCCCAGGCGAAGCTGCCGCCGGCAGGCGGCAGCCGGCCCAGGATGGTCCGGAAGAAGGTGGTCTTGCCGGTGCCGTTCTCGCCGATGATGCCGAGACGCTCGCCGGCGAGCACCGTCATCTCGAAAGGGAACTCCACCAGCGGCCGGCCATAGCCCACCGCGAGGCGGTCCAGCACCAGGACGGTCTCGGAGCTGCGGCTCACGCCGGACAGGTCCAGGTGGATCCGTCGCGTGTCCACGGAGGGCCGCTCGATGACATCGAGTTTGGACAGCATCTTCCGGCGGCTCTGGGCCTGCTTCGTCTTCTGGCCGTAGATGTTGCGCCGGATGAAATCCTCGGTCTTGTCGATGAACTCCTGCTGGCGCTGGTACTCGCGGCGTTGCTGCTCGAGCTGCTTGTGGCGGTCGCGCTGGAAGCGGGTGTAGTTGCCCGGCCAGCCGGAGATCCGGCGGTTGGCGATCTCCCACACCTGGTTCACCACGCGGTCGAGGAAGTAGCGGTCGTGGGAGACCACGATGAAGCCGCGGTCCCACGCCTGCAAGTACTCCTCCAGCCACCGGATGGCCGGCAGGTCCAGGTGGTTGGTGGGCTCGTCCAGGAGCATGAGGTCGGGCTTCTGCAGCAGGAGCTGGGCCAGGCCGAGACGGTTGAGCTGGCCGCCGGACAACCGCGCGCACGGCATGTCCAGGTCGGCGTCGCCGAAGCCGAGCCCGTGGAGCACGGCCACGGCGCGGGCGCGGAAGGCGTAACCGTCGCCGCGCTCGTAGGTTTCTTTGGCCGCGCCGTAGCGCGTCATGAGCTCCGGCAGATCTTCCGGCGCGGCGTGGGTCAGCGCCTCCTCCAGCCGGCGAATCTCCGCCTCCAGTTCCATCAGCGGACGGAACACCTCCAGCGCCGCGTCGCGGACGCTGCGCTCGCCGTCCACCCGCACCTCCTGGGCCAGGCGGCCGATGCTCAGCCGCGACCGGCGCTCCACGCGGCCCTCGTCGGGGGGTACCTCGCCGGCGATGATGGCCAGAAGCTGGCTCTTGCCCGAGCCGTTGGGTCCCACCAGCCCGACGCGGTCGCCGTCGTTGAGCTGGAGGCTGACGCCGGCGAAGAGATCCACCTCGGGAAAGTAGCGCCCGATGTTTTCCAGTTTGACCAGCATGGACGGGGGGCGGCCTCCCTACTCCGACACGTCGAGGCGCATCAGGGCGTCGTTGAGCCAGCGGACTTCCTCGCGGAGCTTCCCCTCGGCGTAGTAGCGGAGCACCGCGTCGGTGCCCGAGGCGCGGAGCTGCCACCAGAGGCCGTCGAATTCGATCAGCGTCCCGTCGCCGGCCCAGTAGGCGTCCTGGACCGGGGGGAACACGAATCCCGCCGGCCCGCGCTCCTGCAGGATCCGGGTGCAGGCGCCGGGGTTGAGCTCGCCGCGGTTGAGGCGTTCCGCCAGGGAGCGGAAGAAGCGCACCGTCTGCTCCTTCTTCCGGTTCCCCTCGGCCATCGCCGCCCCGCGGGCGGCGCCGACGAGCGACTCGTCGAACAGGGTCACGTCCTGGCGCTCGTAGAAGCGGTGGCGGATGGCGTACCGCTCCAGCACCTCCAGGTAGTAACGGGCGAAGCTGGAGCCGTCGAGGTGCAACCGGGCGGCGAGCGCCATGGCGGTGACGCCTACCTGGAAGGCATCCTTCTCTTTCAGCGCCAGCATGGACCGCACCCCGCTCCGGCTGTGCAGCATCTCGGCGCCGCCCAGGGCGGCGCCGCCGCTCTCCTCGGCCATGAGCAGGATCCGCGTACCGGGCCGGAACGCGTGCCGGCGGCCGCGCGAGTCGGTGAGCGCCGGCTCCGCCGCGCCGGCCAGCTCCTGCTCCTCGAGGCGGGCGCAGGCGTTGCCGAAGTGCTTGAAGCCCACCGGCGTGAAGAACGTGGGGACGTCGAACCGCGCCGCCAGCTCCGCCAGCGAGCGGCTGGTCGGGTAGGTCTCCATGAGGAGCCAGGGGCGCCGGTCCAGCAGGCCCTGCCGCCGGGCGTTTTCCAGCCGGAACGCCAGCAGCATGAGATAAATCTGGTTGGGCTTGAAATAGACGATGCTCCGGGCGGCGTCGCCGGCCTCCACCTCCAGGCCGTTGGCCTGCGCCCGGGCGGCGGTGTCCGGGTCGGCGACGGTGACCATGTTGAAGCGGTCGCCGTCGGGGTCCCAGATGAACACCACGCCGGCGCGCCGGCTGAGGAGGAGGTCCTGGGCGCCGATGTTTTTGTAGATTTGCCACTTGCCCGGGTCCACCCCGTGATTGACGCCCTGCACCACGCCGATGCCGTGGTAGGTGGGGCTTTCGGCGAAATGGAGGTACTCCACGATGCCGCCGGATCCGGTGGGAATGCCGAGCCGGTCGAAGATCTGTCGCGACGTGCGCCCCATGGACCCGCCCTGGGTGGAGACGGCCACCCGGAAGCCGGCCGCGCCGGCGGCGGCCACCGCGGCCAGCGCCTCACGGTCCACGATGGTCTGGAGGTAGCGGGTGTACGGCTCCACCACGTCGAAGTCGGACCGGATCAGGGGCGAGAGCGACGGCGCCAGCTTGATCACGTAGCGGCCGTCGCGCCGCACCGTGGCGACGATGTCGCGCACGCCCTGTTCGATGGCGGCCGCGGCGTCCAGCAGTTGCATGCCGCGCCCGTCCATGGGCTTGCGGCCGCCCTTGAAGCTCTGGGAGTGGCTGGCGGTGAAGTTCTCGCCGCCGGCCAGCTCCTCGTAGAACACGCCGAACGAGGAGAGCCAGATGGGCGTGGTGCGGATGGGGCCGTCGGCGTCGCGGTCGCCGCGAAGCCGGGTGGCGATCCCGTGGGCGGCGTAGATGCGGGCGGCCAGGTCGATATGCTCCTGGGTCCAGGCGCGGACCTCGCCGCCCAGGTGGACGGTGGCGCCCGGCTCGAAGAGCCGGCAGGAGGCCTCGGTCATGATGGCCATGGTCAGCGGGTTGAACGGCACCCCGAGGTTGAACAGGTCGGCGGTGTCGGCCAGGTCGCGGTAGCCGGCGGTGCCGAGCTGGAAGCGCGCGGCCCAGGCCGTCAGGTCGGCGGCCTCGGCCAGCTCCCGGTCGATGACGATCTCCTCGCCGGCCAGGTGGAAGGGTGTGTACAGTTTCCGCGCCATGGTGTGTCCTGCCTTTCGTGGGATCCGGCGGCGCCGCCGTTCTGGAAGGGCCATGCGTTGACAGCCCGCGTCGGTCGTGACCGCCCGGAGATCCGATTATATTATTGGTTATTGATGATTGCTTATATTTTATTGGCTATTTGGAGACGAGCCACTTTTTTCAGTTATGCTCAACCCCCCGACCCGCCGGGCGGGTCGAATGTTGTTAGCCCCGGGCGTGAGCCCGGGGTCGGTGCCGCCGACCATCGCCAAGGCGCGACCCGCTTCGCGGGTCGTCCCGGCTCACGACGTGGCGGAATAATCCCCGAGTTTCACCCGGGGCTACCCATGTTCGACCCGCGTGCTGCGGGTCGCCAGAGGGTTGCAATGACAAATGAAAAATGATCAATGACCAATGACAAATGACAGCTGTCAAATGACAGATGACAAATGGAAATGTCTCTTTGTGCCCTTTATGACTTCGTGGTGAATGTCCGCTTCCCCCGAAGTCCGATTTCCGATGTCCAATGTCCGCATGGCGGGAACGAGCCTCCAGCCTCGAGCCTCGATTACGAATTACGATCACGATTACTCAGTCACTCCCGCTTTTCTGCCAATATTTTGCTAGATTTTTTTGACTGACGCCATGAACATGAGCACGATCAAACAGCCGGCAGGCGGGAGGTACCGCGAGCGGCAGCGAGCGGCGCGAGAGACCAACCGCCGCGATGTCCCGACGCCGCGACACCATTCCATCACGGCGGCAGTGCATGTCACGCGACCTGGTGTGTCGTTGCCGACCCCGCGGCGATGGGTTGCCCTTTGACCGGACGGGCATTCAAGCCGCACAGACAGAGTGGTTGGGCGCCTGGGGCAAGGCGTGGCGAGTGGGCTTTCGCGCCGCTCGCTGCCGCTCGCGGTACCTCCGCTGTGCCCGCCGGCAGATCGTGCCACGGACAGTTCAATGGTGAGTCGGTGAATCGGTGAGTCAGTGAACGGTGAGTCGGTAAACGGTGAACGGGTGAGTCGATGAACGGATGAGTCGATGAATCGGAGGTGTGAGGACAGATTGCGGTCCGAGTTCAGAACATTAAAAACTCTGTGTCCTCTGCGTCCTCTGTGGTGAATCCAGGCTGTCCGAAGTCCGATGTCCGACGATTGGAAACGAGCCTCTAGCCTCGAGCCTCTAGCCTCGATTACGAATTACGATCACGATTACGAATTACGATTACGAATTACGATTACGAGCGAATCCTTACGGGTTCCTCGCCAGCACCTCAGGCAGGAGGTCGAGGGGGACGCCGCCCGAGCGCAGCACCGCGTCGTTGAACGCCCGGAGGCTGAACCGGTCGCCCAGCCGCTGCCGCTCGGCGCGGTACAGCTCGCTGAAGCCGCGGTAGCCCAGAAAATAGGACGGCAGTTGCAGCGGGGACTCCAGCACCCGGCCCCAGAGGTTTTCGGCGAACTGCGGCGGCAACAGCCCCGTGTCCACGGCGAAGCGGGTGAGCCGCCCGCGGTCCCAGCCATGACAGTGCACCTGGACGCTGACATAGGCCCGAACCGCGTTTTCCAGCCGCTTGCGCAGGTGGGCCAGCCGCGTCAGGGGACGGTCGCCGTCCCAGCCGGCGTTCAGGGTCATCTCCTCGCAGAAGGAGGCCCACCCCTCGACGAACACCGTCGGGCTGAACAGCGCCCGCACCGGGTGCGCGCCTTGGGCGGCGAGCTTGAGCTGCAGATAATGCCCGGGGCAGATCTCGTGGGTGATGATCATGCTGTTGAAGTAGGTGTTGAACGACCGGTAGAAGCCGTCGCGAGCCGCTGCCGGCGCGTCGTCGGGGATGGTGGGCAGGTAGAACAGGGTGGCCGCCTCCGGGTCGAACGGACCGGCGCTGTAAACGCCGCCAACCGCGGCGCCGGCGAAGTGGGCCGGGGATAGCGCCGTGTAGAGCGTCCGCCGGGCGGGGAGCGTCGCCAGGCCCCGCTCCCGCACGAACGCTTCGGCGCGATCGATCAAGTCCAGGAATTGACGGAGAAACTCCTGCTGGTCCGCCGCGCGGTCCGCCTCCATGTCGTCGAGGGCCCGCCGGACGAGCGGGTCGAAATCAGCCGGCGGGGTTTCGGCCGGATAACGAGCCCGCCAGTGGCGCTCGGCCACGACGGCCAGCTCGCCGCGGACCGTGCGGATTTCCGCCTCGGCCAGACGGAGCAGTTCCTCCGGCGTGAGTCTTGCATCCAGCTCCAGGTGCATTTTCCGGACGAACACGTCCCGGCCGTACGCGTCCGTCAGGGTGAGCCGCGGCAGCAGGCGGGTGCGGAGGTGGTCGGCCAGTTCGCGGACGGCGGCCGCGGTTTCGGCAACGGACCGGTTGAAGCCGGGTGGTTGTGACCCGGTGAACCAGGAGCCCGCCGTAGCGGTGAAGCCGCCCTCCAGGAACGCCGCCGTGGCTTCCAGGGTGCGGATGGCGCCGGCGGTGTCCGCCGGCCGGCCGTCCGCAATGCGCTCGCGGGCGACGGCACAGAGACGGCGAATGCCGTCGAGCCGGGCCGCGGCTGCCACGGCTTTCTCGGCCGGGGTGAGATTGTCGCGCACGAGAAGATGGGTGAAGGCGCCGGCGACGTACCGGGCGTAGAATCCGGGCGAGTGCCGCGGCGCCGCGTCGTCCACCCACAGCTCCAGCTCCTGGCGGGCCTGGAGGCGCAGCAGTCGGGCGTCGATCCGGTCGTCCAGCGACCAGCCGGCGCGGTCCTCGCCGAGCGCCTCGAGCAGCCGGCGGTTGCGCGTGATCCAGGCGTCCGTCCGCTCCGAAGCGAAATCTTCGAACCGGGCGGCGGCCGAAGCGTCACCCTGGGCCAGGGCCTGGCTGGGATAGAACGCGCGCCACGCCCGGAGGTAGTCCGCGGCCAGGTCCGCCACCACCGGCGGCGGCGCCCCGCCGGCGGCGGCTCCCGTCCCGTTGGCGGACGCCGGCAGGCAGGCGGCCCATGCCAGGAACAGGGCGAGGACCGGCCGGGCGAAGCGACATCTCCGGTCGAAACGGGTGGCGCGCTTTAAAAAACCTGGATTCATTGTTCCTCACCAGTCCGATGTCCACAGCCCGAGGTCCGAAAGCCGCCGGGCGGGCGGGTGCGCCGGCGGACGTTCGGGGTTCGCCGGGATCGGTGACCGGGGCCGGAGGATTATTCCAGCGTGAATTCGAGCTTGAACGAGCCGCTGGTCCGCCCGTTGGCGCCGGCCACGCCGACGACCACGTTGTAGGGCGCCCCGACGGCGTTGAGCTTGACGGCCCGGGTGTGATCCTGGGTCTTGCCGCGTTTGGGCCGGTCCCACTTGTGCTCGGCCTCGCACGACACGCAGGAGCCGAGGGCTGGGACCGCGCTGTAGTTGTCCACTCCGATGGAGTAGGCATAGATGCTCAGGTCGACGGCGGGATCGTCGGGGATGACCTTGATGGTCAGGATCGAGCGGACGGGCAGCACGGTGGCGTAGAGCACGTGCTGGCCGTTAAATTTCAGGTTCTGGGTGGCGGGGAAGCAGGCCGTGGTGCTGCGGGATGCCCAGGCGAGGTCCGGCATCGCCACGCCCTTTTCCAGCGAGCCGGCGACGGTGACGGTTTTCCCTTTCTCGATGGTCACCGGGGTCACGTGAGACGGCCAGCCGGCCAGCACCAGCGAGCCGGCGGCGGCGATCCACAGCGTGGCCAGAAAACACGTGCGCTTTGTCATGAGTGCCTCCTCGGGGACTGTTTGAGAGAATGGAGCTGGAGAAATTATAACACTTGGCGGATTCGGTAGCGCGCGTTGCCGCCGATGTCCGATTTCCGAAGTCCGATGTGCGATGAGTCACCAGGCACGAAGGACACAAAGATGAGCGGTGAATGGGTGAATCGGGAGACGAGAGACGAATCAACCATCAACTGGCTGAATCCGCGAACCTTCGAACCTGCGAACTTTCAAACCTTCAAACGGCTCGATTACGATTGCGATCACGATTACGATCACGATTACGAATTACGAGCACGAACCCTCAACCCTCAACCCTCAATCCTCAACCCTCAATGAATGGAAACTAGCCGCGAATCTCGAGTCTCGTCTTTTACCACCCCACGGTCACCGCCAGGAAGATGTCATACAGCGCGTGGGTCCACACCGCGATGCCGTAGCCGCGGGCGGCGTAGAGCGCGTTGAGCACCAGCCCGGCCACGAACCGGAAGGTGAACGACGTGATCGTGAACGGGTCGCCGTACGCTCCCACGTAGTGGAACGCGCTGAAAAGCAGCGCGGCCGCCACCGCGGCGACGGTGTAGCCAACCCAGGGCGCCCAGGCGGGGAAGAGCTTGCGGAGCGCCAGCAGCAGGCCCGACATGAGTAGCACCCGGAACAGCAGCTCCTCGTAGATGCCCGCCCCGAGAGACAGAATGATCATGGCGCCGAGGCCGAACTCTCCGCCCGGCGAAGCGGCGATCGCGGCCGGCACCGACAGGCCGGGGAGCACCGCCTGGGTGAGCCGGCCCACCACCGGCGCCAGCAGCAGGGCGTAGAGCACGCTCTCGCCCGCCATGAACAGCAGGTACTCCCGCCGGACGGCCCCGCCGTGCCGTTTCCGCTCGTACCACACCCGGGCGCCCAGCGCCGCGGCGAGCAGCACGCCGAAGCCCACCGCGCTCCAGACGCCGGCCACCTGCAGCAGGCCCTTGATCAGCGCGTCGGCGCCGTTGCGCACCGGGTGCTGCAACTGCACCGCCAGGATGCCCGCCTCGTAGATGATCAACAACGGCACCACCAGGATCAGGCTGTAGGTCCAGCTTCGGGAAGTCTCCCAGTAGGTGCGGGCGGGGCGCAGGTCGGTCATGGGCATCTTCACCGTTCCGAAAAGCGGTTGGCAGAGGGACGGCCGGAGTGCTATTCTACGCGGGCACGGCTCCCCAGGCAATCCCGTTTCCCGCCGGCCGTACCGCGGCGTGCCGGCGTCGGCCGGTGCCGCCCGCGCGCGGCTGAAACCGGGAGCGCCTTCCGGCATCCTTGTTTGGAAGAGACGCGATTATCTCAAGGAGGCAACGAACCATGCACCCTTGCTTTGTACGCCTGCTGGGCGTCGGATTGACCGTGGCCCTGCTCATCGGCCCGCTGGCCGTCACGGCGGCGGCCGGGCCCTCGAAAGAGGATGTGGAGAAACGCATGCTGAGCAGCATCGAAGTTCTCAAGGAGATCCTCAACATCCCCGAAGGCGGTGTGCCGAAGACGCTGCTGAACAAGTGCACCGGGCTCATCATCATTCCCCACATGATCAAGGCCGGCTTCATCGTGGGCGGCAACCGCGGCCACGGGATCATCCTGCACCGGCTGCCTGGCGGCGGCTGGAGCGACCCCTGCTTCTGCACCATCACCGGCGGCAGCATCGGCTTCCAGATCGGCGGCCAGGCCACCGACCTGCTCCTGGTGGTGAACAACGAGCGCGGCTTCCAGGCGCTGATGGGGAACAACTTCAAGCTGGGCGGCCAGGCCAGCGTGGCCGCCGGGCCGGTGGGGCGGGAGACAAGCGCCGCCACCGACGCCACCCTCAAGGCGGACATCTATTCCTATTCCCGCAGCAAGGGCCTGTTCGCCGGCATCTCGTTGGAAGGCGCAGGGATCACCGTGGACGACGACGCCAACACCGCCTACTATGGCAAGCTCCTCAACGGCAAGGTGCTTGTGAGTCGTCACAGCAAGCCGTATCCGGCCTCGGCCCAACCGCTGCTGGCGGTCCTGAAGCCGTACGCGGGCAAGAAATAACACCGCGCCGGCGGCCGGATCCGGCTGCCGGCGCGAGTGCGCGTCATCCCACAGCGAGGCGCTCATGAGCGAATCACGCCGCGGAAAGTCCCGGCCGTCGGAAATCGGCCGGCTGCGCGAGGAAAACCGCCAGTTGCAGGAGGAGCTGGCGCGCTCGGCGGAGCAGGTGCTGCGCCTCACCCAGCAGCTGGCGGCGGTGGAGGTGATCGTCCGCGAGCTGGCCGGCGGCCTCGACGCCATCGTCAGCGCCTGGAAGACGGGTGACGATGTCATCCCCCACCTGGACGCGCTCCAGAAGGTGATCGCCGGCACGCGGCGCAAGCCGAGCTGAGCGAATCCGGCGGCGATCCCCGACCCGCCGGTCCCGCCGCGCGGCGGCCCGCGGCCGAAAGGCGTTGCGCCGGCCGCCGCGCCCCCCTATAATCAATCCGGAACACACCCCGACCGACACCATCACCGCCGCCCGGCCGTCTCCGGGCGCGAGAAGGAGGCGACATGGACCGATACCGGATCAAGCCGGGGAAGCGGGTGCGGCTCGCCGACTGGGATCCCTCCGACAAGCGGGGCTTCAAGCACGGCAAGGCGGAAGCCGAGCAGCGGCTGGCCAAGCTGCGCGACGACCTGGTGGAGCTGCAGGAAGTGCTCTACGCCGAGGGGCGCCACCGCCTGCTCATCGTCCTCCAAGGCATGGACACCTCGGGCAAGGACGGCGTCATCCGCCGCATCTTCCAGGGGGTGAATCCCCAGGGGGTCCGCGTCGTGTCGTTCAAGACGCCCACGTCGGCGGAGCTGGCCCGCGACTACCTGTGGCGCGTCCACCAGCAGGTCCCGGGGCGGGGCGAGATCGTGATCTTCAACCGCAGCCACTACGAGGACGTGCTCATCGTGCGGGTCCACGGGCTGGTGCCCAAGCCGGTCTGGCGCCGGCGCTACGACCAGATCGCCGATTTCGAGCGGCTCCTGGCCGAGGAGGGGACCACCATCCTGAAGTTCTTCCTCCACATCAGCCTGGAGGAGCAGAAGGTCGGCTTCGAGGAGCGCCTCGCCGATCCCACCAAGATCTGGAAGTTCAACCCGAACGACCTGAAGGAGCGCGCCCGCTGGCCGGAGTACATGCGCGCCTACGAGGACGCGATCTCCCGGACATCCACCGACCACGCGCCCTGGTACGTGGTGCCGGCCGACCGGAAGTGGTTCCGCGACCTCCTCATCGCCGAGACCCTGGTGGGCACGCTGAAGAAACTGAAGATGAAGTATCCGCAACCCGACTTCGACCCGGCGACGATCCGCATCGACTGATGGGTCACACGCCGGAGGCGCTCGCCCGCCATCCCAATCCGCTGGCCGCGCACTACCGCCGCTTCCGCGTGGGGGAGCGGCTGCTGCTCACGGGCCATTCCCACCAGGCGTGGCCCGACTGCGGCTTCGCGGGGCAGCGCCAGGCCTGGCTCGACGCCGCCGAGTGGGTGGACGACAAGTGGACGCGCGCCTTCGAGCAGGCCGACGCGGTCCGGCGCGGCTTCGCCCGGCTGCTGGACGACCCCGGTGGCGACATCGCGCTCGGCGCCAGCACGCACGAACTCCTGCTCCGCTTTCTCTCCGCCCTGCCGCTGGCGCGTCGGCCGCGGCTGGTGACCACCGACGGCGAGTTCCACACCATCCGCCGCCAGCTCGACCGCCTGGCGGAGGAGGAGATCGAGGTGGTCCGGGTGCCCGCCGAGCCGGCCGACGCTGCGGCGGCGCGGCTGGCCGCCGCCGTCGACGACCGCACCGCGGCGGCGCTCGTCTCGTCGGTGTTCTTCGGCTCGGGCCGGATCGTGCCGGGGCTGGGGGTTCTCGCCGAGCGGTGCCGCCAAGTGGGCGCTGCGCTGCTCGTGGACGCCTATCACAGTTTGAACGTGGTCCCGTTCTCGGTGCGCGCCGAAGGGCTGGCGGACGCCTACGTCGTGGGCGGCGGCTACAAGTACTGCCAGCTCGGCGAAGGGAACTGCTTCCTGCGCCTGCCCCCCGGATGCCGCCTGCGGCCGGTGGTCACCGGCTGGTTCGCCGAGTTCGCCGCCCTGGACCGGGCGCCCGCCGGCGGCGTGGGCTACGGCGAAGGGGCGGCGCGCTTCGCCGGCTCCACCTACGATCCCGTGAGCCACTACCGCGCCGCGGCGGTGTTCGTTTTTTTCGAACGCGAGGGACTGACCCCGGCGCTGCTCCGAGCGGTGAGTCGACATCAGGTGGGCCTGCTCGCGGAGCGGTTCGACGCGCTGGCGCTGGATCCGGCGGTCATCGCCCGCGACCGCGCCGTGCCGCTCGAGGCCCTGGGCGGCTTCCTGGTGCTCCGCGCCCCGGCGGCCGCCGACATCTGCCGCCGCCTCAAGGCGGCCGGCGTCTGGACCGATTCCCGCGGCGACGCGCTGCGCCTGGGGCCCGCGCCGTACCTGAGTGACCGCCAGCTCGAGGCGGCGGTGGCGATCCTGGGCGAAGTGGTCCGTTCCGCCTCGTAATCGTAATCGTAATCGAGGCTCGAGACTCGTTCCTGATCATCGGACATCGGAAATCGGACTTCGGAAATCGAATAACGGACCTGGGTCCTGGGTTCTGGGACCTGGGTCCGGATCATTGATTCACCGACTCGCTGATTCGCCGCTGCTGCTGGGCCAGAGCATGATGCAGGTGATGTCCATGAGAAAAACCGCCACCCCGGCGCGCCACCAGGAAGCACTGTTTAGTTTCTCAAGCATTCTATCCGTGGTGCGCAAGAACCGCGGGTGCGGCTGTTCCAGAAATCCTTCATTCAGCGTTCAGTCTTCCCTCTGGCGGAGTGGACGGACGCAGGCCCGCGGATGAGGCTGCAGCCCATTCGTCGCGCCGGCGTCGCGCCGCCGCGGCTGACCGGTGGCGGTGGACCCCAGGCGGGAACCGCACTGGGCAGGTCCGGGCGGCGAAGCGCCAGACCCGGGCCATGGCCAGGAACAGGACGGGCGCGCCCGGCGTCAGCCAGTGGTGGCCGGGCATCTCGGACACGTCGCGGTACTTGAAGACCGGCATCACTCCTCCTCCAGATCGAACCGCCGCCGGAGGGCCAGGGCGTCGTCCCGGTCCCTGGGGCGGACGGTCTCCCGCTTCATGCGGTACAGCATGCGGGGCGTGGCGACGGTGACGGTGAGGTCCTCGAACGGAAGGCGTTGACTTTCGATGTCGCCGTACGCGAACGCCTCGCCAAGCCGGGTCAGGATGTCGAGGCTGAAGGCGCCGTCGGGCGGCACGTACTGAATGGCCGGGTATTCTCCCAAAAGGTCTTCGGTGGTGATCCCGTCGATGCACGGGTCGTGGAACACGCGGCGGAGGGCCGCTTTCAGGCGCTCCACGTTCTCCGCGTCCGGCTCGACGAACAAGTCCAGGTCCAGGGTGGCCCGGGGCAGCCCCAGGAGGTTGAGGGCCACTCCTCCGATGACCACGTATCGGACGCCCTCCCGCTCCAGCTCCCGCAGCACCGCCAGGGTCAGATCGTAGTCCACCAGTTCGCTCCGTTGTTGATCTCCATTCCTGGGCTCATTGTAACGCAAGCCGGTGGGTTTTTGAAGAAGCCAGCCGCTCAAACGACCGCATCCTTTGCGCCGGCCGGCGCTCACGGCGCCTGCGGCCGCGGCGGCCCGGGCCAGAGCATGATGCAGGCGTGGCCAGCCCTGCCTGATTCAGAGCCGGCTGTGGTTCGATTCATTGATGAATCGGTGAATTGGGGAATTGGTGAATGGGTGAATCGGTGAGTCGGTGAATCGGTGAATAGGTGAATGGATATTAGGATATGGGTTCTGCGACCCAGGTCCCAGAACCCAGGTCCCAGGTCCGATATCCGAAGTCCGATGTCCGATTTCCGATGTCCGTTGATCGGGAACGAGTCTCGAGCCTCGAGTCTCGAGCCTCGATTACGAATTACGATTACGATGACGATGACGATTACGAACGGAGCATCTCCCGGAGCGCGCGGTAGTCGGTCTTGCCGGTGCCGAGCAGCGGGATGGCCTCCAGGCGCACCACGCGCCGCACGTTGTGCAGCGGCGACAGCCCCGCGTCGCGGATGCACCGGTTGGCCGCCTCGCGGTCCACGTCCAGCGTGGTGAAGAGCACCAGCTCCGGGTTGGTGTCGACGGGGGTGCACTCCACCGCCAGCACCGGCTCGTCGGCCGCCGGCGCCAGCGCCCGGGCCAGCGCCTCCTCGACGGCGGGCAGCGAGATCATCTCGCCGCCCAGCTTGGCGAAGCGCTTGAGGCGGCCGCGGAACGCGAGCACGCCGTCGGCGTCCTCGGTCACGAGGTCGCCGGTGCGGTACCAGCTCCGTCCCTCGAACTCCACGAACGGCGAGGGGACGTCGGCGCCGAGGTAGCCGCCGAAGACGCTGGGCCCGCGCACCAGCAGCATGCCGGCGCGGCCGCTGCCGGGCGGGACGCGGGTGTTCGTGTCCAGGTCCACCACCGCGTGCTCCACCGAACGCATGGGCTTGCCGATGGCGCCGCGCCGCGGGGCGTGCTCGTTGTTGGCCGCCACCACGGGCGAGCACTCGGTGATGCCGTATCCCTCGACGATGATCAGCTTCGGCCAGCGGCGGCCCACTTCGTCGAACAGCTCGTCGGGGCACCGTTCCGCGCCCGAGATCACTGCCCGCAGCGTGGCGAGCTGGGCGTCGTCGGCGGCGCGGACGATCCCCCGCAGGAAGGTGGGGGTGCCCACCAGCAGGGTGACGCCGTAGGCGGCGATGAACCGGGCCAAAACGGCCCCCTCGGTGGGGTTCGGATGGTATACCACCCGCAGTCCGGTCAGGAGCGGCAGCAGCGTGGTCACCGTCAGCCCGAAGGAGTGGAACGGCGGCAGGATGCCCAGCGCCCGGTCGTCGGGGTACAGGCCGAAGTTGGCCGCCACGTCGCGGGCGTTGGTGAGGATGTTGGCGTGGGTGAGCGGCACGGCCTTGGGCAGGCTCTCCGAGCCGCTGGTGAAGAGGATCACCGCCGGGTCCCGCGGCGTCACGCGGTCCAGGCCGTGCCGGCCCAGCCGCGCCCGTAGCGCCGCCGCCAGTTTGGCGCGCAGCGGAATGGCCCGGCCCACGTCCTCCAGCAGGACCAGGCGGTCCTGGATCGTCGACAGGTCCATTCCCTGGGCCTGGAGACGCTGGACCAGCCGGCCCGCGGTGAGCACCCGCTGGACTCCGGCCAGCTCCAGCGCGTGGGCCATCTGGCGCGGGCCCGCGGTCCAGTTCACCATGACCGGCGTCTTTCCGGCAAACAGCGCGGACAGGTACAACACCACCGCGCCCACCGAGGCCGGGAGCATAATGCCCACCGCTTCGCCCGGCAGCGCGGCGACGACGGGTCGCAGGACCAGCACGGCGGTGACGAGGTCGCGGTAGGTCTTGGCCCCGCTGGTCTGGTCGGCGACGATCACCCGTCCCGGCGTGCGGCGCGCCTGGGCCAGGAACAGTTCGCCGATGTGGGCGGCGGGCGGGACGGCAACCCGCTCGGCGCCGTCGGCGCCGGCGAACCAGCCGGCGGCGATGGGCGCCAGCTCCGCCGGCCCGGCGGCGACCACCTGGCCGCAGGCGGCCAGGATCACGTCGCCGGCGGTGCGCAGGGCGTCGGCCTGCTCCACGGCGCAGCCGAACTCCCGCTCCAGCCAGACCGTCAGGTCCACCTGGGCCAGACTGTCCAGGCCGAGGTCGCGCGCCAGCAGGTGGCCGGGCTCCACGGCCGCGACGCCGCTTGCCTCCTGCAGGTGCCGCAGGACGATGTCGCGCGTGGCGGCGGGTGCGTCCGCCACCGCGCCGGAGATCCGGGGCGGCACCGGTTCGGGCAGCACCCGGACGCCGCCCCGCTCCCACCGGTAGTACGGCACGTAAGTGTTGGGCGGGGCGTCGGCGTTGTAAAAGGTCTCGAGATAGCGGTTCAGGACGGTCCGGTCGGCGGCGCGGGGCACGTCCGCCGGTTCGTGGAGCTCGAGGGTGACGGGGCGCCGCGGCGCGAACAGCACCAGGTTGGCCAGCAGCACCTTCAGTCCGTGGAGCATGCCGGCGGCCATGTCGGGGTGGCGGCCCGGCGCGCGGCTGAAGCGGCTGCCCCACAGGCCGCGGGTGCGCACCAGGACGATCCGGACGTCGGGCGCCTGACCGAGCAGGGTTTCCAGCGCGCTGGTGCCGCCCAGGTCCTCGTGGCGGCTGCGGTAGATCCGGCCGGCGGGGTACAGGATGAGATGCCGCCCCGCGTGCAGGTCGGCGGCGCAGGCGGCCAGGGCGGCGGCCACGTCGTCGCGGGCCGCGGCGCCGTACCGGCCGGGGTCGGCCATGGGCCGGACGCCGAAGCGGTCCGCCAGCCGGCGGACGAGGAAGCGGTCCACCTGGTCGCGATCGGCCAGCGAGCGCGGCGCGAAACGGGGGAACAGCTCCAGCATGACGATCACCGGATCGATGAGCGCCGGGTGGTTTGGCAGGAACAGGATGGGGCCGCCGCCCCGCGCGGCCACCGCCTCGAGTCCCTCGACGCGGATCCGGTAGCGCAGGCGCAGCAGACCGCGGCCGAGCTGGGTGAGCGCCCGGGTGAGGAAGGTTGGCCGTCCCTCCGCCCGACGGTAGGCGGCCGCGAGCACGGCGGTGGCGAGCAGCGTCGCGACGGCGGCCAGCCCGAAGCCGGCGGTGGGGAGCGCCACGGCGAGCAGCGCGTTGGACACCAGGCCCGACAGCAGGATCCCGGTGAACACGCCGCAATTGGTGGCGGCCCACACCGCCCCCTTGCGCGCCGCCGGCGGGCGCACCTGGATGAAGCTTTCCACCGGGATCAGGAACGCGCCGCCGGCGACGCCCACGCCGCCCACCAGCGCGAACAGCGCCGCGACCTGCGCGCCCGCCGGCAGGGCCGGGACGGCTGCGACGGCGAACATGAACGCCGCCACGAGCACTCCGGCCGGACCGATGACGCGGTGCCAGCGGGGGCCCTTCGCCACCCGGGCGGCAATGAAGCCGCCTACGCCGATGCCGATGAGCTGCGCGGCGATGAGGTAGCTGGTGACGGCGGTGCCCAGGCCGAACTGCTGCAGGCCCATGGGATTGATGAGCAGGATCTGCAGCGAGCCGAGGAACCAGATGAAGACGCTCGCGGCGATGGTCGTCCCCAGCAGCGGGTCCCGCGCCGCGTCGCGCAGGTTGCGGATGCTGATGAGCGGGCCGGCCCATGGAAACGTGACCCGCGGATCGGCGGCGGGCCGCGACGGCACGCCGAAGCTGATCAGGAGCCCGATGAGCGCCACGCCCACCACGACGCCGCCCACGGCGAGCCGCCCCATGGCGAAGTTCCCGGGTCCGGTGCCGGCCAGATCCAGGGACAGTCCCGCCGTGGCCACGCCGGCCAGGATGGCCGCGGTGACGAAGAACCGCAGGATGGCGTTAGCCCGGGTCACGTACTCCGCGGGGTAGAGTTCGGGGATGGAGCCGTTGAGCGCCGGGCTGAACAGGGTGGACTGGAGCCCCATCAGGGCCAGCATGGTGAAGATGAGCCACCAGGTGCCCGTGATGATCCCGGCGGCGCCGGCCAGCATGGCCGCCAGCTCCAGCGCCTTCGACCCGATGACCACCCGCCGTTTGGCGAAGCGGTCGGCCAGCCACCCGGCGGGCGCGGCGAACACGATGAAGGGCAGGGTGTAGATCACCAGCGAGTAACCCTGCAGGTGGGTCTGCCCGGCGCCCACCGCCAGCAGCATGGCCGCCTGCTTGAAGAAGTTGTCGTTGAACACGCCCAGCCCGTACGTGGTGGCCATGGCGAGAAATTTGGCCCTGGCCTGGCGGACGCGTTCCGCCAGCCCGGCGGCAGGCCCCGGTATCGCGGCATGCTCGTCAGCGGCATCGGGCGTCGGGGCGTCGGTGTCGCTCATGCGGTACTCCTGGGAGATGGGGAACGGTCGGGCTGATTATCGCACGGATCGCCCGCTGATGCCGATATCGGAATTATCGCGCGCCGATCGATCGGGGTCAGACTCGTGTCACCACGAAGGCACAAAGTGCACAAAGGAAATTTTTGTTTTGGGACCTGGGACCTGGGGGCTGGGACCTGGGTTCGGACAGCGGAGATGGAAAGTCGGGGCTCGAGACTCGAGGCTCGTTCCATAATGCGGACATCGGACTTCGTGCTCGTAATTCGTAATCGTACTCGTAATCGTGATCGTAAGCCGGCGCAGCCGGAACCAAGCATTCGGCGTGGCAGTGGATGGGCTCGTCGTTTCGCCCGCACCGTGCGCACCGCGGTCTTGGACAGCCGATGGGATCCCTCCGGCGACCCGCGCCACGCGGGTCGAACATGGGTAGCCCCGGGTGAAACCCGGGGTCCACCACGCCCGGTCCGGATCGGGGACGACCCGCGCAGCGGGTCGAACATGATTCTCTGGATCAGCGGATCAGGGTGGGAGTGGACGCCCCGCCTGTGCGCGGTCGTTTGATCGTACCGTTGAGCTGCCCGCACATTCGACCCGCGTTCCGCGGGTCGTTCTTGAGGCGCCCAATCACTCGTGATCATGATCGTTATCGTGCTCCCAACTCGGCAGATCCGGAACCCAAGGGACATGATCGTTCACTCCAGCTCGGTGCCGCGATGCAGGGTCTTCGGCAAGCCCTTCCAGTTGCAAAGACAATAGCCAGGCGCTGCCCCGCATTCGCGGGGCTGCGCCTGGCTATTTTCGTCGTGAATGCAGAGACGGTGTCGGTCGATGATGGAGTGGGCGACCTGTCCGATGGCGCGGCGAAAATCCTGTAAAAATTGGCAGAAAATCGGGAGTAACTGAGTAATCGTCATCCTAATCGGACATCGGATTGCGGAAATCGGGCCGCGAAAAACCGCGCTCGCCCCTTCTTCTCCTTTCGCTGTCAACCTTCACTGTTTACTGTCCGATCAATCGCAGTAACTTTTTCTCTGATAAACAATTTCCATTTTCCTAGTATAGTAAATTAGTACTAGCATTCATCTCCTGCTTCGAACGCAATGAGCAAGAAGGAGAATTGTGCTGTTTCCGATGTGATCTAATCAATCCTGATACAGCGTTGAGGTGTGATTGCGGATATGATTTTAGGAAAAAGATTGTCAAAGAGTCATATGCTGACAGTACATTTCAACCACCATTAGAACACTCACCCACAGCATTTTATGTCTTCAGCGCATTAACTATTGTGGGCGGGTTATGTCTGATACTGGTCCATAGAGCTATGGTCTGGTACATTGTCCTTTTTCACGTCATAATCTTTTTGGTCAATCTTCGGAGAAATTGGGCCATGTGTCTTCTTGGGTTTTTTCATTCGAAATCGAATGCTAATATTTCCTATTCTCAGATAAATTGAAGCGGTATTGTTCATTGAAAGGGCATTTTCTTAATTGAATTGAAATTTTATGACAAGGTGGTCCTTCTCTGAATATGTTCGCTTGTCTGTCACGTTGTCCGACATTGGACAATTATGGCTCTCACACCTTAAGGGATTAGAACCCCCAATGAACGAGAATTCACTTAATCAGTCATTGAAAGGAGGGGAATCGATGTTGGAGCAAATGCTTCAAATAATCATTCCGTCAAAACTATCTCAGTTTAGTAAGATCAATCCTGATCGAGAACCTTACTACTTCGATTCGTGGGATAGAGACAAGGGTAGTGATGGAGTCGTACTTCGCTATTGGTTTTGGAGCAGAGATAGAACAAAGAAATACAAGAAACGGGTATTCATTAGAGAACTGGAAAATCTTGCAAGAGATGCCTGCTATTCCGGCTTTGTCACCCGGGACGATTTTGAGAGACTCTGTCCGCAGACCAAGAGTGATGGAAGCTGTGGATTTGCAGTTATGATTGCTCTGTTGGAATTCTATGAGCTGGTGCAGCGCCTTGGTGTGAGGAAATATCGAGTGGTGAATATAGAAAAACTGTGCCGTATCCTCGGCAATTAGATGGGTTGTCTTGCCTTGATGCTGTGATGTGTAGGATTGCCGGTGGATCAAGAATAGTCAGAAAGCGTATAATTAATATAAGTTAATTTTATAGGCGCTTGTCTGAATTCTCAGGGGAGAAATTACATGAAGAAGTTTTTCATGGTCCTGATTGTCACAAGTTGGGTCCTTCTGTGCCAAATTTGGGCCGATGACGTCGTAGCCCGGTCTGCTGAGGAAGGCGATCCTTCCTCGCAATATAGTATGGGTTTAAGGTACTTCTATGGTCTGGGAGGTACTGTTGATAGAGAGGAAGCAGTAAAATGGTTCACTTTAGCGGCCAATAATGGCCTTTTTGAAGCCCAGAAATTCTTAGCAAAAATCTACAACCTCGGAGAAGGTGTCCCAAAGAACAAAAATGAAGCTTTCAGATGGGCATACATAGCAGCTTGTCAGGGTGATGTGGAATGTCAAGCCTTCACAGGATGGTATTATTGGAAGGGGGAAGGAGTTGAACGTAATGATTCTGAGGCGGTTATATGGCTTCGAAAAGCGGCTGAAAATGATCACGCAATAGCGCAATTCAATCTTGCCACTTGTTATGCTGTTGGTGAAGGAGTTCCTTTAAGTGGAGCCGCAGCTGCTGACTGGTTCTTCAAAGCCGGATTAAATTCTCTTAAGGCAGGAAACAGAGACCAGGCTTTACTGTGTGTAGACAGAATTAAACAGATGAACTCTGTATTGAGATTAAATATCCCCAATATGCACCTTGCTGATGAGCTTCTTGAACAAATATATGATGGAACGGCAGTCAAAAAAGAAGAACCTAGTCAATCGAGAACAACCTCATCTGGAACAGCGTGGGTAGTTTCCTCACACCATGTCGTTACCAACTTTCATGTGATCGAAGGAAGTAGCAAAATCAGACTGATTTTTCCTGACGGCGCAAGTATTAGTGCAGAAGTTGATTCAGTCGACAAAGTTAATGATTTAGCTTTACTCCGCGTGGCAAGCACCATTAGTCTCCCTCCAGCACTAACACTCGCTGCCAGCATCCCGAGGATTGGTGCTGGTGTCTTCACTGTGGGATACCCTCATCCTGATTTCATGGGGCAAAAACCCAAACTAACAAGCGGGATTATCAGTGCCACTTCTGGATTGGCTGATGATTCTCGTTTCTTCCAAATCACAGTATCCGTCCAAGCCGGCAACAGTGGTGGCCCATTGTTGAACTTGGATGGGCAAGTCGTAGGTGTCGTGGTAGCGAAACTGAATGCCGCCACTGTTTTCAGATGGACTGGTGACCTGCCTGAGAACGTCAATTACGCGATCAAGATCGCCTATCTTCGCGCCCTGGCAGAAAACAAGATTCCAACACAGGCCACTCCATCACTAGGATCACTCGCCCGGGGCAATCTTGAGACAGTGGCCAATCGAGTAATGCAGTCTGTGGCTATAGTCACAGCGGAATAGGAAGAAATTGATCAAACAAACCGATGCGGTTATCAAATGAATAAAAATGTCGAAACCATATTTTCATTAACCCTATGTGGAAGATTCCTGTTGATTGTTTACTGCATACTGTTTCTGTTCACTCCTATCTCCTATCTCCCAACTCCTATCTTCCTCCGCGCCACGCGTTGATGAAGCTCACCGCGGCGTCCACCCAGGCCTGGCACTCCCTGGCGCCGCGCGCGGCGGTGGCCGCCTTCGGATCGCTGAACGACCAGACGCCCGTGCTGGACAGCTCCCGGCTGGTGCCGCCCTTGCCCGTCGCGGCCGGCACGCCGAGCCGCCCCGAGAGCACCGCCTCAAGGCGCGGGTCCGTTTTCGCCTTCTCCACAAGAGCCGCTGTCTCGGGGGTGAAATGGAGCACGGGCTTCTCGGCGCGATCCATCCGCACCAGCTCGGGGCGGAGGTGGAGCATGATGGACGTCTCGCCCACGCCGGCGTGCCAGTCGAGGAATTCCTCCTCGGCTTCCACCTTCAGCGATCCGCCCACGCCGATGGCGACGGCGACGGCCGGCGTCCCGTGGTTGATCCGGTGGATGACCAGCGTCTGGGCGGTGCTGTTGCCGCCGTGGTAGTTGAAGAAGAGGATCCGCCGGAAGCCCTGGCGGACCAACCCCTCGCAGCACTCGAACAGGAACTGGGCCAGGGTTTCGGTACTCACGCTGACGGTGCCGGGGTAGCCGTTGTGGTATTCGCTGTAGCCCACCCACGCCAGCGGCGCCACGACAATTCCGGTCCGGCGGGAGATCTCCGTGGCCAGGGCCAGCGCCTCGTAGCTGTCGGTGCCCAGGGGTAGGTGGGTGCCGTGCTGCTCGATGGAGCCGAGGGGGACGAGCAGCATGTCGCTGGTCTTGAGGTACGCCTGGATCTCCGGGTGGCTCATCTCGGGGAGCAGCAGCGGACGGGACTCGGCCTGGGCGGCCGCGGCGGCGGCCAGCAAGGCGATGAACAATCCAACGATCAGCGGACGAATGACGAGATAACGCATGGTGATCCTCGCTTGATGGAGTCGGCGACGGGACAGGAAACGCCGCCCGATTCTACGGGATCGAGGCGCGCGTGTCTCTGGCAAAACGAACCGGCGGGCTCACACCTGCCGGGCGTCCACCAGGCGGGCGAAGTGCTCGAAGGAGCGGTCGAAGGTTCCTTCGGCCGCCGGCGGGAAGCAGCAGCCGGGCAGCTCGCGGTTCCGCAGGTGGTACGCCAGGCAGTCGCAGCACAGCCCCTTGCGGGAGCATGGATCGTAGGTGCAATTGCAGCGCGGCAGGTTGCGGGCTTTTTGGCATTCCATGCTGATGTGCCTCGAAAGGAAAATGGGCGGCCCGCTGTCGGATGGTCCGGCCGGCGGCTCATTCGGGCGCGGCGCCGGGTTCAGTCGCCGGGTCGGTACCGGCGCCGGCGGCAAGATCCAGCAGGTGCTGGAGCTGGTAGCCCGACGCCTCGATGGCCTTTTGGAGCCGCTGCCGGACGGGCCAGTACCGGCGCAGCGCGTCCGCCGTGGCGGCAGAGTCGCCGGGCCGGGCCGCGGCGGCGGCGACCACGGCCACCGCCAGCAGGTGGTCCGCCAACTCCTCGAAACACTCCCGGTTGAACCAGAGGACGTCCTGCCAGCGGTTCACCTGGATGAACGCGGGCAGGTCCGGATCGCTCACCAGCTCGGCCAGGGTGCGGCCGGCGCCGGGGGCGGCGGCGGCGCGCTCCATCCAGCCGGCGTGGCTGAGCAGGATCCGCACCAGGGCCAGGCGTCGCCGGACGTCCTCTTCGGACAGCGACAGCGCCTTGCCGGCGCGGTGGACCAGCCGGGCGAAACGCAGCTCGTGGAGCAGGCTGCGGCTCAGCTCGGGATCATGGGCGCCCAGCGCGTCGCCGAGGCGGCGGAGCACGCTCCAGAGCACCAGGTCGAGACCGGTCATCCACGTCGATTCGCAGATCGCCCGCAGGTGGCGGGCGCCGCCGGCCACCGCCGGGTCGTCCAGCCGGGCGAGGCGGGCGAGGTGCTCGGGCAGGCCGAACACCGCGGCCAGGTCGGCGCGCACCGCCGCGGCGGCCGCGGCCGGATCGCCCGCGCCGCGCTTGAAGGCGCGGATCTCCGCCAGCAATGCGGCGGTGTCGGCGGCGAAGGCGTCGAGCGCCGCGTCGCCGGCCGCCCAGGTCCCGGCCAACGCATCCGGCAGGCACGCGCGCAGGCGCCCCGGCTCCAGCAGCCGCTCGAACGCCTGCTGGATGGGCTGGAGGAACAGCTCCTGCAGCGCCGCGTCGATGCCGGGCACGCCGCGCCCGTCGAGGAAGGCGGCCAGGCGGGCGTAGTGGCCGTGCGCCGAGTCGTCCACCTCGCGGAAGTCGAGGAAGACCTGGTACTGGTAGGCGTGCAGGTCCACGAACAGCCCCTGCCTGTGGATGTCGCGGCTGGCGCGGATGAACTCGAGCCCGGTGACGTGGTCGCGGAAGATCGCGAAGTGGCGGTCGGAATCGGTCAGGCCCAACCCCTCGCCCAGGGACTTGCGGACGAGCCGCCGCTCCGCCCCGCCGCCGCCGTCAAGGTAGGCGGCCGACTCGCGGATCCAGCCGGCGGTGGAGGCGTATTTGTTGTGGAACACCACCAGCGCCCGCTCGTCGCCGTGGCGGTTGCTGTAGGCGATCACGTTCTCGTCCACGGCGCCGGCGGCGGTGTACAGGTCGTAGAGGAGGAAGTGGCGCACCTCGGCGAAGACGTGGCGCCGGCGCATCAGGGGGAAGATCAGGCGCTCGTGCGCCTGGACCAGGCCCTCGTCGGGGTGCTCGTCCCAGTAGGCCCGCGGGTACTCCATGCCGTACTTCTCGCTGAAGCCCTCGATCTGGCCGTGCCCGAACATGGGCAGCCCCGGCATGGTGACCATGAGCAGGGTGACGCCCAGGTACTTGTCCCCCTTGCCGAACTGGGCCACGGCGGTCTCCTCGTCGGGGTTGTTCAGGAAGTTGACGAACCGCTTGAGGATCTCTGGGTTGAACTCCAGGACGTTGCGCACCGAGAGCCGGAACTTGTCGTTGTCCTCGTTCTTGAGAAAGTTCATGAAGGCGCTGTTGTACACCCGGTGCATCCCCAGGGTGCGGACGAAGTAGCCCTCCATGAGCCAGAACGCCTCGGCCAGGAGCAGGGTGTCGGGGGCCTCGGCGGCCAGGCGGTCCACCACCTCGCGCCAGAACTCGTCGGGCATGGCGCGGTCGAAGTCGGCCTTGGCCAGGCCGCGCCCGGCCCGCGACGGGATGTCGCCGCCGGCGCCCGGCTCCGGGTACCAGAGACGGTGGTAGTGGCGCTTGGTCAGGGTCATGGCCGCGTCGAAGCGGATCACCGGGAAGCGCCGCGCCACGCTCAGGATCGTCTGGATCGCCGCCTCGCGCACCTCGGGGAGGAGGTAGTTGAGCTGGGCGGTGTCGTTCCACGGCATGTTGGTGCCGTCGTTGCCGTGGTAGATGTAGCGGGTGGCGCCGGTGTGGAAGTCCGTCCACTTGAAGGTGACCGCAGCGTCGGTGCGCTGGAAGTAATGGTCCTCGACGTAAATCCCATGGCGGTCGTCACCCGACAGGTTCGGCCCGTTGTACGAATAGACAGGGAAGGGGCTGTGGTCCAGCTGGACGAACCAGTCGGGGTGCTCCCGGACCCACGGCGAGTCGATGCCCATGTGGTTGGGGACCATGTCGGCCGCCAGGCGGATGCCCCGCTCCCAGGCGCGGTGGCGGAGGTCGTCGAGCGCCGCCTCGCCGCCGAGATCCTCGGCGATGGCGTAGCCGTTGAGCGAGTAGGCCGAGGCCATCGCCTCGGGGTTGCCGCACATCTGCTTGATCTGCCGGGAGGCGCGGCTCCGCTCCCACACGCCGATGAGCCACAGGCCGGTGAAGCCCCAGCGGGCCAGCCGGTCCAACTCCTCGTCGGGGATCGCGTCCAGCGTGCGGATGGGCCGCCCGTAGAGGCGCGACAACTGGTCGAGCCAGACGTAGGTGCTCTTGGCGATGAGCACCAGCCGGGGCATCCAGTCGCGGTCCGGGGTGAAGCGCTCGGGCTCCGGCTCGGCGCCCGACCAGCCGCCGGCCGCGTCGAACCGCAGCACCTGGGCCGGGCCGGCGCCGCCGCCCGCGGCCCGCTCCTCCTCCCGCACCAGGTCCAGGCCGCTCAGCAGCCGGAGCAGGTAGTCGTGCAAGAGCAGGCCCCACCGTTCGCGGATCCAGTCGAGCTGGCCCAGCAGGTCGTACGGGACCGCCAGCGCCGGACTGCGGAGCATGACCACCAGCGACTGGTGGTCCGGGCCGAACACCGGCTGCTCGGCGAAGAAGTCGGCCAGCGCCTCGATGACCCGCGGGTAGGGGGTCTCGAGCGTCAGCTCCGAATCGTTGAACAGTTCGTTGAACGGGGTGAAGGCCGGGTTGGCGTTGGCCAGCCACAGGAGCAGCACTTCCTCCAGGGCCGTCTCCCGGTGGGAGATGCCCGCGGTGGCGCCGGCCAGGTGGGCCGCCGCTCCGACTTCGCCGCGATAGACGGCGGGCGGCGGGAAGAGCTCGGTGAAGCGCCGCAGCACCGCGTCCACCGCCTCGCGCCCCAGCGCGGTGTCGAGGCGGTCCAGCGCGTCGGCGAAGGCGCGGGCGTGGCGCTGCTCGCGGTACTGGGCGGCCACGTGGTGCAGGATCTCGTCGATGAGCCCCATGGCGTTGAGATGGCCGGCGCGCACGGCCCGCTCGGGGAAGCCGGCCAGGTCGCGGCGCGCGTTCATCGCCTGCGCCAGCAGCCGGACGGCATGGAAGTCGGTGAACACCACGTTGCCGGTGAGGGAGAACAGGTGGTCGGCCACGCAGTAGCGGTCGCGGGCCCAGCGGCGGATGTGGAAGGCCATGACGCGGTCGCCCGGCCGCGGCGACGGCGCACCGTCGCCCTCCAGGGCGCACAGGCGGATGATGCGGGCTCCGGGGGGCAGGGCGGGTCGGTTGGCGCTCATGGGGGCGGCTCCCGCGGCAGAATCGGCCGGTCCGCTGACGGGACGGCCTGCGGCCAAGCTATCGGAAAACCGGGGGGAAGTCAAGAAACGGGGAAAGCCGGATCGAAATCGAGAAGCCATGACCGTAGCCATTGGTCATTGATCATCTGACAATTTTCATTGAACATTTCGGATTATTGGTTATTGGTGATTGCTTATATTTTATTGGCTATTTCGAGTCGAGTTGGATATTGCCGGGACGTCATCCGATATCCGAAGTCCGATATCCGAAGTCCGATGTCCGAAGTCCGACAATCAGGAACGAGCCTCGAGCCTCGATTACGATCACGATTTCGATTACAAGCACGATCACGATTACTAAGTCACTCCCGTTATTCTGCCAATTCTAGGCAGGATTTTCGCCGCACCATCGGACGGGTTGCCCACCCCATTATCGACCGGCACCGTCTCCGCATTCACGACGAAAATAGCCAGGCGCAGCCCCGCGAACGCGGGGCAGCGCCTGGAAGGCCAAATAGTTGACGCGCCGCGCCCCGGGTACGGGGCGCGAGGAAAGAGTGTCGGCGGACTCCACGCTTCCCCGCGCCCCTGTTCAGGGGCGCGCCGTGTAATAATAATCGGCTTTCCAGGCGCTGCCCGGCTGCGCCGGGCTGCGCCTGGCTATTGTCTTTGAAACTGGAAGGGCTTGCCGGTGACCCAGGATCGCGGCACGGAGCTGGAGTTCACGATCATGTCCCTTTGGTTCCGGCTACGCCGACTTACGGATTACAAATGAAACCGACACGGACAACCGATGACGAGCCTCGAGCCTCAAGCCTCGAGCCTCGAGTACGATCACGATTACGATTTCGATTACGAATTACGAGAAGGAGAACTCCTAACTCCTATCTCCCAACTCCCAACTATGATTGGTTGAGGTCCCGCCAGAACTCGATGGCCGTCTGGGTGCGGAAGGCCACGTGGCGGCGCAGCGCCCGGACGATGGCGGGGGCGTAGCGGGAGGGGACGCGCTCGGCCAGCCGGCGCGGCTCGCCGGCGGCGATCTCCTCGGGGGAGAACTGGGGGATGCGGCCCAGCAGGAGGCTGAGCAGGAGCAGCCCGCCGTGGTAGATGTCCACCGGCTTGCCGATGGCGCCGAACTGCTCCGGGTCGAGGAATTCCGGCGGGTGCATCCACTTGGCCAGGATGGTGTTGAAGAGGTTGATGTCGCTCTCCAGGCGGCTGATCCCCAGATCCCCCACCTTGAACACCACCGCCGCCGGCGGGGTGGAGAGGAGCTGCTCCCGGGGCATGACCACGAGCACGTTGGTGGGCGAGATGTCCTTGTGGACGTAGCCGGACTGGTGGATGAAGTCGATGGCCTGGAGCAGGTCGCGGCTTACCGCGGGGAGCCACCCCTCGCCGGGGAGGTCGGGCGCGCCGATCAGGTCCACCAGCGTGGCGGCGCAGCGCTCGATGATCAGGTAGAAGGTGTCGCGGCACTCGAAGGCGTCGTAGACGTAGGTGATGTTGGGGTGGCGCAGCGCCTTCAGGTTCTGCAGCTCCGTGAGCCACTCCTGTCGGACCTGCTCGTAGGTCCGTCCCTGCGGCAGCAGCACCTTGGCCACCAGGTCGTTGCCCCACTCGTCGGTGCACTGGAAGACGGCGCCGAAGTAGCCGTGGCCCATCTCGCGGCCCAGCGTGTAGCGCCGGCCGAGGCATTCGATGACCTCGCCCTCATGCGGGGGGCGGAAGCTGCGGAGCGGCTCGGGGCCCTGGCTCTGGTTCACGATGTCATCCTCGTCCGGTCGCGCTCATTGTACGGGCCGCCGGCCGGTTTTTCAATCGGCATGCCGCCTCCTTGCCGTTTCGCCTGCCCGCCGATTCACCGACTCACCGACTCACCGATTCACCGATTCACCGACTCACCGATTCACCTTCCGCCCCCGCGGCGTTAAAATAGGCAAACCTCGTCTGCTGGAGCCGCACAGTGACCCCCGACTGGACCCTGCTCATCTTCCTGGTGACCTACACCGGCGTGGCGCTGGGCCACATCCCGCCGTGGGCGCTGGACCGGACCGGCTTCGCGCTGTTCGGCGCCATCGCCATGGTGGTGAGCGGCGCGCTCACCATCCCCCAGGCGGTGGCGGCGGTGGACCTGCCCACCATCATCCTGCTCTACGCGCTCATGATCGTCTCCAGCCAGCTCCGCCTCGGCGGGTTCTACACCTGGACGGTGCTCCGCCTCACGCGCTACCTCGACCAGCCCCGGCTGTTCCTGGCCCTGGTGATGGCCGTCGGCGGCGCGCTGTCGGCCCTGCTCACCAACGACATCGTCTGCCTGGCGTTCACGCCGGTGCTGGTGGTGACCGCCTGCCGGCGCCGCCTCAACCCGATCCCGTTCCTGCTGGGCCTGGCGGCGGCCGCCAACATCGGCTCGGCGATCACCATCATCGGCAACCCCCAGAACATGCTCATCGGCCAACTGGGGCGGCTGGACTTCGGCCGCTTCGCCGCGTGGTGCTCGCCGCCGAGCGTCGCGGCGCTGGCGGCGGCGTTCGGCTTCATCTGCTGGGTGTACCGAAATCGCTTCGAAGGCGAGGGGGCGGCATGCGGGGAGGCGGACGCGTCCGGCTGGCCGGCGTTCAACCGGTGGCAGACGACGAAGGGGCTGCTGGTGGTGGGCGGGCTGATCGGGCTGTTCTTCACGCCGGTGCCGCGGGAGCTGTCGGCCATCGCGCTGGCGGGCGTGCTCCTGTGCAGCCGCCGCATGAGCACCCGTCGCCTGCTCGGCTTCATGGACTGGCACCTGCTCACCCTGTTCGTCGGGCTGTTCATCGTCATCCAGGGGATCGAGACCACCGGCTGGCCGGCGCGGATCATCGCGGCGCTGGCCGCAGCGGGGATCGACCTGCACGACCTGGCGCTGCTCACCGGTGTGTCGACGGTGCTGAGCAACCTGGTGAGCAACGTGCCCGCCGTCATGCTGCTGACGCGCTTCCTCGACCCGGCGGCGCCGGCGCAGTGGTACGCGCTGGCCGTGTCCAGCACTTTCGCCGGCAACCTGATCACCATCGGCAGCATCGCCAACCTGATCGTCATCGAGGGCGCCCGCAACCTCGGGATCGCCGTCACCTTCAAGGAGCACGCCCGGGTGGGCGTGCCGGTGACGCTGCTGTCGCTGGGGATCCTGCTGGGGTGGATCTGGATAGTGGGGTAGTGAGCAGTGAACAGTGAGTAGTGAGGAGATAGGAGATAGGAGATAGGAGTTGGGAATACCAAGCCCGTCGCATTCGTAATCGTGATTCGTAATCGTAATTCGTAATCGTAATTCGTAATCGTAATTCGTAATCGTAGTCGTAATCGTGATCGTAATCGTGATCGTAATCGTGATCGTGAACTAAACCGAGACTCGAGACTCGTTCCCGATCCCCCCTGTTTCTGCCCTCGAGTAACTATTGAAGTTGTCTGATAGGAGAGAGGAGATCGGAGATAGGAGTTGAAGGAGAAGAGGTGAATGGGTGGAGGGAACAGAGCCGATTTCGTTGATCATTTTTCATTGATCAATGGTCATCGGCCATTTCGGATTATTGTGATTATTGGTTATTGATTATTGCATATATTTAATTGGCTATTTGGAAGCGAGTCAGTTTTGCCGGGACGAGAACCGGCGTCCGAATTCCGATATCCAATGTCCGATGTCCGATGGTCGGGAACTTGTCTAGAGCGACGGAGGACGGGAGACGTAAGAGGCGTAAGACGGAAAACGTTAGATGAAGGGGAAAATCCGAACCGCGAACCGCGAACCCCGAGACCCGAATTCCGATATCCGATGTCCGAAGTCCGCGTTACGGGAACGAGCCTCGAGTCTCGAGCCTCTAGCCTCGATCACGATTACGATTACGACTACGAACCGAGTGAAGCTCGGGGTACAATGGCGCTGAAGACGGAGGCGAAACACTCGGATGAGCAAGCCCAAGGTCGTGGTGGTGATGCCGGCGTACAACGCGGCGCCGACGCTGCTGCGGACCCACGAGGAGGTCATGGCCACGGGCGTGGTGGACCACGTCATCGTCGTGGACGACGCCAGCCGCGACGAGACCCTGACCATCGCCCGGTCCCTGCCGGCGACCACCGTCTACGCCCATGCCCGCAACCTCGGCTACGGCGGCAACCAGAAGAGCTGCTACCGGCTGGCCCTGGCCCAAGGGGCGGACATCGTCATCATGGTCCACCCCGACTACCAGTACACGCCGCGCCTGATCCCGGCCATGGCGGCGCTCATCGAAGCGGGGCTGGGGCACTGCGTGCTGGGTTCCCGGATCCTCGGCGGCTACGCCCTGACCGGCGGCATGCCGCGCTGGCGCTACTACAGCAACCGGGCCCTGACTCTGGCGGAGAACCTGCTCACCGGCGCCAAGCTGTCGGAATACCACACGGGCTACCGCGCCTTCTCGGCGGCGCTGCTGCGCCGCGTCCCCTTTGGGGAAAACTCCGACGACTTCATCTTCGACAACCAGATGCTGGCCCAGATCCTCTGGTACGGCTACCGCATCTCCGAGATCAGCTGTCCCACCCGGTACGCGACGGACGCCTCCTCGATCAACTTCCGGCGCAGCGTCCGCTACGGGTTCGGCTGCCTGGGGGTGGGGCTCGCGTTCCGCCTGGCCCGGTGGGGCCTGGCGCGCTCCCGGATGTTCCCCGATGTGGCGACCGAGCACCCGGTTGACGCGTGAGTGGGCGCTGGCGGCGCTGCTGGCGGCCGCGACGGTCGCGGTGTACGCGCCGATCGCCGGCCACGAGTTCGTCAACTACGACGACAACCTGTACGTCACCGAAAACCCTCACGTCCAGCAGGGGCTGACGGCGGAGTCGGTGCGCTGGGCGTTCTCCACCTGCCATGCCAGCAACTGGCACCCCCTCACCTGGTGGTCCCACATGCTGGACGTGGAGCTGTTCGGGCTGTGGGCGGGCGGCCACCACCTGAGCAGCCTGGCGCTGCACCTGCTCAACGCGCTGCTGCTGTTCGCCCTGCTGCGGGGGCTGACCGGGCGCACCGGCCTGAGCTGGTTCGTCGCGGCGCTGTTCGCCCTGCACCCGGCGCACGTGGAGTCGGTGGCGTGGGTGGCGGAGCGCAAGGACGTGCTGAGCACCCTGTTCTACTTCCTGACGCTGGCGGCATACGCGGGCTGGGCCCGGACGGGACAGGCGGGGCTGTACCGGCTCAGTCTGGCCCTGTTCGCGCTGGGGCTGATGGCCAAGCCGATGCTGGTGAGCGTGCCGGTGGTGCTGCTGCTGCTGGATGGATGGCCGCTGGCGCGGCTGCCGGCGTGGACGGGCTGGCCGCCGCCGCCATCGGCGCGGCGGGCGCTGGGCCGGCGGCTGCTGGAGAAGGCGCCGTTCGCGGCGCTGGCGCTGGCGTCGGGCGTCGTCACCCTGCTGGCGCAGGGTACGGCGATGGTGCCGCTGCGAACGCTGTCGCTTGCCGAGCGACTGGCCAACAGCGCGCAGGCCTATGTCCGCTACGTCGGTGAATTGTTCTGGCCGACGAACCTGGCGGTGTTCTACCCGCTGCCGCGCGTGTTCAGCGCCGGGGTGGCGGTGGCCGCCGGCGTGGCGCTGCTGGCGGCGACGGTGGCGGCGGTGCGGTGGGCGCGCCGGCTGCCGTGGCTGCCGGCGGGATGGGGCTGGTACCTGGTGACGCTGCTGCCGGTGATCGGGCTGGTGCAGGTGGGCGCGCAGTCGATGGCCGACCGGTACACCTATGTGCCGTACGTGGGGCTGTTCATCCTGCTGGCCTGGGGCGGGGGGCGGCTCCTCGAGGGGCGACCGGCGTGGGCGCGCCGGGCGGGGGCCGCCGCGGCGATGGTGGCGGTGGTGGCGCTGGCGCTGGTCGCGGCGCGACAGGTGGGGCACTGGCGCGACAGCATCGCGCTGTTCACCCGCGCGGTGGCCGTGACCGAGCTCAATGACAAGGCCCACGACAACCTGGCGGTGGCGCTCCTGGCCGCCGGCCGCCTCGATGAGTCCGAGGCGCACTGCCGGGAGGCGATCGCCATCAATTCGGGCAACGACGCCGCCCAGTCCAACCTCGGCACCATCCTGTTCACTCGCGGCCGCACCGCGGACGCCGCGGCGCAGTACCGCGTGGCGGTGGCGCTCCAGCCCGGGGATCCAGATTATCTGTACAAGCTCGGTTCGTCGCTGCACAAGCTGGGCCGGCTGGACGAGGCGGCCGGCTGGTACTACCGGGCGCTCCAGCGGGCGCCGGAGCACCCGCTGGTCCATTTCTACCTGGGCGAGATCATGGCCGCCTGGCAGCGGCCGGAAGCCGCCCTGATGCACTACCGCGTGGCGGTGGCGGGGCAGCCCGAATTCGCCTGGGCGTGGCTGTCGCTGGGGCGGACGCTGGCCGGCCGGGGCCGGCTGGACGAGGCCGCGACGGCCTGGGCGGAGGCGGCGCGGCTGAATCCCGATTTGGCCGAGGCCCGCTACAGTTTGGGCACCTGGCTGGCCACCCACGGAGGCCTCCGCGAGGCGCTGTCCCATCTCGAAGCCGCGGTGCGCCTGCAGCCCGGCGACGCCCGGGCCCGCAACAACCTGGGCAGCGCCCTGCTCAACGCCGGCCGGCCCGCCGAGGCCGCCGTCCAACTCGAGGAGGCCTTGCGGCTGCGCCCCGACTATCCGCAGGCGGCGGACAACCTCCGCCGCGCCCGCGCCCAACTCCTCCCGGAAGCCCAGTGATCGCACGATCAGGCCCGAACCGTTGAAAGCGGGGCCTGGCGTGTTGCAAGGCGGAACTTCCCAATCCCGGCCTTTCTCATCAATCCCCTGGCTTCACTCTCTGTTCACTGTTTACTTTTTACTGTTTACTGATATGGAACCGGCGCCCGTCCCATGGCAGGGTGAGGAGCTGCGCGCGGCTCTCGGTATCCACCACGCGGACGGTGGTGCCGGTCTCGGGGAGCTCGAACGCGTAACCGGCGTCGCGCCCCAGCGCCGCCTCGATGGCTTCGGCGGCGGGGAAGACCTCGGCGCGCACCGACCGCCAGCCGCCCGCGTCCCGCACGAGAAAATCCAGCCGGCGGCACATGCAGCCGTCGCCGCACTCCAGCGACACGGCGATGATGTCCCGGGCGGTTCCCCACTCCCGGAACAGGACCACCTCCAGCGGAAATCCCTCCACCATGGCCCGGATGAAGCCGTGGGGGATGTTGCGGTGGACGATGAGGCGCTCGCGCGCCGCGGGGTCGGGCGCGGCGTCCGCCTCGCACTGGAACACGTCGGCGGGCAGTTCCCGATAGTAGTCCAGGATGGTTTTCTTCACCGGCTCCGCCGGGGCCCAGCCGGCCGCCAGACACAGACCGATAGCCGCCAGTGTGATCCGGATACGGGTCACGGTGTTCATGGTGTGTCCTCGCCTGTGAAAAAATCTCGGCTGCCCGTCTAACGGGTTGCGGCGTTTCACCGCCGCATATTATGACGGACAGGAGCAGAAAGATGACGAAGAAAGTTGCGATCCTGGCGGTCCTGCTGGCGATGGTGGCGGCGCCGCTCGTCGCCCAGAACGCCCGGCCGGCGCTCAAGCCCGGCGAGATCCCGCTGCCGTACCCCGTGGTGAAGACCACCGCCCAGCCCGGCGACTTCGTGATCGCCCCCGCCCGGGAGTTCTTCGACCGCGCCGTCGCCGATGGTCTCGACAAGACGGGCATGATCTACTACGGCGCCTACATGGAGAAGCCCGGCCCCGCCGAGTCGCAGCTCAAGACGCTGACGGGCCGCGTCGTCACCCTGCCCAACGCGCTCATCATCCCCGTCCGGCGCGGCGAGCAGGCGGCGGTGGGCGACATCGTGCTGGGCACCTGGCAGTCCGGCTCCGGGCTGCAGCGCGCCATCGTGATCGCCGGCGGCACGCCCGCGGCGCCCAAGGTGCGGTACCTGGATCTCGACTACGACAACCCGGCGGGCGTCGGCAAGAAGGACGACACCCTCAAGGCGGACTGCTTCCACAAGCAGCGCGACGGCCTGCTCGTGGGCAACGTGGTGGCGGTCAAGGCGCCGGGCGGCTACAAGCGGCTGCTGGTGACGGGCGTGAGCGGCGAGAAAGTGCTGGGGATCGGCTTCGCCGGCCGGCTGGCGGTCGCGGCCAAGGCCGATTGCACGCCGCTCCCCATCAAGCCGGCGGTGAAACCCGGGGACAAGGTCATGATCCCGTCCATGGGCAGCTTCCGCCCGGCGGTGGTGGAGCGCGTGGATGCCGCCATCGGCCGGGTGTTCGCCACCTACCAATTCGGCGGCAAGCCCGAGACCAAAGCCATCGCCTTCGGCGACGTGGCGGTGTCACTGCCCTGAAGGGGAAGCAGCACGGTGATGCGTTGAAGAACTGGTGAATGGGTGAATAGGTGAATGGGTGAATAGGACCTGTTGAGGGGAGGACCGGAAGCGGTAACGATTGGGAGGTTGGGAAGTTGACCCAAGGCAACTTCCCAACCTGTTTTTTATCAGGCGATCTGCTCGGGTGCGGAACGCATCAGACCATGGAATCGCATGATCGTCGTCCGCCGCATCCGTATCGACGATTGCCGGGTGACGGGTCGGAGGCATCCCCAAAAACGAATGATGGGTGTCGTCTGCATCCGGATCTTCCGGCACCGGGTGATGGGCGGGCACGGCCCGGCGGGCCGCCGAAGGCCCGCCGTTGTTCTGTCCCACATTTATGTTCCACCCGCCGCCGCTTCGGGGTACGATGGACCGTCCGCGATCGCGTCACGGCCGCGGGGCGATGGCAAGCGCGAACGCGTATCTTGATCGCCGAAGTCCGATGTCTGAAGTCCGATGTCCGATGTCCGATGTCCCCTGATCGGGAACGAGCCTCGAGCCCCGATTACGATTACTCAGTTACTCCCGAAATCTTGCCAACATTTGGCAGGATTTTTTTCTTGCTCCTCTCCCCCGATCGCCCATCCCATCATCGACCGGCACGATCCACGCTTTCACGACGAGAATAGCCAGGCGCAGCCCCGCGAATGCGGGGCAGCGCCTGGAAAGTCGATTTTTTTTGACGCCGCGCGCCCCGGATAAGGGGCGCGGAGAAGATCACAGCAGATATCGTTCGTCGACCGCGACGTGGTGCAGACGGAGC
>ENA-OSEO01001197-OSEO01001197.1-sediment-metagenome-genome-assembly--contig:-NODE-1197-length-51055-cov-13.425360_pt1 | contig 51055 bp, 42 predicted proteins | sample MGYA00237883_ERZ534232 | MGnify/ENA metagenome assembly ERZ534232
TATACAATGGGGTGAGCCATTTGGACTTGTCCTGATCGAGTCAATGGCATGCGGCACGCCAGTTATTGCATTCAATAAAGGTGCCGTTCCGGAAATAATGGTGGACGGAAAAACAGGGTTCGTGGTAGATTCCATGGATGATATGATTGGGGCAGTTAACCGCATAGACTCTATCGATCCTCGTGAATGCCGGAGACATGTACAGAATAAATTCTCTATAACAAAGATGGCCAATGAATATTCAGCGTTGTATCAACAGACAGTAAACGATCATAAAATATCAGACAGCTACAGGAGTTTGTCAACTATCTATCTTTCAAAGCCCCTATATGATGCAAGGATAGCCATATAGGAAACCATGCCCAAAGACATTCCAGTAAGCAATGGCAATCTTCTTTTTAACTTTGATTCCGATTATCAGATCAGGGATGTATATTTCCCATTTATAGGCCAGGAAAACCATTCAAAGGGGAACCCTTTTCGGTTTGGAGTGTGGGTGGATGGACGATGCTCCTGGATGGGCCCGGAATGGGAAAAGGACCTTAGATATCATGATGACAGCCTCGTGACTAATGTCTTTCTGAAAAACGAGGCTTTGGGTTTGGAACTGCGCTGCTCTGACGTGGTCGATATATACGTGAACATATATATAAAAAAAATCGAGGTGACAAATCTGAAGGAGAAGGAGCGTCATGTGAAGCTCTTTTTCAGTCACGACTTTCATCTTTATGGCAATGATATCGGGGACACGGCTTATTTTGATCCACGAAGCCGGTCCATTATACACTACAAAGTCAATCGGTATTTTCTCATTGGTTGTTCTGCTGCCGAAAAGTGCGGAGTGGATCACTACGCCTGTGGAGACAAGGAGGTGCCGGGAAGGGAAGGAACCTGGAAAGATGCTGAGGACGGCGAACTCAGCGGGAACCCAATTTCCTGGGGTTCTGCTGACTCTACAATCGGAATATGGCTGCAATTGCCCTCCGGTGGGAAAGCAGAAGCTTTTTACTGGGTGGCAGCAGGCACGCTTTACCATGAGGTTGCTCAACTCAACCATGAAGTGATAGAGAAAACGCCAATAGAACTGATCAAAAGGACGTCGAATTACTGGGAAGCATGGGTACAAAAAGAATCCAGATCTTTTGGAGATCTGCCCAAAACGGTCACTGACATTTTCAACCGAAGCCTCCTTATCTTGAGAACACAGATCGACAACCGGGGGGCGATCATTGCAGCAAATGACTCGGATATAGTCCGTTTTGGAAAAGATACATATTCTTACATGTGGGGCCGAGATGGGGCCTTCGTAGCCGCTGCATTGGCAAAGGCCGGTTATACGCATGTGTGCATGAAATTTTTCGATTTTTGTGCCCGTGTTCTCTCTGAGGAAGGGTATCTTTACCAGCATTACAATCCTGATGGATCACTGGCCAGCAACTGGCATCCATGGATAGTGGATGGAAATGAAGTGCTCCCGATACAGGAGGACTCGACTGCTTTGATTCTCTGGGCACTCTGGATGCACTTTGAGAGTTCTAAAGACATAGAATTCATCAGACCACTCTATGATAAGCTTATTAAAAAGTCTGCTGACTTTTTAGTAACCAACCGCGATCCTGAGACTAAACTGCCCATCCCCTGCTATGATCTCTGGGAAGAGCGTTTCGGAGTACACTCATTTACTGTTGCAGCAGTAATTGCCGGGCTCAGGGCAGCAGCGAGTTTTGCAAGAGTCTTTCGAGACACTCCCCTGGCAGAGAAATATGACAAAGTGGCCGAACAAATAAAAGAAGGGCTTACCGAGTATCTGTACCACACTGGTCTGAAAAGGTATGCCCGCTCCGGTTACAGAAAAGATAAGGGCTATGAACTCGATGAAGTGATCGATGTCAGTCTTTTGGGACTCACGATTCTGGGAGCATTACCTCCCGGAGATCCACGGATGGTTGAAACAATGGAGGCAATACGTAAACAATTATGGCTCAAAACCCCTGTTGAAGGTTGTGCCCGGTACCAGAATGATGTTTATCAACGGCCGAGCGACAGCCCGCCGGATAGTCCGGGCAATCCCTGGTTTATCTCAACGCTCTGGTTAGGAGAGTATTTTATAGCCCGTGCAGAAAGTCTACAGGAACTTCGCGAGGCACTTCCTTACCTAGAGTGGTGTGGAAGGAATGCTCTTCCTTCCGGTGTGCTTGCCGAACAGGTGCACCCTGTAGACAGTTCTCCTCTCTCTGTTTCACCCCTTACATGGAGCCATTCTGCTTTCGTCTGGACAGTTTTACAATACATCGAAAAATTCAATTCGTTAAAAAATAATAATGGTGTTTGAGAAAACCAAGCTCTAAGATTTAAGGAACACACTTAACATTTAGATAAACCTAAAGATTGTTGTGAAGAAACTTTAAAAAATTTCCGTATAAAAAGGAGTTTAAAGAATTTATGGAATTTCACGCTTTTAATTTTCATCCCAAGATTGCGGCTGGGATAACGGCAGCGGGCTATGTCTCACCGACGCCCATCCAGGTACAGGCGATCCCTCCGGTCATTGAGGGGCGCGATGTTGTGGGCCTGGCACAGACTGGCACAGGCAAAACCGCCGCTTTCGTACTACCTATTCTGCATCTCCTGATGCAAGGGGGACGCCGGCATATTAGGGCACTCGTCATCGCCCCTACCCGCGAGCTTGCCGAGCAGATCCACGAAGCAATCGGCATTCTGGGACGGCAGACCCGTCTCCAGAGCGTAAGCATATATGGCGGTGTGAGCATGAACCCGCAGATACACAAACTGCGCAGCGGCGTCGAGATCGTTGTTGCCTGCCCCGGTCGCCTGCTCGATCACATTAATCGCGGTATGATAAACCTGTCACATCTGGAAGTACTCGTTTTGGATGAGGCGGACCGGATGTTAGACATGGGGTTCCTGCCCGATATCAGGAAGATCATCGGGCACGTGCCGGCCAAACACCAGACGCTGATGTTCTCGGCAACAATGCCGGATGATATCCAGCGGCTTGCCAGCGAAGTCCTGCGCAAACCGGTCACCGTGCAAGTCAATCCTGCCGCACCGGCAATTACAGTCGCACACGCCCTATACCCTGTCGATCAGCACCTCAAAACTGCGCTCCTCATTGAACTGCTGCGCCATACCGACACGGAGTCTGTCCTGATCTTTACTCGTACTAAGCACCGTGCAAAACGCTTAGGGCATCAGCTGGAGAAGGCCGGCTACCGGGCCGCATCGCTACAGGGGAACCTGTCGCAGAACAGGCGTCAGGCTGCCCTCGACGGATTCCGTGAAGGCTCTTATCAAGTCCTTGTTGCGACCGATATTGCAGCCCGCGGGATCGATGTCTTACGCATATCCCACGTCATCAACTATGACATGCCGGATACAATCAACGCGTATACGCACCGGGTAGGCCGCACCGGCCGGGCTGAAAAGACCGGCGATGCCTTCTCGTTCATCACCCGTGAAGACGAGGACGTTGTACGCAGCATCGAATGCGTCCTCGGCGAAAAGGTGGAGCGTCGCATGATGAAGGGCTTCGATTATAAGAAAAAGACACATTCCCAGTGCGTTACAGGTCTTTTAAGAAGAAGACCCGGTTTGGAGGCTAAGGGCTTTACTATCAAAAGGGCAGGGTACCCTGTGGAATAAGAAAAGATATTCCACAGGGGCTACAACTTTTTAGAAACTTTTTTAGAGAATGGGGAGATAGCGCTTCATTTCATATGGATGAACATTAATACGGTATTCGTCCCACTCCACCTTTTTACTCATTATAAACTGTTCGAAAATATGATCACCTAGGGTCTCACGTAAAAGTTCACTGTTTTCTGCATACTCTATGGCCCTGTTGAGACTACCGGGAAGGCAGTCAATCCCCATGCTTGCCCTTTCTTTCTCTGAAAGGTGGTAGACATCCATTTCAACAGGTTCAGGAAGTTTATACCCCCTGTCGATGCCCTTCAGACCGGCGTTGAGCATGCAGGAAAAGGCAAGATAAGGATTGCATGCAGGATCAGGTGACCGGAGTTCAATGCGGGTGGCTTTCTCCTTGCCGGGTTTGTAAAGGGGAACCCGCACCAGCGTAGACCTGTTACGCCGTGCCCAGCAGATATAGACAGGTGCTTCGTAGCCAGGGACGAGCCTTTTATAGGAGTTTACCCATTGGTTCAGGATCAAGGTAAATTCTTGGACATGGGTAAGAAGGCCGGCGATGTATTTCCTTGCAATATCTGAAAGATAATGTTTGTCCCCAGCATCAAAAAATGCATTCACGTTCCCCTTGAAGAGGGACTGATGGGTATGCATCCCGCTCCCGTTCTGACCGAATATGGGCTTAGGCATGAATGTGGCATAGACATTGTATTGTTTCGCTATCTCCTTCACAATGACCCTGTAGGTCATGACAATATCTGCCATGGTAAGAGCATCTTCATACCGCAGATCAATCTCGTGCTGAGAATGAGCAACCTCATGGTGGGAATACTCAACCTTGATACCCATAGATTCAAGTGCCAAGATCGTATCGCGGCGAAGGTCTTCAGCTGCATCAGTGGGATAATCAAAATAACCGCCCTCGTCAAGTGTTTCTGTCCCCCTGTCGGATTTAAAATAGAAGTATTCGAGCTCAGGGCCGAGATAAAAGGTATAACCTCTCTTTTTTGCTTTCTCAACATTTACCTTGAGGATATACCGGGGGTCTCCCTTGTAAGGGGAACCGTCAGGCTCGTAGATGTCACAGAACATCCTTCCAACTGCCTTGTCTTTAGGTCTCCACGGAAGCAGCACGAATGTTGTCGGGTCCGGTCTCGCAATCATGTCACTCTCATCAATTCTCGCAAAACCCTTGATTGAAGAGCCGTCAAAACCCATCCCCTCGCTAAAGGCATTTCCGAGTTCTTCGACCGGTATAGCAAAGCTCTTCAGTTGACCATGGATGTCACTGAACCAGAGCCGGATAAACTTTACCTTATGCTTTTTGACGAGTTCCATGACGTCTTTCTGCGTCCGGGGTTTTTCATTTGCTTTGTTTTCTTTCACCTTTGCCATTCCATATCCTCCTCTTAATCAGTGCCTTAATTCCTTAAATTTACTATAACCTTATTTCAATGGATACTTCTCACACAAATCATTTTTATGAAAAAAATTTTGTATAGAAATTCATTGCCCTTCCGGTGAGTTCTTCGCAGAATTCCTCTGTTTCCTTCAGTATGCGATCTGCCTGTGTAATGTCCGGAATCCATTCAGAGATCATATTTTTTGTTACTTCCACATGAAACTGAAAACCGTATACCTTGTTACCATATCTGAAAGCCTGATTTTTGTAAAGATGAGAACTTGCCAGCAATATAGCTCCAAGCGGGAGATCAAAGGTATCACCATGCCAATGGAATACTTTGAAACGTCTCCAGAAATCTCCAACTTTGGGATGGGCAGCAAGTTGCCTCATGAGGGGGTCTCTCAGGCCGTCTCCGGTGAGTTCTATATGGTACCATCCAATTTCTTTTTCAGAACCCGGATAGACCTCTGCGCCAAGGCAATATGCAACCATCTGGCAGCCAAGGCATATGCCAAGGACACGTATCTCTCTGTTAATAGCTTCTCTAATGAGACGCGACCCTGTCACGAGATGAGGATACTTGTCAAACTCGTATATTGCCATTGGCCCTCCCATTATGACGAGGGTGTCAAATTCCTCCAGGGAAGGAGGGATTTCTCCGGAGCTGAGATCAACGATAGTGAAGGGTATTTCCTTTTGTTTCAGGAACTCCTCTATTGTTCCCGGCCCTTCGGTCGCTATATTCTTTATGATTAAAACAGACAAAATAACGTCCTCGTCCTTAGTTTTTACAGGTTTAATCTTTGAACTTTAACAGGGATAACATCTTTTCTTAATCGTAGTCAAAATTCCTGTAAATGAAATTATATATTATATCATTGCTGTCCAAAATAACCTGCAGAAAAGGGGCCGGGTGCTGAATAAACAAAATGCATTACCTTTTGTCATTCCGAGCAGAGCGAGGAATTTTTATACACAGACTCTATTTAGATATGGAGAAAAGTGCAAGAAAGCGTTCACTAAGGTTTTAAAGATGGGCTGGCTCCCAAGATAGCCCATCTTATACGTTGTGCTCGTTCCCCTAAAGAACCGGCAGATATCTCTCGATCTCATATGGAAAGACCTTTATTCTATAGTCATCCCATTCAATCTTCTTGCTCGTAATGAGCTGCTCAAAGATATGGTCTCCCAGTGTCTCTCTCAGGAGCTCACTTTTTTCAGCATACTCAATGGCTTCAATAAGACTTCCCGGAAGCTGGTTTATCCCTAACCGTTCCCGTTCGTTTACTGACAGGTGGTAGACATCTATTTCTGTTGGTTCAGGCAGCTTGTACCCCTTTTCGATACCTTTGAGTCCTGCATTGAGCATACATGCGAAGGCAAGATAAGGGTTACATGTCGGATCAGGTGACCGGAGTTCTATTCGCGTTGCCTGTTCCTTGCCTGGTTTATAGAGGGGGACCCTGACGAGGGCTGACCTGTTTCGACGTGCCCAGCAGATATAGACAGGGGCTTCATATCCAGGAACAAGCCTTTTGTAAGAATTGACCCACTGGTTCAGGACAAGCGTTATCTCCTGTATATGGCTCAGGATTCCCGCAATATACCCCTTTGCAATATCTGAAAGAAAGTACTGATCCTTTGGATCGAAGAAGGCGTTCCTTTTTCCTTTGAACAGGGATTGATGCGTGTGCATGCCACTTCCATTCTGTCCGAAAATCGGCTTTGGCATAAAGGTGGCATAGACATTGTACTGCTTTGCTATCTCCTTTACCGCGATTCTGTGTGTCATTACTATATCTGCCATGGTCAAAGCATCTGCATATCTCAAATCAATCTCATGCTGTGAATGAGCAACCTCATGGTGAGAATATTCGACCTTGATGTCCATAGATTCAAGTGCCATGATCGTATCACGGCGAAGGTCTTCAGCTGCATCAGTGGGATAATCAAAATAACCACCCTCGTCGAGGATCTCAGTGCCTTTGCTGGATTTGAAGTAGAAGTATTCAAGCTCCGGACCAAGATAAAGTGTAAATCCTTTCTTTTTAGCCTTTTCTAAATTAATCTTGAAAATATATCTTGGGTCACCTTTGTAGGGAGAACCGTCCGGCTCATAAATGTCGCAGAACATCCTTGCTACAGCCTTCTCTTTTGGTCTCCATGGAAGCAATGCGAAGGTGCTCGGATCCGGTCTCGCAATCATGTCACTCTCATCAATTCTCGCAAACCCCTGAATAGACGAACCGTCAAAGCCCATTCCTTCTTCAAAAGCGAATCCGAGTTCCTCGACCGGAACAGCAAAACTCTTGAGCTGGCCATGGATGTCACTAAACCACAGTCTGATAAACTTCACGTCATGCTTTTTTACGAGTTCCATTACATCTTTTTTTTCTTTTGGTCTTTCCATTGGTAAAATCCTCCTTTAAAATGATACAGTGTTTAACAATTGATACTTATACTATCTAAAAGCATGCCAATGCTAACTTATTGATATTATTTATAAAAATTTAAAATACCTTCTCCCCTTTACTACAATTTTGTAGTAATTACAAATTTGTAGGATAATGAGTATGAATGAGTCTTCATTCTTCCAAAAACTGTTTCAGAAAAAAATATTCTCATATCGCCGCCTCTCCATGTTCTCCGGTCCTTATTCGTATGACGTCCTCGAGAGAATAGAGGAATATCTTCCCATCACCGATATCGCCGGTTTTTGCCTTTTCGATGATTGTGGATATCACCTTGTCGATTATTGAATCAGGGACGACAATCTCGATTTTTATCTTTGGCAGGAAGTGTACCTCATATTCCGTGCCTCTATAGACCTCCACATGACCTTTCTGTCTTCCGAAACCCTTAACCTCTGTAATCGTCATCCCGTTAATGCCGATTGAAGAGAGAGCTTCTTTTACCCCATCGAGTTTAAATGGTTTTATGATCGCTTCCATTTTTTTCATATTACCTCTTACCTCCGTCTTCGTTAGAAAAATTGAAACGGTAACACCGGAAACGGCGATACAGTGATTTATAAATCTCCACGATTCCCCGTTTCTCCGGTACACCGTTTCATATTTAAAGATTATATGCCTTTTCCCCGTGCTGGCTTTCGTCAAGTCCCGTGATTTCGTGTTCATCTTCAACCCTGAGGCCGTGAAACACCTTAATGAAGAAAAAGATGACAGTGGTGACCACGGCTGCATAAGCAATTGTGACACCTACTGCAATGATCTGTGTCAGTAGCTGTTTGGGATTCCCGTAAAAGAGCCCACTCGCTCCGTTTATTTTCGGGTCAGCGAAAATGCCGACAAGTATTGCACCGAACATGCCGGACACCCCGTGGATGCCGAATGCATCGAGTGAGTCGTCATAGCCGATTTTCGGTTTCATGGCCGCAACCGAAAAGTACGTGATAATACCTGCCAGAATTCCCATGAGAATCGCACCTTTGATATTCACGAACCCTGCAGCAGGGGTTATTGCAACGAGACCTGCAATTGCACCTGAAGCAAGCCCGAGTACCGTTGGTTTTCTCGTATGAATCCACTCTACAAACATCCATGTTATTGCAGCTACAGCAGTAGCGGTATTCGTATTTATGAAGGCGACACCAGCAAGTCCGTTAGAAGCAACAGCCGAACCGGCGTTGAACCCGAACCATCCGAACCACAGGAGTCCCGCGCCGGTTACGACAAGTGTCAGGTTGCTGGGTTTGAGTGTCACCTCACGTCTTTTTCCGAGAATGAGTGCACCAACAAGGGCTCCAACACCTGCATTGATGTGAACGACAGTCCCACCCGCAAAATCGAGAGCTCCCAGATCGGCAAGAAACCCCCCGCCCCATACCCAGTGGGCAACTGGCAGATAGACAAGGGTCATCCAGAGGATGGTAAACAAGACCCAGGCTGAAAACTTCATCCTCTCGATATACGCACCGCATGCGAGTGCAACGGTTATTGCGGCAAAGGTCATCTGGAAGACGACGAAGATAAACTCCGGGATTGTTCCTGTAACGCTTCCAACACTGATGCCGGAAAGGAACAATTTCTCCGTGCCCCCGATAATTCCCTTTATATCCGGACCGAATGCAAATGTATAACCATAGATAACCCATAGGACGCTCACGATACAATACGTAACAAAGCACATAGCCATCGTATTTAGACTGTCTTTCCGCTTTGCCAATCCACCATAGAACAATGCAAGGCCGGGGAGTGTCATGAGCATCACGAGAGCTGTTGCAACGATCATCCACGCAGTATCACCGGAATCGATCTTTGGTTCCTCAGTTACCGCCTCTGCCGGCACTGGCTGAGCAGGCAGTCCCTGCTCAACTGCCGGAGGGGTAGGAGAGTCGGAAACGGCCTGCTCTTCTGCAAATACAACCCAGCTTATATTAAATAAGAGCAAAAACAATAGCACTGATACGGCAAATTTTTTCATATATGCCTCCTCCTAAAAGCTCAGGGTTAGATTTATCCCCCAGTAAAAGATATCCTCGTCTCCGTCGTCACTTGTGCTGCTTATCGCTTCTTTTGCATCATTACTCAGAGGGAACGAGTATGCTGCTTTCGGTGTTACTGACAGAGCCTTGGTTATCGGGATGCTGACTGACGCTGACAGTTCCGCATTGTAGAAATTGCAGAAATCGTCTCCATCTTTATCAAAACCCATAACCTTGTTGTTGATGTTATAGCTTGCAGAAGCGCCTACTTCCAGAGGTATATCCTTGCCCAAATCAAACGGATGCCCGATCGACGCTATAATGAAAGCTCCCTGGCCTTCATCGTAATCGTAATAAATTGCCAATGACGGGTTGAGCAAAGTATCGTAACTTGCTGAAAGATAGATTTCCTGTGTGTCACTGGCTCCGTCAAGCGCATAGTAGACATATCCTGCAACGAAAGTGAATTTCTTAACAGAGCGGGTGTACTTCAGCGCAATGTCAGTTTCAGTAAATTCCCCGTGTCCGGTATCTTCACTGGTTGACTCTGCCCTGTCGCTGTCATAATTACTCCAGATATTTGCTCCAAAAACCCCGTAGCTGATTCCCACAGATGGCTGTATAACCCAGCTATTACTCAGTTTCTGTCCTCTCCAGACATAGTTGCTCATAACATCAACTGAAGCGAATCCCGATGTTTGTGTTTCTTCTGCATAGGGAGTACCTATACTGAAGGTGCATGTGAGAAATATTATCAGTACGAATATTTTTAAAGTTTTCATTGTTCTGCCTCCTTTTGTATTTTGTCATCTTATATCCGATCATTCTTTACACCTGAATCATATAGTCAGCCAAAACCGTGCCAAATGATAACTTCTTGGTTTTTAATGAATTATTGTGTAATGTGAGCCTACAATTTTGTAGGTTTATACAATTTTGTATGATTTACGTAGTGTTTATCTTTGCCCGAAAGCACTTGACATATATGTATAAAATATACATAATAATACATATAATAAAGCATATAACAGAGGTTAAAAAATTATGAGGACGACATTAAACATAGAGGATGAATTACTTGATAAGGCGAAGAAGTTAACCGGGGTTAAGGAGAAGACTTCACTTGTCAGGCTTGGGCTCGAAGCACTGATAGCGAGAGAAAGCGGGAAAAGACTCGCAAAACTCGGAGGGACCGAGAAGAAATTGAAATCAGTCCCGCGCAGAAGATCAGCAAGCATATAGCATGGTTCTTGTTGATACTTCGGTTTGGGTAAATCACCTGCGGTATGTAAACAGAGGTCTTGAAACGCTTTTGAATGAGGGTCATGTTATCTGTCACCCGTTTATTGTCGGGGAAATCGCCTGTGGTGACCTCAGGAACAGGGTTGAGGTACTCTCGCTTTTACAGGCACTTCCTATGGCAACTGAGGTAGAACATGAAGAAGTTATGCAGTTCATTGAAGATTTTCGCCTTATGGGAAAAGGGTTAGGGTACATTGATATGCATCTGCTTGCGTCAGCATTACTAACAGAGGTTGCGCTGTGGACACTTGATAGGAGACTGAACGAGGTTTCTTCAAAACTGGGGATACTGTATTAACCCCAAAATGCAATTATTGAAATAATACGTGGGCATGTGTGCGGAAAAAGCTTTCCCATTTCGCCCCGGTCTCCTCGTCGAATCCGCTGGGGCGGACCGGGGCGAGCGAATCCGCCTGACTACCGGATGAGCTTAAGCAAAGATCAAATATTTAACGGTTTAAACGAGGAGCAGAAAAAGGCTGTCATGACTACAGAAGGGCCTGTGTTGATAGTTGCAGGCCCTGGAACAGGAAAGACATTGACCATTGTCCGGAAGATAGCATACCTGATTCATCAGGGAGTGAATCCGGAGAACATCCTGGCGGTGACGTTTACTAACCGGGCAGCGCGGGAGATGCGGGAAAGAACCGAGGTGCTGTTAGGGAACGATGCCCATAGAGTTTTTATCAGTACCTTTCATATGCTCGGTATTACTATTGTGAGAAATGAATACTCAAATAACTGTATTGTAATCAACAGGGAAGAACAAATCACTCTCATAAGAAAATTATTGAAAGATTCTTATTCCGGGAAGACTTCGCGAAGAGCAGACAACATTTCAGAAAGAATATCGAGAATCAAGAACTGCATGGAAGATATTGATGATATAAAAGGCATATATGAAAAATATCAGGACACTCTCTCAAGCAGAGGAACCCTTGATTTCGACGACCTCATTCTCAAACCGATTGAAATACTCAAAAATCGTGAGGTGTTGAAAAAATACAGAGATGCCTTCAGATATATCATGGTAGATGAATATCAGGATATTAATCGCGCACAGTATACATTGCTCGCTCGACTTGCTGACCGTAATGGTAACCTCTGTGTCATAGGAGATTCAGATCAGGCAATCTATGCCTTTCGAGGTGGCGATGTGGGTAATTTTCTAAGTTTTGAAAAGGATTTTAATGATGCAAAGATTATTACCCTAAAAGAAAATTACCGTTCAACAGGAGTGATTCTCAATGCTTCAAATGTCATTATAAAAAATAATCAAAAGCGAATCGATAAATCACTGCAACAGACGAGGGAAAAAGGAGTTCAGATAATTGTTATTTCTGTGCCTGATGAGCGATCAGAGGGGGAGATCATTGTAAGGAAGATAGAGGAGCGGATGGGCGGTACAAGTCATTATTACATGATGAAGACAGCAAACCCCTCCAACACCCTCCGCTTTAGGCAGACAAGGGATGGAAGGGTGGGTTTTGGCGATGAATATCCATACAGCTTCTCTGACTTTGCTGTAATCTATAGAACAAATGCCCAGTCAAAGATACTGGAAGAGTCATTTGTCTCGTCAGGCATTCCCTATCAGATAATCGGGAGGAACTTTCGTCAGCAGAGAGAAGAGATAATGAAAGTCCTTGCTTTTCTCAGAGTTCTCCTGAATCCAAGTGATCAACAGCTCTCAAGGATGGTCGGTTTGTCGCCGGAGGAAGTAGATGAAACATTACTGAAAAGACTCAGGGGGTTATTAGAGTCGGTGCCGCCAGATGAATTCCTAACCATCCTATGGAAAGAATCTGACATAAAGAAATACTGTAACGAAGAGAATTTCATTTTACTGGAAAATAGGGCTTCTTTTTACAGAGACGTGAAGCCGGCAGAAGCGATTAGCAGCTTTATAACAGAAATAAGCCTGCTTACACCTGCAGATGCATATGATCCAAGGGCTGACACCGTTTCCCTGATGACATTCCACATGGCAAAGGGCCTTGAGTTCAAGGTGGTATTTATTGCAGGTGTTGAAGATGGAATAGTGCCTTACACGATAAAAAAGGATGCGGTTGATATCGAAGAAGAGAGGAGATTATTTTACGTGGGGATGACGAGGGCGATGGATGAACTTTTTCTCATCCACACGAGAAACAGGTTTATATACGGGCATAGGCTGGAACAGGTGCCCTCACCGTTTATCATGAAGCTTCCGGAGGAATTGATGACGAAACAGTACATACCTGACAGAATAAGAAGAACAAAAAAGGATGACCAGATAGGGCTTTTTTAACAAAGAGCCGGGCAGAAGTTTAAAGGTTTATCCAATCCAAACGGTCTTTTTGAAATCGTTTATGCCCTCGACAATATGGTTCGTTGTGCCCCGGAACCCAACCTTTAATTCTGATTCAAGGTTGAAGTATTTCAGGCATGTCCCGCAGGTAAAAATCTCTACTCCCATCTGCTCGAATTCCTTCATGAGAGGGATAAATTCATTGTCAAGGGTTGTGAGCCTTATCCCCGTGTTGAGAAAAAAGATAGTATGCGGAAGTTCTTTTATCACCTTCATGGTTTCAAAGACCCCCTTCATGAGAATTTTACCCAATGCTTCTTCTTTCCCCATTGTGTCTGAGCCGACTATAATGAGCAGGCCTTTTTCTGTTTTTGGGGTTTTTTCATCTGCCGGGGGGACTTCACATGAATATCCTTTTACGATCTTGACCAGCCAATGGTTATCTTCTTTGAGAGTCTCTGAATAAAAACCATTCTTCTTCGAAAACCTTTCAAGATTTTTTGCAGATGCTTCATTATCAACAAGCAGCTCTATAGTCCCCTCAGTGATTGGAGCCAGTGCTTCTTCAGCCATCATGACCGGCTTTGGACACCCGAACCCCCTTGCATCAATAAGCATGAATCCCTCCTTAATGGGATAATCTGTTGAGTAAAACGTCACCAACTAATAAAACCAAGGATGTACTTAACATTGAAACAAGTGTCGATGAATAGTCAAATAGAAAATGTCTATATAAAAATCACAAATTATAGATTTCCATGATCATCATATGGTTAGATAACAGATGAAACAAACAGGAGGCTTTTTAACCCGGAAGATGCAATTACAGAAATAATATGTAGGGCATGTGTGCGGAAAAAGCTTTCCCATTTCTCCCCGGCGAATCTGCTCGCCCCGGCGAGTCGCCTGAGGAGACCTGAGGCGGACGCCACCTTTGTAATACGTCTATTTTTTAATCAACAAGGATATTTTCAAGGTAAAAGGACAGAATTCATAAGACAGCAAATTTCGATTTGGAAAGGTTTTTCCGCATATATGCCCGATAGCAATTGCATTTCCCGGGTTAAGCGGATCTGGAAGGTTTAATGGAATATTTGTATATCTTATACCCTATCTGCCTTGGGGTAAGGCCAAGCACTCTTGCTGCCTTTGCCTGAACCCAGCCGGTTTTCTCAAGTGCATCGAGAATGCTTGATTTCTCAATGTCCTCAATCCCTGCTTGTAACGATTCTTTTTGTAAAACATCCTGATGTGAAGGCACATGCAGGTTTATTGGTAAGTCTGAAGAGCTGATAACTCTTCCGTCCGACATAACAACAAGCCTTTCTACCGTATTTTCAAGTTCCCTGACATTACCCGGCCAGGAATAATCTACCAGGACCCGGAGCGCCTCGGGAGATATTGACACGTTTTTCTTGTTTTCATTATTAAAGCGCTTCAGGAAGAAATCGACGAGAAGCGTAATATCTTCCCGCCGTTCTCTGAGAGCTGGCAACAGGAGGGGCACGACGTTCAGTCTGTAGAATAAATCTTCTCTGAATTTGCCTCTTGCAACAAGTTCTTCAAGGTCCCTGCTGGTTGCAGCAATGAGTCTGACGTCCACCTTGATTGTCCGTTCTCCCCCTACACGCTCAAACTCTTTTTCCTGGAGGACGCGCAATATCTTCGGCTGGAGATTAATCGGAAGATCCCCAATCTCATCGAGCAGGATTGTGCCACCATGAGCTCGTTCGAATCGCCCCTTCCGTATGTTTATGGCACCAGTGAAAGCTCCCTTTTCATGGCCGAATAGCTCTGATTCAAGTAATCCCTCAGGTATTGAAGCACAGTTGAATTTTACAAACGGAAGCTTTTCCCTCGGACTCATGTAATGTATGGCCTTTGCAATCAATTCTTTTCCCGTCCCGCTTTCACCATAGAGGATGACCGTTGCTTTGGAATCTGCAACACGATGAACGGCTTCAAATACCTCCTGCATCTTATCAGAGGTGCTGATGATATTTGGCAATCTGTATTTGCCCTTGAGCTCACGTTTTAAATTTTCCCTCTCGAGTTCAGATTCCCTGTAGTGTTCCCAGAGAATCACATACTGGGCTATAATCGATGCGAGGACCTCGAGTACCCTTATATCTTCGTCAATCGTTATGGCCTTATCTTTAAAAATCCTGTCAACACTGAGAACACCGATAGATTCACCCTTGAACGTTATCGGAACACAGAGGAAGGAGATGCCGTTTTTCCCGACACGTGAGCCTGTTTTATTGAGGAACAGGGGTTCTTCTCCAACATTGGGGATTACCATCGGAGAGTTTTTTTCCAGAACCCTGCCGACAATACCCTCACCAATCCTATATTTCCCCCGTGCTATCTGTTCTTTTGTCAGGCCATGAGCAGCAACTATTTTCAGTTCTTTCGTTGCATGATCAAGGAGAAAGACAGAGCCCCGCTCCATCTCAAGGAAATCTCCGAGCACATGCATGACTCGTGAAAGGTTTCTCTCAAGTTCAAAGGAAGCATTGAGAACCTTGCTTACCTCGAGGAGCGCCGATAGGATTCTGTTTTCCCTTATGAGTGATTTCATATATTCTCCACCATCTCCCAGACGCCGCACGGACAAATGCCGGCACAGAAGCCGCAGCCAATACACCTGTCTTCGTCGACGACATACTCGTAAGAACCGTCTTCATGCCCGACCCTGCTGATAGCACCCCAATAACATGTTATTTCACACATATGACAATCGCGGCATGTTCCGCACGACATGCATTTGTTTCCCTCAGCCTCAGGAGTGAAATCAGTCTGGCATGCCTCGTAATATGCTGTCTTTATTTTTTCATGCGGTATAACCTGTTTAATTTCAGGCCAGCGTGGCGCATGCATAAGCTGGTAATGGATAGTTTCTGCCGTGATCCTTCCCTGACCGATAGCGTTTGTAACGAGGCCTAATTTCGTAGCATCACCAATTGCAAATATCTTTACATCAGAAGTCTGTCCGATCTCGTTGACAACTATCCAGCCCTTCTCGGTGTGAACCGGAGGGGGAAGGAAATCAAGTACCGGCACATCGCCTACAGACATAATAACGAAGTCTGCTTCAAGCGAAGAGCCGTCTTTGAAATACAATTTTTTATCACTATAATCGTACCGATCAGTAAACTTGGGCCAGAGTATTTCTGTCCCTTTCTCCTTTGCTATTGCCATTTCCTTCCCGGAAGCTGCAGGTTTCTGGATGTCCACGGCAATGACTGATTCAGCGCCGCAGTTATATGCCTGAGAGGCAACATCCATTCCCACGTTCCCGGCGCCGATAATAACGACCTTTTTACCGGTAAGGTCAGTGACATTACCGGTATTCATGCTTCTCAGGAAGTCATATGCAGATACTATATGCTCAGAACCCGGGAAAGGAAAAATCCTTGGCTGATGCGCACCGCATGCGACAATTACAATTTCATGATCTTTGTAAATTTCCCCAAACGTTTGCTGGTCTATCTTTTTATTCAGATGGACGGCGACGCCTATCTCGTTAAACCGGGAAAGCTCTTTTTCGAGAATCTCATGGGGCAGACGTTCCCTTGGTATACACAATTCAAGCTTACCGCCAAGCTTGTCTGTTGCTTCGTAAAGATCAACGGTGTGACCTTTTAATCCAAGCTGCCATGCAGCACTAAGTCCCGCAGGCCCGCCTCCGATTACCGCAATGGCATGTCCTGTCGGTTCAGCTGTTTTCGGTGCAGGCAAATCGAGTGCAAGTCTCCCCAGCTTATCAATGCCCAGGGGCTTATCGATTTGACCCCTTGTGCAACTCTGCATGCAGAGGTTGGGGCAGATCTGCCCGCAGACTGTCGCCGGCAAAGGACTGTATTGTAAGACGAGCTCGAGTGCATCCTTGAGCTTCCCCTGCCTGATAAGCGCGGCACGCTTATGTGAAGGAATATGTGTCGGGCAATGATATGCACAGGGCGGCAAATACTTTTCGTTTGCCCAGACCGGCTTATTCCTTCTGTCTTTCCCCGTTGTAATATATGGCAGTATAGTACGCTCATGGGTTATATACGGCCCGAAGATGCCACCCGCTCCAACCTCCTTCTCCCAGTAATTTTTTCTGAAATCAGAGGTTGATATCTTGAACCATCTACGTGTACGTTTCTCCTGGGGTGTTATGGCGATCAGTTTTTTCCAATCATCGGGCGAACATGTGAGTTCTTTGTAGTGGTGCATTCTCTCAACAGCCCTGAGGAAAGATTCCATGTTCTCTGTTAGCCATTCCCAGTCCTGAGGGGACAGGTCAACGAGTTTTACGTCACGCTCACTGTATTCAGTTATAGGGCCTCTAAAATAAATGGTTCCACCGACCATACCGACACAAGGACGGTAGCCGAGGATATTATTCGGATTCCTTGGATGGACACCGCAAACGACCGAGATGCCACCCGCCTTGAATTCTGCGAATGAGTCACCTACATTTCTGAAATACCAGGACTGCGGTGGGTCAAATCTGGGGTTGTGCTTTGTCATCGTATCACATCGTGCACCACCGCTCCCCTGAACGTAAAGGGTGCCCTGAGCTGCAGCATTGAATGCTCCGTTGGTGACATCGCCTAAGACGGTTATCTTTGCACCACAGTTAATCCACCCGATATCATCAGAGGCACTCCCATTCACAATGATCTCGGTTCCCATCATTCCCATGCTCCCGAGTCTCTGACCGGCTGGTCCGTCAACAGTTATTTTGACAGGTTCACCACGTGGCCAGATCCTCCCCCCGATTCCGTGCTGTCCATCGGCTATAATATGGAGTTTTCGGGCACCATCCATGACGGCTTGCTGTATCTGCTCTTCAAGGACACGGGAAGGGACCCTCTTTCCGTGAACAGTGCCGTGGATAGTGACGGTTTTTGTACCTGTACTCTTTGCACTCTGCCCTATGCTTTTATCAGCACGCATAACTTATCTCCAATCTGTCAGCCATTGGCTTGTCATTGATACTAAGACCATCTGACATGCCGATAGGAAGCTCTGTGCTCCTCCCCATTGGAGCGAATATTTTCTTTAGTTCAACATTGGCAGACCGAAAGACCTCAACAACACGTTCTGCAACCTTGTCTGAATCAAGTCTCCGGTAGAGTTTTGGATCCTGGGTCGTGATCCCCCTCGGACACTTTCCTGTATTACACAGGTTGCAACGATTGTATTCATCGCCAAAACAGTTCGCAGTTGCCTGCATGAGATATTTACCTACAGATACTGCGGAGGCGCCGAGCATGATGAGTGCAGCCGCGTTTGCTGCCAGGTTGCCTCTTTTGCCGACACCACCGGCGGCAATGAGGGGCAGTTCATTCTGTTTTCCCTGTCTGACGAGGTCTAAATAGCATTCCCTGATGTTTGAAGCTATGGGATGGCCCATCTTGTCGATAGACACATTGTATGCTGCACCCGTCCCGCCGTCCTCACCGTCGATCGAGAGTGCAGCAGCATAAGGATTTCTTGCCAGGTTATTCAGTACTGCCCGGGCTGTCTTTGTTCCTGAAATCTTCGGATACACAGGGACTCTGAACCCCCAGGCCATGGACATGGATTGGATCATTTTTGCAACTGCCTCTTCAATTGAATACTTTGTCTGGTGCGTTGGAGGTGATGCAAGGTCAACAAACTGTGGAACGCCGCGGATACTCGCAATAAGTTTGAGGACCTTCTGTGCCATCAATAACCCGCCGTCACCAGGCTTTGCACCCTGGCCGTATTTAATCTCGATCGCGGCAGGGTCCTCAACCATGTGGGGTATCGCATGAATTATCTCATCCCATCCAAAATAACCTGAAGCTATCTGAAGGATGATGTATTTCAAGTATCTTGATTTTAAAAGTCTCGGGGGCACTCCGCCCTCACCGGTACACATGACAACGGGCAAACCGTCAACCTCATTGAGATAAGCAACACCCATAGCGAGGCCTTCCCACATAGGAGGCGAGAGTGCTCCCATGGACATGCTGCCGATCATTATGGGGAAGATCTCACGAACAGGGGGGATAAATTTTCCGCTGGTGCTGTCAATGATTAGTTTCCCGTTGACCCTTTTCAGGGGGAGTTCTTCCGGTGGTAAAATTCTCCCCAGGAGTGTCCTGATGCGGAACTCATGCCTACCTGCGTCGAGAGCCGGGTCTGTGAGCATGGATATCCTTGTGAATTTAAGTCTGTCAAGGGTTGATAAGGATGGATCATTTCTCCTCCCGCCTCTCCGATAACCTTCTCCACCCCTGTTTTTAAAATGGAGAAATTTGTTCTGAGGATTATATTCAGGTTCTATAGCGTCATTCGGACAAACAAGGGTACAGGCTCCGCACCCGGTGCAGCACCTGGAGAGGTCTGTCACCTGTTCAATCACATGAACAATCATCCTTGTTGCCGTTGGTGCAGGCACAGGGCCTTCAGATGTAATAATCCTCTTGACCTTGACAGTCGGTTCAATGGCCTTTACCGGGCAGACAGATGTACACTGCCCGCACCGTGTACATCTGTCATCTCTCCAGCGGATAATGTATGGGAGTTCCTTTAGTGAGAGATGATGATTATGGTCTAATTTTGTAGCTGGTTCCATGTCTTTACCTCCTCTGCCTGAGGTGTAACGATTACCATGTCATATTTCATTGGAAATATGTCCCCGGATTTATCCCTTTTCGGGATTGCGCTGTCGAGTCCGCATTCCTCTGACATTAAAGCGAACTTCCCTTTGACTCCGCCAACAACACCCGGACGGAGTTTCTTGGCATCGTGCACCATAAAGCAGCTCCCTTCAGGAGTAAATCCAATGATAACGTTTGGTCCATCGATGCATAGCGGCCTTAACGATTGCTTCAGGAGTCGTAATGCATCTTTATCTTTCCTGGTCACAATCTCTGAGTCTTTTAAAGGTGTAATAACGTCTTTGTAATAGGTCAACGGAAGCTGGAGTTGCCGGACCGTGTAATGAAGGATGTGTGTAAAGACTTCACTATCACTGTTATACCCGATATATCCGGGGAAACCCCTGCTCATGAGAAACTCCCGTATCGGAACGAATGCTGTATTTTCTCCGTTGGTCATAGAGCAGTACCCCTGGATGAAAAACGGGTGACATGCATATAAATAGATTGCGTAGTTCGTGTTTTGTCTTCCCTGGGCAAAGATGATTCTGGCTTTTATATTAGCCTTGTCGAGGCCGAAAAATTCAGCAAGCTGTATCGGATCGCCGACTTCTTTCAAGGTAATGACATCCGGGTAAAATGAAAAAATAAAGATTGATTCATCCGGCTCTCCGATCTTTCTTAGAGTGAGGCGTATGTTCATGAGGAAATCTTCCTTGATTTTCGCCGATTTATTATGATAGGACCGGGGATAATCATAAACCCTTGCAAAGTAATGATCCCGGGGCTTGATTCCTTTCACATGTTTTATCTTCGGAGCCCATACCTCGATAAGTTTAAACCCTGCCTTTTCCATGAAATCATCAAGTGTCTTAGACCCTTCCTTGGAGCATATCCCGGAAAGAATCGGGTAACCCTTGAGGTCCTTGAAATCGCCACCAAGGTCTTTAAGTGTGAGACCGAGCCCTGAGCCGTCGTGGCCCTCTTTCATCGTCTCGAGAGAGAGGATGTTTTCAAGGGGAGAGAAGTATTTGTTCGATGTTATTGCGGCTAATCTGCACATTGCCTGCCTCTTTCTTTTAAGATTTTTAACGGCAAACGGTTACCGTATGTCTATACTAAATAAAACCTACAATTTTGTCAAGAGAAAAACAATAATGTAGGGAAAATGCGGGAAGCACGATGTTCGTGCAAACTTCCTGGCAGGGTAAAGGAAAATGCTCAGGATGCGTCTGTTCCTTCTTGACTTTCATTGCCAAACTTTGTTTTACTTTAGAAACAATAAAGCGATGGAGTTCGCTCAACCGTCCCGGCTGATCGGGACTGATAACTCCTACCAAAGGCTTCTTTGGCAGGAGTTTTTTAGTTTTCGGGTAAACAAAATGATTCCTGCCGGTTGAGGTTGATACGAGGTTAATAATGGTTCTCGATAAATATTCGCATCTTAAAGAAGAACTCATAAAGTGTACCGACTCCATCCTGACAATAGAAGGTATTCCAGCCGGCATCTGTGAAGAACTAAGAGAAAAAATCGAAAATAATGTATTCAACCTCGTTGTCCTCGGACAGTTTAAGCGGGGCAAGACCAGTCTTATCAATGCGCTCCTCGGATCCGAAATATTACCTACTGCTGTTGTTCCGCTCACCTCTATTGCAACTATTCTCAAATATGGCGGGACATTCAATATCAGAGTCTATTTCAATGACGGAAGGGTGACTGAAATTGAACCATCAACCCTCAATCAATATGTAACGGAAAAAGGAAATCCAAGGAACGAGAAAGATGTGCAGGAAGTCATTATCACCTATCCTTCGTCCTATCTGAAAGACGGTGTCCGGTTAATTGACACCCCCGGCGTTGGCTCGGTGTATGAGCATAATACCGATGTTGCCTATCAGTATTTACCAAAGTCGGATGCCGCCCTGTTTCTTCTCTCGGTAGACCAGCCGGTAAGCAAGGCAGAGCTCGATTTCTTAAAGGACGTGAAGGAATATTCTCACAGGATATTCTTTCTCCAGAACAAGGCCGATTATGTCGGCTCCGAAGACCTGAGCGAGTCTATTGCATTCTCCAGGAAAATTATTGAGGAGTGCATGGGCAGCGAAGTAAAGATTTTTCCCCTTTCTGCAAAACTTGCCATCGAGGGCAAATTGTCCGGAATGAAGGATCTCCTTGAAAAAAGTTTTCTTCCCGAATTTGAAAATATCCTTAATACCTTTCTTATGCAGGAAAAGGGCGATGTTCTGCTTCTTTCCGTTACGAACAACCTTCTCAGGCTGCTCTCTCAGGCGCGGCTGGGGCTTGAGCTTGAGATGAAATCACTCGTGACGCCCCTTGAGGAACTGAAGGAGAAGATAAAGATATTCGAGAACAAAAAGAAGGAGGTACAGGTAGAAAAGGACGATTTCTCCCTCTTGCTGGATGGTGAGGTTAAAAAGATTATCAACAATGTCCTTGAAGAAGACTCAAAAATATTCAGACAGGAGCTGTTCCTTAAGGTATCGGAAGGCTTTGAAAGAAGCTACGGCGAATCTTCGGACATGTCCATGAAAGAGCTCCGGAATTATCTTGAGGAGCAGGTTATCACCGAGGTCAGACAGGCGTTTACGACGTGGCGCAGCATTGAAGATGAGAAACTGGCAAAGACCTTTGAGGCGGCCTGCAAACGGTTCATAACCAGGATTGACGATACAGTGGATTCCCTGCTCAAATTCTCGGCGGAACTCTTTGCCGTTCCATTCGATATAGTCAAGGCAGAGGCGATTTGGTCATCGAAATCAAGTTTTTACTACAGATTCAAGGAGCAACCGGTGGGAATTGAGATTGTGGCATCATCACTGACTCTGTTGTTGCCGAAATTCATCGGCAAAAAGATAATTCGCAAGAAGACGAAGGAATATCTCCAACGGGTGGTTGATCTGCATTACGCCAAGGCCGGGTGTGAATTTGAAGAAAGATTGGACAGGAGTAAGCTTTCTTTCAGATGGGAGATGTTCCAGAGGATTGAAGCAACCTTGGAAGGGATATCAAAGGCTATAGAAAAAGGAATGAACCAGAAATCGAAGGGTGAGCAGGCAGTCGAGGAACAAAAGGCTGTCCTCATCGAAACCGAAAAGAAAATGAACGATATCAAGGAAAGACTGATTCAGATACAGCAGAAAATATCCAAATAAAATTACAATCAAAATCTCTGGAACAATGGGGTTTTTTTAACCCGGAAAATGCATTTACCGGAGGCAAGGTTGCCTCCGGTTCAACAACCAATTGCATTTTTCGGGTTATCGGTTTATCTTTAAAATTGTTGTTTTTTAAATACAAATTTTGCTGAAAGAAACAATATAAAGGTTATACTCAACGAAGCAACAATAAGTGGTGAAGTTGGGAGATCTGATACATAAGAAACTGTAATACCAAATATCGTTGCGAGAAGCCCGATGACCCATCCGGTGAGAAGTATTGCGTGAGGTTTATTTGTAAATAGTTTGCCGATTAAGGCTGGTAGAATTAAATAGGCAAAGACCTGTAATATCCCTGCCGTATTTACGGAACTGACGAGAACCAAAGCAAAACTTAAAAAGAAGAGGAATTCCCAGAAAAAGATACGATGTCCTTCGTATGAAAGAAAAAAAAACCTTTTCCTGAATATGAAATGAAACACACCAATAGCCACGTAAAGCAGAAACATATGAAGTATATCACGTGAATTTACCCAGATAATATTACCATTCAGTATGGCTTTAAATTCTTCATAGCCGTGCGGAGTCTTATCAAGGATGAGTATTGAAACTGCCAATGAAAAGATATAGAGTACCCCTATAAATGCTTCTATATAGATGATCTTAGATATATATTTTGAAAGAGAGAGAATGGAGGCCCCGAGCAATGCAAACACAAGAGAAAATAAATATACTTCTGAAGCATCATGCCCGGCAAGGAAAGAAACTGCTATACCCAACCCGATAAACTGTGCAAGAGCAAGATCCACAAAGATGATGCCCCTTGCGAGAACGTGAATCCCAAAATAAGTATGAATCGATACGAGCAGGATGCAAGCTAAAAAAGGATACAGTAGTATGTTGGCGTCCCCCATGATTTTTTCCTCTATATGATTTTTTCCATGATGGTATCCATAAGGTCAAACCAGTCTTTGATACCTTGCATGGATCCTACGTCATGAGGCAATACGATAACAGTTGCGCCGGTCTTTTCAGCAATAAAATCAGCTTCTTTTCCGGGATATATAGGAGTTGTTAATATAATACGTACATTTTCTTCATTCATTGTATCTATGAGTCTCTTGGTATGGGTTATCGAGGGAGGTATCCCCGGTTTTGGCTCGATATATCCCACGATGGTAAAGTTAAACTCATCTGCGAGATACTCGAAAATTTTGTGGTATGCAATATATTTTTTGCTTTTCAGCCTTTTTTTTCTCCATTCAGCTTCTTTTTCATGTAATTTTTTTGTGAAAACCGACATATTGGATTTGAAGAAATCAGCATTCTTAGTATCCAAGGTTGAAAGAACCCGGGTGATTCCTGCAGCTAACTTTTCAATGTTTTTTGGTGAGAAGTGATAATGCGGATTCCCGTAAGGATGCACATCACCCATACTTCTGTCAACCTTAGTCGGCTGTTCAATGACATTTACAAACCGGGAACAATCCACATTTCCCTGTGTTCCAATCTGTATTTTGGGGTTTCTTGATGATTCTGTCAGGACAGGAAGATATCCAATTTCAAGATCCAGTCCATTGTAAAAGAGAACGTCTGCTCCCCGCACCGCCAGAATCATACTCGGCTTTGCTTCAACATAATGGGGATCCTGTGTTGCCTTAACGAGTACTTTGAGATTTACTTTATCTTGCCCGATTTCTTTTACAATACTGCCAATCCAGGGTAAAGTTGCAACAACATTTATTTTCGCAAACGCAGAATTTACAGGAAAAAGAACCAGCAGTAACCAGAGTAATATTATTTTAAATTTCATATTGACCTCCTTAGAAAGGATGTGCTCCATGAGCACCGATTCCCAGGATTACCTGCAGAAAAACCTCATTGTTTATCTTGCCGTCACGGGCTGATTTGTCATAGTTGTACTGAATCCTCAAGCGCGAGAACTCTGTCGGGTTAAACTCAAGACTTCCCGTCAACCTGTATGGCTTGTCTCCAAAGTCGATATTTTCTCCGGCAAGTTTGAAATCATCCGTAAACAAATCAAGCACATCATATCGAGCGCCTATTCGCCACCTTCCTGTCTGATAAAGCGCTTGTATATACATACCGTCCTGGTTTCTCTTGAGTGACTCAACAGTTGAAGCTTCCAAATTTTCCATCTCTCCACTCTGGTTCCTGAAAAGATATTCACTTTGAAGCAGAAAGCTCTTATACTTCGAGGTCTTCCATTTATAGGTTAGTTCTGCTCCAAAGAGCGTAGAATCACCGCTAAACTCTGTTTCATACCCGATAGATTCAGTCTTTGTTTTTCCACTTGTAACAGAACCTCCAGAGAGTATGGTGCTATGCTCCCCAAAGTCCAGGGATACTTTTGCAAACCCGGTATATGCATGAGGATCTGATTTTGCATCTGCACCGTAGAGTATCTCGTTCTCACCTTGCAAAACTTCCACTCCCAGAAGGGTATAAAACGGGATATCAGGCAGATATGTAACCTGGACACCTTTCTCCATGAGCCCGTGATCTCCGAGAAACGCTGTATAAGGAAGTGGAGCATCGACAAAATTCCATGCATGTGGATGGAAAGCATTAAATCTCCCAAACCCGCTTTTAAACTTTCCTCCTTTGACCTGTAAGCCAGCGGGAAGTGATGTTGTGACGAAGTATGCTTCCTCAAGTTCGACACCATCTTCGGTAAATGGTATTGCGGCGTAGAGATTGAAATAAGGATCTACAGGAGCAAAGAGATATAATTCTGCGCTTCTTAAATTGAAACCCTTTTCGATTGAACCGTGGCTATGCGAATGCTCTTTATGCCCTTCCTCATGCCCGTTATGCCCATGCAATGAGCTATATCCCTGTATTGTTCTGTGTTCCGGTTCTTCTTCAGACAAATCTGAATTGTAGTAGAACGTGTCCAGTATAAGGCTTATTGCGGGATTCAAAAGCGACGGTGTCTCTGTTTTGGTCGCTTGATATGGTTTTATGGGATACGCTGTTTCTAAATAGAGTCCTGTTGATTTGTCATCCTGGCGATAATCTCGTACGGTTTGCAGCTCCGGTTGTTTGGTTACTGTTGCTCCGGTTTCCTTGACTTTTGCAACTGATTGGTTAAGCTCTTTTTTTAAGTCATCAATTATTTTCCGTTGCTCCTGAATACTTTTTTCCTGTTGATTGAGCCTGTCTTCCATACATTTAATGCGCTCTTCCAGACTTTCTGCATATATATTTGAGCAGAGGAAAAACATTGTTAATAAAGTCATTGCGATTATTTTCATCTTTTCCTCCTTGAAATATGGTAACCAGCATTTCATGAACGTTTTTGCCAAGACACTGGGAGACAATAAAAAACTTAAGGTAAAGACGTTACATAGGGATTAATTATGGAACGCTAAAACGTTGTAATAAGTCTTGGTTGTGAAGATTATGAAGGAGGGCTGCGAATGGATAATACGTTTTTAAAGATATAAGGAATAAAAATTTCTTTACTTATATGTAAGGCGTTAACGGTAAAAAAAGTCGCAGAGCCTTGGTAATCATCCTGAGGTATAACAGCTATGTTATGCAAGCCGAACATACAGAGAGGACAGTCATCAAGCTGTTCGCAATCTATGTGATGATGGAACGTAACTCCAAGAAAGGAAAAGAGAAAAAGAAAAAGAAAAATTATAGAGAGGCGTTTTGACATACAGAACGATATCATAATGGTAAATCTTTTTGCAAATCCGGTTAGAGCCTAAAAATGCAATTACTGTCATGTATATATCAGGAAACCCTTTCCTCTGCGAGTCATAGACAAATCCAAATATGCTGTTGAAGACTCCCTCAGGAAAGACTTCGGGATACTGTTCCGTTACGGAGAAAAAGATGCCCATGAATACAGCAACCCAAAATTTCCGATAGACTTTAAAAAACCTTGATATTCAAAGATATTCAAAGAGATGCTGTTCTCCTCGGGCGAATCCGCCGGGGCGGAACATAGATTCAGCATGACATTTTTATGCATAAAGTCTTGATAACTGTCATTCCGAACTTGATTCAGAATCTCTACCGGCAAATTTGGGAAACAACACCGTCCTTGACAATTGATTTCAGTGTTACTTAAAGTAATAGACACTAGGTAACCATTTGCCTATTACGATGAGCAAAATATCCTCTGGCATTAAGGACCTCGACAATCTTATAGACTCACTTTATGTGGGAGACAACGTAGTCTTGGAAGTTGAGGCAGGTACGGCACCGGAAATATTCACATTGGATTTCATAAGACAATCTTTTTCTGAAGACCGGAATGTCATCTATGTAAGTTTTAACAGTTCGCCTCATAGCGTTTTCCAGAAGATAGGCGAAATCCCTTCAAAGGAGAAGTTTATTTTACTTGACTGCTTTACTTCAGGGAAGGGCAAGAATGACAAAACGTTTACAAAATTTTATGATAATAAAGTAAACTCCAATGTCATAAAGGTTGATGATCCCAAGAACATAGACAATTTCACTGCCCTCCTGAATTCTTTAGAGGATAAGTTCCAATCCATGGGAAGATACGTTTTTGACAGCCTTACAGGTATGCAGGATCTCTGGGGAGATGAAAACAGGACATATAAATTTTTCACTTACATCTGTCCCCGCCTCTACGATCTCGGAACCGTTGCTTACTGGATGCTTGAGAAGGACGCTCATAGCCAGAAGTTCAAAGCTAATCTGCGACATATTACACAGGTCGTTTTAGAACTGTACAAGAGGAAGGACAAGCTGTGGATAAAGGCATTGAAACTTGAAAGCCGTCCGAATAGGGAGGCTTTCAAACCGCATTCTTATGAAATAAGAGGAAGAACAATATCGATTACTTCGATGCGGAAGGAGCCTTCTCTTAATATAGGCACTAAAATAAAGGAATTGCGGTCAAGGATAGGAATGAGTCAGAAAGAGCTTGCTGATAAGGTTGACCTGACGCCGAGTTTCATCTCCCAGCTTGAAAGTAACCAGATAACCCCTTCATTACACTCCTTTATACAAATATGCAACGCTCTCGGCGTTAGTATGTCGGATGCCATAGAAAAAAAATCTGAAGATACGCAATGGCTTATAAGAAAAGAGAAAATCTTTTCCAATCTTTCATTTAAAGAAAGCGGAGTGAAGGGTTTTAATATTGTTAAAAACGGAACCATGTCGGGTGCACTTATGGTAATAGAGCCCTTCGCAAAAATAAAAAGACCGGATTTGCCGACTGAAGGCAGGAAGTTACTCTTTGTTCTAAAGGGGGATATCTCTGTGATTATAGACAGTCAAGCTGAGACACTCGGGTCAGGTGACTCTATCTATCTGAAAGAAAATGTCGTATCTTTATTGAGAAACGAGGGGGGTGATAGTGCCGAGATACTTATAGTGAACGCCTGAAGAATTAAGCGCTTGTATTATTTCAGGGTTTGTTGAAAATTAAAGGCAAAAGGGAAAATTTTTTGTCTTTTGACTTAATTAATACTTAATTTAAACAGGTCTTTTTTAATCATTACTTAATTCAAATAAAGGAGGAGGAAGAAGAAGATGAGTTACGGAAAACCAAATGTAAGCGCAGCAACAGGAACAAGAAACAGGGTGCCCGATTCAGCCCATTCAGGCATATGTTCCGTATGTCTTGATGGCTGCATCGGACTATGCGAGATCGGGAAGTCTTCATACAGGGGCAGGGAGATATTATATCCCCAGCCATTTGGCAAGATTACCGCAGGAGCTACAAAGCAGTACCCTGTAAGTTATTCGCATCTGAACATTCAGGGCACATGTGTCGGGGCAGTGGGAGTTGAGGCAGATTCTGATAAGGCACTATTCACAAAAGTTTCAACAGAGACCGAAATTGGCAACGAACACAAGGTAAGGCTTAAGATTCCCATATTTACCGGAGCTCTCGGTTCAACCAATATTGCAAAGGACAACTGGCTGGGCATGGCAATCGGCGGTGCAATATCCGGGATAATGGTTATTATTGGAGAGAATGTCGTGGGTATGGACCCCGGCGCTGAATTCAAAAACGAAAAGGTTATAAAATCTCCTGAACTCGAAAGAAGGGTTAACACATTCAGGGAATGGTATGATGGTCACGGAAGTATCGTTCTGCAGCAGAACGTAGAAGACGTAAGGCTCGGTTCTGCAGAATATGCGATAGATAGGCTCGGTGTTGAATGTCTTGAAATCAAGTGGGGACAGGGGGCAAAAAACATAGGCGGCGAGGTTAAACTCAAGACCCTCGACAGGGCACTTGAATTAAAAAGGAGAGGGTATATTGTCATGCCTGACCCTGAAGACCATGTGGTTGAAAAGGCATTCAAAGAGGGGTCATTTAAGGAATTCGAGAGACATTCAAGACTCGGGATGGTTGAATACGATAACTTCATTAATAGAGTACAGTATCTCAGAAAGATCGGTGCGAAATTCATATCATTGAAAACAGGGGCTTACAGAATAGCAGACCTCGCACGCGCACTGAGATTCGCATCGGATGCAAAAATAGACCTCCTTACAATAGACGGCGCAGGAGGAGGGACAGGGATGAGTCCATGGAGGATGATGAATGAGTGGGGGATCCCGACAATTTACCTTGAGGCACTTGTATATAAGTTCGCAGTCGAACTAAGGGCAAGAGGCAAGTATGTCCCTGACATAGCTATGGCAGGTGGATTTTCACTCGAAGATCATGTATTTAAGGCGATTGCGATGGGCGCCCCGTTTGTAAAGGCAATATGCATGGGCCGTGCTACAATGATCCCCGCAATGGTCGGAAAAAATATACAGCGATGGATGTCGGAAGAGAAACTTCCTCCAGAAATAAAAAAGCATGGTGAAACAGTAGAGAAGATATTTGTAAGTGCTGAGACACTCAAGTCAAAATATGGCAAAGACTTCAAGAAAATTCCTTTTGGGGCAATAGGTATATACACGTTCTGTGACAGACTCACGCTCGGCCTGCAGCAGCTTATGGCAGGTGCAAGGAAATTTGCAGTTAAATATCTCGACAGGTCCGACCTTGTATCCTTGACAAGAGAGGCTTCTGAGGTTACAGGAATACCTTATGTAATGGAGTCTGACATGGGAGAGGCTGAAAAGATACTTTTCAGTGTTGATGAGACAGAAGAGGTTTTTGCCGATTAATATTTCAAGAGCGGGGATATAACTCTTGTATCCCCGCTCAAAACTACTTAAAAGGAGATTGTTTTTTCATGAATAAGACGATGCTATCAATCTTGAAAGTCCTCGACAAACATCCCGATAAGATACGCGGCTCCAGAGAGATATCAAGACAGTTGAGAATGCATGGCGTAGAGCTCACTGAAAGGACCGTGAGGTATCATCTGAGAATCCTTGATGAAAGAGGCTTCACAAAAGTTTTCGGCAGGGAGGGGAGAATGATAACGCAGAAAGGCAAGGAAGAACTCTCCCATGCCCTCGTGTCGGAAAAAGTCGGCTTTGTTATAAGTAAAATTGAGACACTTTCGTACCTTACAAACCTTGATCTCGAGACACAAAACGGCAGCATAATCCTGAATGTTTCCTCTTTCCCCGAGAAAAACCTTAAAGAAGCAATAAAAATCATGAAGCCGGTATTTGTGTCTCCATATATAATGTCCGACAGGATTTTACTAAAAAGAAGCGGCGAGGAAATCGGAGACAGTATCGTGCCTAAAGGAGAAGTCTTGTTCGGCACGATATGCAGTGTAACTATTAACGGCATATTCCTCAAAGCAGGAATTCCCGTTACATCCAAGTTTGGTGGTGTACTTCAGATAAATTCAGATCCTACAAGGTTCACTGCCCTTATTAACTACGAAGGCTCATCCCTCGACCCACTCGAAATATTTATAAAAAGCAGGATGACCGATGTCCTGGGCGCCATAAAAAATCACACCGGTAAAATACTCGCAAGCTTTAGAGAAATACCAATTGTCAGTATTGAAAAAGCACTCCGGTTAAAAGAGCAAATGAAAAAGCAGGGTATCGGGGGAATCTTAAAGATTGGAAACCCGAACCAGCCCCTCCTCGAAATGCCTGTCAGCATGGATAAGGCAGGGATGATAATAGTTGGTGGACTCAACCCGGTTGCAGCTATCGAAGAGGCTGGTATCGCAACAACGAGCAAGGCAATGTCGATACTATATAAATATTCTGAACTGATGAAATTTAAGGAGCTGTTCTAAAAGAGAAAAAAAGATTGAGCTGAACAGTAATGGATTCCCTGCTTTTCAAATGTCCTGCATATCTCTTGATTGCTGTTTTTATATACCGAATTCCCTATTAACCCAAAAAAGCAATTGATTGTTGAATCGGGGGCATCCTTGCCCCCGATAATTGCATTTTCCGGGTTTAAATCAACGTATATAAATTTTATCAATTCACCTTGACATTTGTCCCCATTTTTCTTAAAGTAAAGCAAACGGTCACCTATTGCCGATAGTGTTAGCATTCATTACGGGAAACAGAAGGGGGTGAGTGAAACCGATCTTGAGAAATAATACTGAAATTTACAATTTGGCAAAATATTGAAAAAATTTTGCCAAATGGAATTAAAAATAGTTAATTCAATACCGGAAAAATAATCATTACTTAATATAAGGAGAATACTATGAGTCTTAGCAAACCAAATGCAAGCGCAGCAACCGTAACAACGACAAGAATACCACAATCGCCTTCTTCCGGGTTGTGCGTAAACTGTATCGACGGATGCCCGGGATACTGCGAGGTCGGAAGGTCGGCCCTTCGTGGAAGGGAAGTGATCTATCCCCAGCCCTTCGGGAAAGTCATTTCGGGTTCCGAGAAGGATTATCCGGTTGATTTTTCTCATTTCAACATACATGGGACATGTGTCGGTGCCTTTGGCTGCGAGGCAGATCCAGACAAGGCTACGTTCCCTTCAGTGAGTGTAGAGACGGTCATTAACTGCAATAGTGCAAAGATCCCTATGAAACTCCCGGTTTTTACAGGCGCACTCGGGTCGACTGAAGTTGCCAGGACGAACTGGGAAGGTACTGCCATAGGCGCAGCGATATGTGGCACAATCCTCGTTTGCGGAGAGAATGTGTGCGGCATGGACCCGGAGGCAGAGATCAAAAAGGGGAAAATTACCAAATCACCCGAACTTGAAAGAAGGTTCAAGACATACAAGGAATGGTATGACGGCTACGGTACCATGCTTGTTCAGCTGAATGTCGAGGATACACGTCTCGGCGTTGCTGAATATGCCGTTGAAAAGCTCGGCGTTGAAGGTATAGAGCTCAAGTGGGGACAGGGAGCGAAATGTATAGGAGGAGAGGTAAAATTGCCGACGCTCGATAGGGCGCTCCTGCTCAAAGAGAGGGGATACTTAGTCGTTCCTGATCCTGAAAATAAAGCGGTGCAGGAGGCTCATAAACTGGGGGGCATTACAGAGTTTGAAAGGCATTCCCGGCTCGGCATGGTCGATGAAGAGTCTTTTCTAAAAGAAGTTGAAAGGGTCAGAAAGATCGGTGCCAAGTATGTAACCCTGAAGACCGGGGCCTACAGGCCGGTTGATTTAGCCCGTGCAGTGAAGTATGCATCAGAGGCAAAGATAGACCTCCTTACCGTAGATGGTGCAGGGGGTGGGACAGGCATGAGCCCGTGGCGCATGATGAATGAATGGGGGATTCCCACAGTATATCTCGAGAGCCTTCTCTATAAGTACCTGAAGAGATTAAAAGAAAAGGGAGAATTCATCCCCTCTGTTGCAATTGCAGGTGGTATTGCCCTTGAGGATCAGATTTTCAAGGCTCTTGCACTGGGAGCGCCTTTTGTGAAAGCAATATGCATGGGGCGATCAACATTGACAGCCGGAATGGTCGGAAAGAATCAAGGGCAGCACATAACAGACGCGTTCGGGAAAGGAAAGGAGTATGAAGAAGCACTCCTCAGGACCTTCAATGGTGCAGCACAGCTAAAGGAAAAATACGGGAAAGACTTCAAGAGGTTACCAGCTGCAGCAATCGGTATTTACACCTACTATGACAGGCTTGCACTGGGACTCAAACAGCTTATGGCAGGGGCCCGCAAGTTTGCCCTGAACCTTATAGACAGGGATGATATCATGGCGCTCACGCGTGAAGCTGCTGATGTCTCCGGAATACCTTATTTAATGGATGTGGACATAAAAGAAGCAGAAAATATTCTGGGATAAGGAGGAAAAGGATGTTTAATCTTATCTGTTATAAATTTTGTTCTTCACCGTTCTGCATGGTGAGCTGTCCCGCAGGTGCAATTAGCATATCGGAAAAGGATAACAATGTCTATGCTGATACGGACAAGTGCAACCGGTGCGGAATATGCAGGGGGATGTGCTCAATTCTGAGTTTTGACAAGAACCTGAGAGCCAAAAGGCCGTGGGTTCGTGAAGATTTCGGAAGGGCAAGATAACAGGGTAACGATCATGGAAGAAGAAATCCTGTTAGAGGAGGTTCTCGCATCTTACAGGGGTAACAGGGGAGAGCTTGTTCCCATACTTCAGGAAATACAGGAGAATCTCGGCTATCTGCCGGAAAAGGCAATGATCGACATTGCGCGGTTCATAAATGTCCCGGAAAGTCACGTCTATTCGGTTGCCTCGTTCTATGCACAGTTTAGACTCCTCCCTTTGGGAAGAAAGCGGGTTTCGGTATGCAGGGGGACAGCCTGTCATATTAGAGGCGCACCGCAGATACTCAATACGATTGAAAAGACAATAAATCTAAAAGAGGGCGAAACCTCCGAGGACCTGGAGTTTACACTCGAAACTGTTGCCTGTTTCGGGTGCTGCGCCCTTGCCCCTGTCATGAGGATCAATAAGGATGTGATCGGTGAGATGACACCGGAGAAGGCGGAGGGGCTCTTTGCTGCCGTCGATGGAGGGGATGATGACCAGGAATAAGAAGAAAATTCTCGTTGGCCTCGGAACATGTGGAATATCCGTAGGAGCAGAAGAAGTCCTCTCATCCCTTGAAAGGGAAATAGCCGACCGCGATCTCGAAGAGGAGATCACCGTAAAAAGCACCGGCTGTCAGGGCTTTTGCCAGCAAGAACCCCTTGTGATTATCGAACCGGAAGGGATTCTTTATACAAATGTCCAGCCGGATGACGCCGGTGAGATTGTTCAATCCACTTTACCGGGCAACAAGCCGGTGAAGCGCTTATGCTACAAGGACAAAATAAGCGGGGAACCAATACAGTTTTTTGACAAGATTCCTTTTTACTCGAAACAGGAACGTATCCTCTTGCAGCATTGTGGAAAGATAGACCCTGAGGATATTGATGAGTATCTTTCTGTCGGAGGTTACAAGGCATTAAGAAGTGTCCTCTTTGAAATGACACCTGATGAGGTGATATCCGAGGTGAAGCTCTCAGGGCTCAGAGGGCTTGGCGGCGCAGGATTTCCCACCGGAAGGAAATGGGAATCATGCCGCAATGCATCCGGAGAGAAAAAATATGTGATCTGTAATGCAGATGAGGGAGACCCCGGAGCATTCCAGGACCGTTCTGTCATGGAGGGAAACCCGCATTCGGTCATCGAAGGGATGATAATTGCAGCATATGCAATCGGAGCAGAACATGGATTTATATATGTGCGGGCTGAATATCCTCTGGCTGTCAATCGTCTGAAGATTGCGATTGACCAGGCAAGGCAAAGCGGGTTTTTAGGAGACCGTATCCTTGATAGCGACTTCAGTTTTGACATCGAGATTTTTCAGGGAGCAGGCGCCTTTGTATGCGGTGAATCCACTGCATTAGTCCGGTCGATTGAAGGCAAGAGGGGAAGACCAAAACCCATGCCCCGGTCCCGCACTACGGAAATCGGGCTGTGGAACAGGCCGACGCTTCTCAATAATGTCAAAAGTTATGCAAATATCCCACTAATTATAAACAACGGTGCTGCATGGTTTGCTGAAAGAGGAACGGAGAAGAGCAAGGGCACTGCTGTATTTTCATTGACGGGAAAGGTTCAGAACTGCGGCCTTATAGAGGTTCCAATGGGCGTTGCCCTGCGAGATATCATCTATGACATAGGCGGCGGCATTCTCGAGGGTAAGGCACTTAAAGCTGTTCAGACAGGGGGGCCTTCCGGAGGTTGTCTTCCTGCCGATATGATTGACATGCCTGCTGATTTTGATTCCCTCAGTAAGGCTGGATCAATAATGGGCTCCGGAGGAATGGTGATCATGGATGAAGACACCTGTATGGTCGATGTTGCGCGGTATTTCCTTGACTTTACACAAAGGGAATCTTGCGGTCAGTGTATCCCCTGCAGGCTCGGGACAAAGCAGATGTTCATGATATTGGACGATATAACAAAAGGCGAAGGCAGGCCAGGTGATATAGATTTATTATATGAATTGGCTGAGGCCATAAAGAGGAGTTCGATATGCGGTCTCGGCAAGACCGCGCCGAATCCGGTTCTTACCACCCTTCGATATTTCAGGGATGAGTATGAAGCACATATTAATGAAAAAAGATGCCCGGCAGGTGTATGTATGGGGGGAAAGGAGAAAGGTTAATGGAACAGATATCTGTAAACATTGACGGTCAATACATAGTAGCCCGGAAAGGGTCAACAATCTTAGACGTTGCTTTAGCAAACAATATCTACATACCCCATCTCTGCTATCATCCTGATTTAAAGCCGGCCGGAAGTTGCCGTTTGTGTCTCATCGAACTGGATAACGGTCAGCTTGTAACTTCCTGCCGGACTCCTGTTCAAGACGGGATGATTATCAAGACAAGCAGTCCTGAAATCGATAAGGTAAGACGGCCGGTTATCGAAATGATTATTGCCAACCATCACATGGATTGCAAGAACTGCCTGAAAAAGGGTAACTGCGTATTGCAAAGGATAATGGGCTTTATGAAGATCGACAAGAAGAAAGTCCAGCGTTTAAGAATGCCTGTGGATGAGTTGCCCCTTGATGATTCAAACCCATTTTTTGTGAGAGACCATAACAAATGCGTGCTCTGCGGCATTTGTGTGCGGACATGTCAGGAAATAGCGATGGTGAATGCTGTTGACTTTGCTGGAAGGGGCGATAAAACAAAGGTTGCCGCTTTTGGCGACAAACCTATAACACAGTCTAAATGTGTATCTTGCGGAGAATGCGTAATAAGATGCCCTGTCGGCGCACTTGTCCTGAGAAATCCGAAAAGGCCGGAACAGGAGTTCAAGACAATCTGTCCTTATTGCGGCGTAGGATGCGGGATATTTCTTGGAATCAGGGATAACAAAATTGTAAGCGTCAGAGGGGACAGCGGTAACCCGGTAAACAATGGCGCATTATGCGTTAAAGGACGTTTCGGAATGGGTTTTGTTCACTCGCCTGACAGGTTGACTTCACCACTCATAAGAAAATCCAAAATCCAAAATCCAAAATCCAAAAGCAAGTTCGCAGCAGGCGTGCCAAATCCAGAAATGTTTAAAGAGGTGTCCTGGGACGCGGCACTGGATTTCATCGCAAAGAAGTTAAAAAAATATAAGGGTGAGGAGTTTGCTCTGATAGCATCTACAAAATGCACAAATGAGGACAATTATACAGCACAAAAATTTGCACGTACTGTTATGGGCAGTAATAATATCGATACTTCGGCAAGACTGTGCTACAGTCCGATGATAGCTGCATTGCAGAATATCGGGAACTGGGCAGAGTATGATTCACAGGCGGAAGAAAATGGATGTCTTATTGATACGGCTGCACAGGATTCTGACAGTATAGAAAAGGCTGCATGTATTCTTATTGCGGGCACAAATATTACCGTGTCCCATCCTGTTCTTGGCCTGAGAATCAAAAAGGCAGTAGAGAACGGCGCCAGGCTTATTGTTATAAGTCCGAATGAAAGCGAAATATGCCGCATTGCCGATAAATGGCTGCAACCGTATCCTGGCACTGACCTTGCACTTCTTATGGGCATCTCAAATGTGATAGTGGAAGAGGAATTATATAATAAGGATTTTTTAGGAAAGTATTGTAATAATTTTGAAGAATTCAGGGAATCCCTGGATGATTTTCCCCTTGGAAGGGTTGAAAGGATTACCGGTATACCACGTGACATGATAGAAGAGTCTGCACGGATTTATGCAGGCAACATGCCCGCTGCAATCTTCTGGGGCACCGGGATTACCCAATCAGCCTGTGGAACTGAAAATGTGTATGCTCTCGCAAATCTTGCCATCCTAACTTCAAATATAAAATATTCGCGTGCGCTCAATCCTCTCCTGGGACAGAACAATGCACTTGGAACATGTGATGTGGGATGCCTTCCGGATTACTTCCCGGGTTATCAGCCGGTTGGTTCCCGGGAATCACTCGAAAAATTTCGATCCATTTGGGGAAAGGATCTGAACTCTAAGCATGGCCTTTCCCTCACAGAGATAGTAGATGCGATACTCGAAGGTAAGATAAAAGCACTCTACATAATAGGGTCTGACCTTGCATCAAGTATAGCTCCTTCAGGTAAAGTACTTGCAGCCCTGAAGAAAGCAAAATTTGTTGTATTCCAGGACATTTTCCCGAATCAAACTGCAAATTATGCCCACGTAGTTCTTCCTGCGGCAAGCTTTGCAGAAAAAACGGGGACCTTCATCAATACAGAGGGAAAGGTTCAGAGAATCCGCAAGGCGCTGGAGCCACCGGGGAATTCACGTCCTGACTGGGAAATTTTATGCGAGCTGGCAAAGAAATTGGGAAATAAAGGCTTTGAATTTGAAAATACCGAAGATATACTATCCGAGCTATTGTCAGCCATTCAGGGCAGTCCTGAAATAAAAGAGCGGTTAAGTCTTTTCCCCCTCCAGTACGGAAGACCTTCTGAGACTACAGATACTGATTATCCCTTGATCTTGACCAGTGAAAGAGATTTTTCAGGGGACGGCGTTATGTCGGAAAAGGTAGAAGGTCTCAAGTGGTTGAGGTCGAAGGACGGTGTATACATTAATCCGAAGGACGCTGCTGACTTTGCAATCGAAGAAGGTGAGCCGGTAAAGGTTATTTCACGACATGGTTTATTGGAAAGCGGTGCGCATTTGACAGCTACAACACCTGCCGGTCTGTTAGTAATGAATCTTGAGGAAGAAAAGTTCAACAGGCTTCTGAACCCTGTTCTTGATAGAAGCTCAAAGACACCGGAGATGAAGATGTGCGCAGTAAGAATTGAAAAAAAATTGACGAAAAAGAAATGATGAAACTGCTTTCATGACGAAGACAATGCATGCAATCCTTGATGTCCTCAATAAACAACCAGATAAGATCCTCGGTTCGAGAGAGATATCGAGGCAATTAAAATTGCACGGGATAGAAATAACGGAAAGGACGGTAAGATACCACCTGAGAATTCTCGACGAACGGGGATATACAAAGGTCTTCGGCAAGGAAGGAAGGATGATTACACAAAAGGGGAAAGAGGAGCTTTCACATGCACTCGTATCAGAGAAGGTAGGTTTTGTCATAAGTAAAATAGAAACGCTTTCTTATCTCACAAACATAGACCTTGAAAGGGAAGAAGGCGATATAATCCTCAATGTTTCTTTTTTCCCTTCAGAAAAACTTAAGGAAGCACTGCGAATCATGAAACCCGTTTTCTCTTCGCCGTATGTCATGTCCGACAACGTTGTTATGCGGAAAGGGGGGGAAAGGATCGGTGACATCATTGTACCTGAAGGACAGATAGGCTTCGGAACTGTCTGCAGTGTAACGATAAACGGGATTTTCCTCAAGGCAGGCATTCCTGTTACATCCAAGTTCGGCGGGGTATTGCAGATAGAAGACGCCGAGCCGTCACGGTTCACCGCACTGATAAGCTACGAGGGTTCTTCTCTCGATCCGCTTGAAATATTCATAAAGAGCAGGATGACGGATGTACTGAATGCCACAAAAAATCATGAAGGTAAAATCCTTGCGAGCTTCAGGGAGATACCGGTTGTAAGCCTTGTGAGGGCAAGGGAATTAAGTGAGATTATGAAGGAAAGGGGTATCGGGGGAATCCTCCTCATCGGCAGTCCTAATCAGTCTCTCCTTGGAATGCCCGTTTCCATGGATAAAGCCGGTATGGTCATCGTCGGCGGACTGAACCCCATCGCAGCACTTGAAGAGGCAGGCATTACAACGGTGAGCAGGGCAATGTCCACCCTCTATCATTTTTCCGACCTTGTGAAGTTCCAAGAACTCATTTAAGAGCCTGTCGGACTTAGCGTATTTTCGGCTAAAATCTATGATTTTGGGTGTCTAGTTTGCCTTAAAAAAGTTTTTTAAGCGATTGTAGGGCATCTCAGGATGCCGACTTTTCAAAAATCTTGAAAGTCCGACAGACTCTTAACCCGAAAACTGCGATTGATTGTTGAATCGGAGGCAAAACAGCCTTCAAAGTCTTTTTATTGAAGACTCCCTGCAGCAAGACAGCAGGGAATCTTAATGTAAGGAATTCTTTATTCTTTCTATTCGCTTGCTAACCCCGTGGCAAGACCACGGGGAATACGCTCGCTATCCATTTCAATCCCGACTTTTGTCGGGACAAAAGACTTTTCAGACAACCTTGCCTCAGGCAAATGCATTTTCAGAATAAATTGCCTTGCCACCGATAAATGCATTTTTCAGGCCCGGATTGTGCGTAAACTATAGTTATCAGGACAGGACAAAGGCCGTGCATTGTTCATATTGGATGATACAGGCACGATGCTGAATTTGCTTTTTGGGGTGATAATTCTTTATGCTAAAATATAAAAATATTTGGAGGTGTATTTTGCTAACGATAACAGACAAGGCTGCAGATATTGCAATGGCAATACTTGAGAAAGAAGGCAAGGACCAATGGGGCATCCGAATCTATATTGCCGGGTCGGGATGCTGTGGACCGACGTATGGTCTGAATTTACAGGAAAAGCAGATGCCGGATGACGATGTCATTGTAAAAAATGGATTGAAGGTTTTTGTTAATAAAGATCTCTCGCAGAGCCTGTCAGGTATGCAGCTTGATTATTATCAGGGTAAGGATGCAGAGGGCTTTATCTTTACCGGCTCAGCCCCGTCGTGTAATTCATCAAGTTGCAATAGCTGCGGATAGACAATAGCAGAGTTACATGTTTCCCTTACACAGATATAGGAGGCTGAGAAAAAACGAAACCATTAGAAAAATGGTGAGGGAAACATCGATCTCTCCCGGTAGTTTCATATACCCGCTTTTTGTAACCTTTGGCAAAGGGTTGAAAAAGGCAATCTCCTCAATGCCGGGGTGTTTTCAGGAGTCTGTTGACAGGGTCACCAGGCATGCTAAAGAGGTCTATTCCCTTGGCATACCTTCTGTTATTCTCTTCGGCATCCCCCACCATAAAGACGAACTTGGTTCGAGTGCATACGATGATCAAGGTGTTGTCCAGAATGCTGTTAAGGCCATCAAAGACAAAGTTCCTGAAATGTTCGTAATTACCGACGTCTGCATGTGTGAATATATGAGCCACGGTCACTGCGGCATTGTAAAAGACGGAAAGGTACAGAATGATCCCACTCTGGCATTATTGTCAAAACAGGCTGTTTCTCATGCAAAGGCAGGTGCAGACATGGTTGCACCTTCAGACATGATGGACGGAAGGATTCATTCTATCAGGAATGCACTTGATGAAGAGGGCTTTTCTGAAATTCCAATCATGTCCTATGCCGCAAAATATGCATCAGCATTTTACGGGCCGTTCAGGGAAGCAGCTGAATCTTCGCCTCGTTTCGGTGACAGACGTTCATATCAAATGGATCCGGCTAATCGCAGGGAGGCATTGAAAGAGGCGGCACTTGATATTGAAGAAGGAGCGGACATTGTCATGGTGAAACCTGCTCTCGCATACCTTGACGTTATCTCTGACGTGAAAGATGCATTTGATGTGCCCGTTGCAGCCTATAGTGTAAGCGGTGAATATTCACTCGTAAAGGCTGCCGGAAAGCTGGGCTGGATTGACGAGAAGCAGATTATGCTGGAAATTCTTACCTCGATAAAACGAGCGGGAGCTGACCTCATCCTGACGTATTTTGCAAAAGACGCGGCAAAGCTACTGACTAAATAACATCTTTAGAAATATCCCTATTTTAGAAGACTTCAGATTTAAACAGTAATCCCCACGAGCGTTTGCACGCTATAAATGTTGTTGCATTACTCTAACCCATATTATCTATGAAGCGCACAACAACAGCAGAGCAGATGTCCCGAAAGCATTCGGGACTCATTCTCGGTCCGCTTTTGCGGACCTCTCTGCGAGTCGTAGACCGAGGTACAGAGTGTTCTTTGCCTCAGGGCGTCGAACACTCTGTAAAGCTGCTCCGATAAAGCATCTGCTCTGATTGATCAAGGAATTTGTGAATAACAGAGGCTAAATACGTTATCAGTCAACCCTGCTCCGTTGACATATTATGAGCATATGCCTATAATAATATATGCCGAGACCGAAAAAAAGCAGATGCGTACGGTGCAGACCGGATGTTACCTACTTCAAGCCGAGGGGCATCCCCCTCATGGCACTCGAAGAGTTGTCTATCACCATGGATGAACTCGAGACAATCAGGCTTGCTGATTATGAAGGGTTATACCATGAAGATGCAGCGAGGAAGATGAAGATATCAAGGCAGACATTCGGGAGAATTCTCAACGGGGCACATAAAAAGGTTGCAGAAAGCCTCTTAAAAGGCAAGGCTTTAAAAATAGAAATTCAAAAAGGGAGGAGTAAACCATGAAAGTATGTTTCCCGGTTTTACATGATAATGGTCTGGAAAGTGAATTGTACGGGCATTTTGGATCTGCACCGACGTTCATTATTGTTGAGACCGCAGACAATACATTAACGACCATCAATAACAGTGACCAGCAGCATGCCCACGGAGCATGCGATCCATTAAAGAAATTCAATAATGAGAAGATCGATGCTCTCGTCGTGGGTGGTTTAGGGTTCGGTGCGCTACAAAGGCTTAATCAGGCTGGAATAAGGGTCTTTCAGGCACAGGCACTATCAGTTAAAGAAAACCTGGCGAAGTTACAATCAAACAGTCTCTTTGAATTCACACCGCAAGAATGTTGCGCAGGTCATGGTCAAGGGTCAGGCTGTAGCCATTAAACTGATAACAAATTGATATATTGCGAACCATTTCATACCAGCTATACCTAAAAGAGAAGCATAGTTATTTGTTCCATGAAGAAAGGGATGGGACCAATGAAAACAAAAAGCCCTGCAAAAAAAGCACAGCCTAAAAAGAAAATTCACAAAAAAACAAAAAGCCCTAAGATTGGCGTCGTAATCTGCGACTGTGGCGGTCAGATTGCAGAAAAGATCAATGTAAAGACGCTGTCTGAAAAGTCAAGGCAACTCGAGAACGTCACGAAAGTAAAACTCATGACGAATCTCTGCAGTTCTTACGGTATTAACCAGATCAAAAAGGATTTTAAGAGATGCGACAGGCTGCTTTTTGCCGGGTGTTCCGAGAGATCATCTCTTACCTTTACGGAAGACCGTATTGCTGCCTTGCTCGGGGAAATGGGCGTCAATGAGGCACTCTTTGAGGTTGCGAATATAAGAGAACAGTGTGCATGGGTGCATGACGGCGATGTCACGAGAAAGGCGATAGATATGGTACGAATGGCCCATGCAAAATTGCAGTTAAACACGCCAACACTGAAATCTGTTAGGCTCGCAAAGAAAGGCCTTGTTATCGGTGGAGGCCCTGCAGGCATTCAGGCTGCATCTGATCTTGCACAGGCAGGGATTGAAGTAACTCTCGTTGAGAAAAATGAATATATCGGTGGCCATGCCTGCCGGATTCCATATCTTACACAGTGCGAGAGTTGGCCGGCAATGTGTGTGAGTGACTGCATAGCACCTGTGCAGGCAAGAAAGGCTGCGTTTGACCCGCTTATCGAGACCATGACGAACACAGAAGTAACAGATATTGTAAAAGCAAACGGTAATTTTCTGGTTACCCTCAGCAGAGGAGCTGCTTTTGTTGATCCTGATAAATGTGTCTCCTGCGGAAAGTGTGCAGACGCATGTCCTGCCGGGACAGAAAACAGATTCGAATACGGCCTGTCCACGAGAAAGGCAATCGACAAAGAATACAGGTTGGCAATTCCGGATACGTACACGCTCAGAGAAGATGCCTGCACAAAGTGCGGCGAATGCTTAAAGGTCTGTCCGACAAATGCAATAAACCTTAATGCACAGCCAAAGGTTGTTGAAGATACGTTCGGCACGGTTATTTTGGCGACAGGGTTCGGATCAATCGATTTAGATACCCTCGTTGAGCTGAATTACGCGTCACCGAATGTTCTTTCAAGCATGGAGATGGAACGCATCATCGCTGCGCGGTTAAGCCTTCCTCATAAGACGAAACCCCTTGAGAAGTTTGTATTCATACTCTGTAGCGGTTCACGGTCTGCCGACAAAAAGTTACCCGGAGGAGTACCTTATTGCTCAAAGACATGCTGCAGTATCGCAGTGAAACAGGCGAACAGGATCATGGCGATGAACCCGAACGCCGATGTATCGATAGTTTACTTCGCTGATATAAGGACATATGAAAGGGCCTTCGAACAGTTCTACCAGGAGGCAAAGGACGTCGTCGATTTTATACGGGGAGAGGTTACGAGCGTTGTGGACATCGGCGATGGTTTGAAAATTTCATTAGAAGACCTTCAGGGAAAGAAAAAAGAGCTGGATGCAGACCTCGTTGTATTGGCTGAGGCCTTAGTCCCCATGGGAACCGATTTAATCGAGAAACTGAGGGTCAGGACTGACATATATAACTATCCGATCGAGGGCCAGCCCCGCATTATTCGTCCAACAGAATCTTTTATTGACAGGGTTTACGTTGCGGGGGCAGTAAGCGGACCGAAGATTATTCAGGAGAGTGTAGAGCAGGGGAGTACTGCAGCACTCAAGGCATCTCACTTTCTCAAAAAAGGGAGAAAAGAGATTACGAAGTTCATATCAGAGGTGAACAAAGAGCTCTGCTCGCAGTGCAGGATATGTGAAACGGTGTGCCCTCATGGTGCGATAAGTGTCAATGAAACGGGAGCCGAGGTTGACCGGGCATTTTGCCAGGGCTGCGGGTTGTGTATCTCAGCCTGCCCCAGCCACGCAATCCAGCTCACGAACTTCACTGACAAACAGATCCTGAAGCAGGTAGATGTTGCGTTCTCAGAATCTCAAGATGATGTACCAAAGATCTTGGGGATGCTCTGCTACTGGTGCTCGTATGCCTCGGCTGATCTTTTGGGATTAAACGGGAAAAACCTCCCGGTAAATTTCAGGAGCATACGGATACGCTGTTCATCTTCGGTAAACTCCGGCTTGATCCTTGAGGCGTTTAAAAGGGGTATTGATGGAATAGTCATTGCAGGGTGCCCGCCGAAGAATTGCCACCACGGGGCAGGCAATTACATGACCGCGAAGAGAATTATGTTACTGAACATGTTCATGCGCCAGCTCGGTCTCAGCTCGGGGAGGTTGAAATGGGAATACATAGGGGTTCCGATGTGGTCAAATCTCGCAAAGATTATAGAAGAGATGGACAGGAACCTTCGAACCCTTGGACCAAATCCTTTCGGGAGGTCAGCATGAAAAAAATCAGGATGATTCTGAACTGGAGCGCTTCGTGCGGTGGTTGTGATGTAGCAATCCTCGATATGGGGCGGGCAATATTAGACCTGCCACAAAAAGTTGAGATACTCTACTGGCCCGTTGCACTCGATTTCAAGAGAAAGGACCTCGAGGGATTAAAAGAAAACAGTGTGGATATCGGTATTATCAACGGTGCTGTAAGGACCTCGGAACAGGAAGAAGAAGCCAAAATGTTCCGCAACAAATGCAGGCATATTGTTTCATTTGGTTCGTGTGCTTGCTCCGGTGGTATCCCGGGGCTCGCGAATCAGTATGATAGGGATGATGTCCTGAAGAGGGCATTTAGAGAAGCCCAGTCCAATGTGCCCGGAGAGACAACTATTCCGCAGCCCCTTACTCATGTCAACGATGTAGACCTTACGCTGCCGGAATTTTTCAAGGAGGTCAAGGCTCTCCATCACATTATTCCCGTTGACTCTTACGTTCCCGGATGTCCGCCTTCTCTCAGCACCATAGGAGAGTTTCTCGGTTCACTCGATGCCATCGTGAAAGGCAAGGTTAAGAAAAACGTGTTTGCTTCGGACAAGGCACTCTGCACAGAGTGTCCACACGGCAAAACAAGGGAGACGAAGAAGGTTGAGAATCTCTTCCGACCTCATGAGATCATTGCAACCGGTGACAGGTGTCTGCTCGACCAGGGTATTGTCTGTCTCGGCTTTGCAACAAGAGGTGGCTGCGGTGCACGGTGTATTCGGGTAAACATGCCATGCAGGGGATGCTATGGATGGCTGCTAACGATGTTTGACCCTGGTGCCGAAGCAATGTCGACGATAGCATCCATAGCCGGAGACCGGGAAGACTACATGCCTGCTACAAAGATAATGAATGTTCTCGACAAGGTCCGTGACACGGTCGGCACATTCTACTCGTTCTCGTTACCGTGTGCTGGAATAAAGAGGAAGGAAAAATAGATATGGCTAACAAAATCGCAATATTCCCGAACACCAGGCTCGAGGGACACGGAAAGGTCGAGATCTTCCTTGATGATTCAGGGAATGTAAAAGACAGTTATTTCCAGGTAATAGAATTCAGGGGATTTGAAAAATTCTGTGAAGGCAGGCATGTTGAAGAGCTTCCAAGAATTACGCCCAAGATATGCGGTGTATGTCCAGGAGCGCATCATATGGCATCATCCAAGGCATGCGATGCAGTTTATAACGTTGAAATTCCTGAAACGGCAAAAAAGCTCAGGGAACTGTTTTATAACGCGCATATTGCGCACAGCCATATACTCCACTTCTTTGCGCTCGGCGCACCGGACATGCTTCTTATGAACGAAGAACCTGCAAAGCGGAATATATTCGGCCTTGTTGCAGCAGTGGGAAAGGACATAGGGATTGCTGTTGTTGATAACCGTGGATATGCACAGAAGATCCAGGAGATCATAGGAGGACACCAGACCTATCCTGTTTCGTCGCTTCCCGGAGGATTATCAAAGCCCCTTGAGGAAAAAGACAGAAAAGAAATTCAGAAAATGGCCAAGTCTCTCGTTGAGTTCAGCAAGAAGAGTCTGGACATCTTTGCCAGACTCGTGCTTCAGAATGAAAAACTCGTAGAGATCGTTGCATCTGATCTTTACAGACATGAGACAAACTATGCGGGCATGGTAGACGATAACAATAAGGTGAACTTTTACGATGGTATGATAAAGGTTGTCGACCCTTACGGGAAAGAGGTTTGTTCATTTGAGGCACGTGACTACCTTGATCATGTTGCAGAACACGTTGAGCCGTGGAGTTATATTAAGTTTCCTTATTTAAAAAACATAGGTTGGAAAGGGTTTGTCGATGGTCCGGAGAGCGGCGTATACAGGGTGAATTCTCTTGCAAGGTTGAATGTAGCAGATGGCATGGCAACACCCCTTGCGCAGGTAGCTTATGAAAAACTATACAGCTTCTTTGGCAAAAAACCCGTTCACAACATCCTTGCGTATCACTGGGCACGGCTCATAGAACTCATGTATGCAGCTGAAAGGATACATGAACTTGCAAGCGATTCCTCTATCACAGATACGAATATAAGAACTATTCCTACAGGCGATCCTTCGGAAGGGATCGCAGCAGTTGAGGCACCCCGGGGAACACTGTATCATCATTACGTTACAGACAAGAAAGGAATTGTGCAGACGGTAAATCTCATCGTTGCAACAGTCCAGAATAATGCGGCAATAAATATGTCAGTGAAGAAGGCTGCTCAGAATTTGATTAAGAATGGCGAGGTCGACGATACCTTGTTAAACAAGGTAGAAATGGCTGTCAGGGCATATGACCCGTGCCTTGCATGTTCCAGCCATGCCCTGCCTGGAAGGATGCCCCTGGAATTAAAGATATTCTGGAAAGGGGAATTCTATAAGCGAATAACATATAATAGGTAGTAAATGATTTATATGAAGGGCTGAGATGGTACGATTCAGGAAATTTCTCGAAAAAGATATCGATACAGGGAATATAAAAAATTCAGATCAGTTACTCTCCTTTGACATTACGACTAAGTATGTACCGGATACCCCTGATGAATTTGAGGAATTTGAATTTGCCACTGATTATGCCGGCCGGGCTATTTCAATAGGAGTTGCAATCCTTGCAGGTAAGATCAAGAGGATAATGATCGGTTTTACTGATCCCGAGGACAATGACAACCTTGTGGCATTAACTAAAGAGCAGTTAGAGGATTTTTTGAACCAAAAGGGTGAAAAAATCGTTCAGTTTTTCGAGTATATCACGCAGTGACGTCATACATTTGACCCAAAAACTGCATTTTTCGGGTTAATTTTATTGTCGTCATAACCTTTCAGGTTGCGCACTATATATGCAGGCTACCTCAGGGAATAAAAAAGATAATCCACAGGGCTAAACCTGCGGCTACTATTGCTGGATAGTCTGCTGTTGCTGGATTGTCCAATTGCCCATCCTGTTGAAATATTTTGGACAGGCATGATCTGATATAAAAATTTTGAGGTGTGTTGCAATGAAGGTATTGGTTCTCGGCATAGGGAATCCTCTCCGCTCAGATGACGGAGTCGGGATACATGTTGCTGAGTCTTTAAGGGATGAAAATCTTGGCCGTAAAATCGATATAAAAGAAGGGCTCTCAGGTCTTGATATCCTTGGAGCAATAACAGGCTATGAGCGGGTCATTATTGTTGATGCAATAAAGAGCGGGGCTGTTCCCGGGACCATATACAGGCTCTCCGTAAACGACCTTCAAGCGCAGCAGCCCTTACATGCCTTTTCAACCCATGATGTCGATATCCCTACGATGCTGAAATCGGGAAGAGACCTTTACCCGGGGAAGATGCCTGAAGATATTGTTATTATTGCGGTTGAGGCAGGAGACATTGAAACGTTTTCCGAAACATGCACGCCAGGAGTTGAGAAGGCAATCCGGAAAGTTGTACAGATGATTAAGGAATTGATATAGTCATGTATAAGTGCTTTCCCGTGTGCGGCTTCATGGATTAGTATGCATATGTTGTCATTGAGCCTAAAATACTATAATTCCCACTTTAGTCTGCGCCCATAGCTCAGCCGGATAGAGCGTCGGACTTCGAATCCGCAGGTCGGGGGTTCAAATCCCTCTGGGCGCGCCAGATTCTGGCACGGCCTCTCGCCTGGATTCAATACACAACCCTCTCCCCCTGCTGGAGGGGGCGAAGGAGAAAGGTTACTAAATTGGTTATTATATCACTATCACCCTAACTCTCTCCTCGATGAGTCGCAGACCATCAAGGGAGTGGGAAATCCTGCAGATTTCCAAGTCTATTTTTCAGACGATATTTAATATTGACATTATAGTCCTTATAAATTTACCATATATATCCATATAATCAATATAGTATATTGTTGTAAAATACAACTGACACGTTGCAAAATAGAACATCTTTTGAATATGTATTCTCATGAAAAGCTAAAGTTCAGAGAAATTAAATAATCAAGGAGGTAAAAAGTTGACGATGGGAAAGCAACTAATCAGATTTCTGCTCGTTGCGGCTGTTTTTCTGACTTTATTCGCAATTGTTGGTGATGTCCTTGCATCTACCGATCCTTCACCAACGCAGGGGGTCATTGAAGGAAAGTCAAGTATTCCGTGGTGGGGATGGCCGATTATACTCTTCTTCTTCACATTTATACTCGGTATCCTCGCTGTTCTTGGCGGTGTCGGGGGAGGTGTATTGTATGTCCCGCTTGTCAGTGGTTTCTTCCCCTTTCACCTTGACTTTGTCAGGGGCGCAGGACTGCTCGTTGCACTCGCAGGTGCACTTGCAGCGGGTCCCGGTCTGCTGAAAAGGAACCTTGCCAGTCTCCGTCTTGCCATGCCCGTTGCACTCATTGCTTCGAGTTGTGCTATTGTCGGTGCAATGGTCGGCCTGGCACTTCCAGCCAATCTCGTCCAGATTCTCCTCGGTGCTGTTATCATCGGAATAGTTATTCTTCTGGCGACTGCAAAAAAATCTGATTTTCCTGATGTCCCGAAGGCAGATAAACTATCCCAGACCCTTGGGATAATGGGAATCTACAGGGAAGAATCCATGGGAAAAGATATTGACTGGAAGATACACCGGACACTTCCGGGTTTGATCCTCTTTATCGTCATCGGTTTGATGGCAGGCATGTTCGGCCTCGGTGCAGGGTGGGCAAATATCCCGGTTTTAAATCTCCTGATGGGAGCGCCGCTCAAGATCTCTGTTGCAACAAGCAAGTTCCTGCTCTCCATAACTGATACCTCTGCTGCTTGGATCTATCTCAATTCAGGTGCAGTAATTCCGTTAATCGTCGTCCCGTCAATCGTTGGAATCATGCTCGGCTCCATGGTTGGCGTAAAAATACTTGCAAAGGCAAAGATTGCGGTGGTCAAGTGGATAGTCATAGGACTTCTTGGTTTTGCAGGGGTCAGGGCACTGCTTAAAGGTTTAGGAATATAAACATTGGAATATAGATAGAGGAGGATAAGAAATGGCAGAGCAAGAAAAAATATCGGTAAAAGCAAGCGGTGAGCAATTGCTCTATGCAAATATTTTAAACAAGGGAATGATTGTCGGGATTTTGGTTCTGTTAGTAACCTATGCTATATATGTGGCGGGTCTCCTGCCGACATTTATCCCCGTTGAGGATGTCCCCAAATACTGGGGCATGAGTGTAGCAGCTTTCTCACACGAATTAGGTACCCCTACAGGCTGGGGCTGGTTACAATCTATAGGCAAGGGAGATTACCTGAATTTTGTCGGCATAGCAATTCTGGCGGCAATCAGTATTTTATGTTACGCTGCAATACTGCCGGGACTTTTACGTAAAAAAGACACTGTCCTGGTGGTCATTGTTATAGTGGAGATACTTGTTTTATCTTTCGCAGCAAGCGGAATCCTAAAGTCAGGAGGTCACTAATATGAGTGCACAAATATGTCCGATCATAGCAAAGCTTGAAAGGCTGCTTTTATGCACAGACGGTTCTAAATATTGTGACGGTGCTATAAGGGAATCTATCAATTTGGCAAAAGCCTGCAAAAGTAAACTCTTTGCGATATCCGTTGTAAAAGTCAATCAGGAGTTAATGGCTCTTGCACCCGGGCTTGTAGAAAAAATGGGAAAAGAGACGAGGAAGCACCTTGAGATGATTCAATCAAAGGCGTCCGGTGAGGGAGTTGACTGCGAAATTATTGTGCACGAGGGAGAGGAACCGCATGAATATATTGTCGACGAGGCGGCAAAGAATAAGATCAGCATGATTGTTGTGGGCAGGTATGGCCGTTCAGGGATCATGAGGGCCATGATGGGAAGTGTGACCGGTAAGGTCATAGGTTATACACTCTGCAGGGTTATGGTTGTCCCTAAAGACGCAAAACTCTCATTTGAAAAGATACTTATAGCTACGGATGGCTCGATGCATAGCGAGTTTGCGACCCAGGAGGCCATAGACATTGCAAAACGCAGCGGGAGCTTGCTCATCGCCCTGTCCGTTGCCAAGAAGGATGAAAACCTTGCAACGGCAAAGGAATGTGTTGAGATGGTCAGAAAGGCGGCTGAAAAGGAAGGCATCAAGGTGGAAACCGTTGTCAGGACAGGTGTGACTCATGAGGTAATCGTTAATACGGCTTCCCAGGAGGATGCCGGCCTTATAGTTATCGGAAGCCATGGCAGGACGGGCATATCAAAACTCTTCATGGGGAGCGTAACGGAACGGGTTATAGGGCATGCACGGAACGCTGTCCTGGTATGGAAGCTTTAATGAATTTTAACTCCCTGCGGCTTTGCCGCAGGGAGTCTTCCTGAATTCCTTGCAGCAGATCATTCTGTCCGACAAACGCCAACATCCGAAGTTTTCTAATTAGAGTCTGTGTATAAAGTCGTATTTTGTCATCCTCCGGCTTGACCGGGGGATCCAGAACTTATTGAAAAGGCTGGATTCCCGCCTTCCAGACTGTGTCACAATTACAGAAAACATTGAATTGTAGTAATATTCGACATTACACCTTTCTCTTTAAAAGTTTTTC
>ENA-OSEO01001200-OSEO01001200.1-sediment-metagenome-genome-assembly--contig:-NODE-1200-length-50948-cov-5.867193_pt1 | contig 50948 bp, 42 predicted proteins | sample MGYA00237883_ERZ534232 | MGnify/ENA metagenome assembly ERZ534232
CGCAGGGCAGGGACAAGCCACTGCCCCTACGGTTGCCGGATGATGTGTAGGGGTAATCCCTTGTGGTTGCCCAGCCCGTGTGGTTGCCCGGCTCGGGGCAGGGACAAGCCGCAGGGCAGGGACAAGCCACTCGGGCAGGGACAAGCCGCTCGGGCAGGGACAAGCCACTCGGGTAGGGACAAGCCGCTCGGGCAGGGACAAGCCGCTCGGGTAGGGACAAGCCGCTCGGGCAGGGACAAGCCGAAGGGTAGGGACAAGCCGCAGGGCAGGGACAAGCCGCAGGGTAGGGACAAGCCACTCGGGCAGGGACAAGCCACTGCCCCTACGGTTGCCGGATGATGTGTAGGGGTAATCCCTTGTGGTTGCCCGAGTCAGGGCAGGGACAAGCCGCAGGGCAGGGACAAGCCGCTCGGGCAGGGACAAGCCACTGCCCCTACAGATGGGAATAAAATTCGTGTATCTCTTGCGCGACGCCTTTGGGTTCTTCCAACATCAACAAATGCCCATGCTGCGGGAATGCTTTAAATTTGGCGTTGGGTAAATGGCGGGCAAGGTACGTGGCATCAGAGAACGGCACCAGGGGATCTTCCTCACCGGCAAGGACCAGGGTGGGGGTGGTGATTCGGGATAATTGGCTGCGCAGATCAAAATTGGCGATCGCGCGTAGATCGGCATACCAGAGACTATTGCGAACCGTTGACAAGCTTTTGAGTAGATTCGGATACCACTGTGTTTTTCCATGCCTTGGCGAAAAATAGTGGTTCAAAATCTCCAGGGCATTCTTTTGTGTCTGCGATACGCGGAATAGATTGATGAAAGTCGGATCGAGCTGGAAGCTGGCCGCCGATGAAATGCACACCAGACCAGCAACATGCTGTGGATGCTCCATGGCTAGCTGCAACGCGATGGTAGCGCCCAGCGAATGCCCCACCAACACAGCTCGGTTGAGTCCCAACTGGGCAATGAAGTCGATGATGGCTACCTGGTAACTGGATACCCGGTGGTACGCTGTCCCGGCAGATTTGCCGTGCCCAGGCAGATCGATGGCAAAAACGGTGGTATCCCGCAGCCGGCGTATCTCCGCTGGCCAACACAGATGGTTGCTGCCGGCACCATGAATCAGAATCACTGGTGGACGTGAAGAAGACCCCCCTGATACTGAGTGTAGTAGATATTTGCCAGAACTGGCATGCAAGCCTCGATGGGTGAAGATTATGATTGTTGCAGATCAATCTTTCCGGCTTGTACTCTTTCAATCGCTGCAGGCGTGAGCGGGATAAATATGCGAATGCGGGTGCCTTTACCGGGGACTGAATCGATGTGTAACAGTCCATTGACCAGCTGTGTTCTTTCGGTTAAGTTTACCATACCCAGGCTGCCGCGGTGACTGTATTTCTGGTTAACTTTGTTGACATCAAAGCCGACGCCATTGTCCATGATCTCCAGTACGGCAATCTCCGAATCTTTGGTGGAAAATCTCAGACGCACCAGAATCAGTTCGGCTTGCGCATGTTTACGGGCATTGGTGACAGCTTCTTCCACCAGATAGAAGACCGTGGAATGTTTATTCTGATCCAGCTTGTTAACCACTTCTTCATCCGCGTCGATGCGTACTTTTTGTTGATAGGTGTTGAGATTCTTCTCGGCGATCGTGTGAAGCCCGGCGACCAGACCATCGGTTTCCAGGGTGAGGGGGCGCAGGGTGAAGAGCATGTGGCGCAGTTCGCCGGTAGATTGTCGGGCGAGTGTCTCAATATTGGCGAGTTCAGCCGCCACATCTTTAGGTTTGTGGAAGAGCAACCGCTGGGCAACGCTCAAACGCATGGCAATGGATGCCACCGATTGGATGGGTCCATCATGCAAGTCTCGGGCGAGCTTTTTATTGGCATCCTCCTGCGATGTGATAATGGATTGCTTCTCCTGCTCCACCTGCTGGTAGAGACGCGCATTCTGAATGGCAATCACCGCCTGGCGACTGATGAGATTGAGCGCTTCGATCTTTTCGGTGGTGAAGAAATTCCGGTCAGGATGGCCAAAGAGCATGACGCCGTAATCATCCATGCCTCGTGAAAGCGGGAAGGTGATGGCAACTTTACAATTCTGTAACGAGACGATCTTCCACAATTCGGGATCCTTGGCCGGGTTATGGGTGATCTGTGGCTCTACTTTCTGCAAAGTATCCAGCAGGAGTCCGCTATTGGCCGGGAATTTAAGGTTGGTATCACTGGGTGAAAATCGACGCGAGTTCACGACGATCAATTTCGATTCGTCAAAGAGTAATACGGCTGAGGTCATCTTATCCTGGTTTGGATCGATGATGTCGATGGCGGATTGGCTCAAATCGAGCATGATATCCAGCACGACCGTGTAATCCAGGGTGGAGCTGAGCGTCTCGACCAGATTGGAGAAGGATTGCATGCGTTTCTGATAGTGTAAATTGGCGCGCGTTTCAATATCATAAACCTGTTTATCGGTGGTGAGTTCCTTTTCCTGGATTCTGTTATAGACGACTGTGCTGCTATAGCCTGCGATCGCCGCAATCAGGAAGTTCAAACCAAGGATGATGGCAAAAGGTATCCAGGCAGTCAGGTTTGCAGGGTTAAGGAAGATGGCATAACCGATCTGGGTTGCTGAGAAGAGAAATGCCAGGATAAAGGCTCCCCGCCATTGGAAATAGATGGCGGCGTTGACAATCACAACCACACCAATCCAGACCAGAGAGCCCGTCATCGCACCCCCCAGGACAAATAAGGCTGCAGTGAAAGCAAAATCGCAGAGCAGATTGACCCAGCGGTGCAGCGGCATACGCACGTTGATGATCGCCAGGGTGGTCATCGCCAGGTTCCAGAGCGCGATCAGGATTAACAGGGCGATGATCATCCAGTTGAAGTCCGGCCGTGTGGCAAAGGTTAGACTTAAAAGGAAGAGCGCCAGCCAGCGCCAGGAGATGACGTGCCAATCACTTAAGTAAGGATACGGTTTTTTCGTATTTTCCAAGGTTACCCCTGATCATATTGGAAATAAAATGCTTTCATATCATTAATGATAATACAGGAAAAATGAATAAAGTGGTACTTTTTTGGACAGAATTTACAGGATGGATTATGAAAATTGAACTATGATTTTAGTGATTATGTGATGGACTATGAATGTCTGAACTATGATTTGATTGATTTCATGATGGACTATGATGAAATACGAACTATGATTTTAGTGATTACATGATGGACTATGAATGTCTGAACTATGATTTTGGTGATTTCATGATGGACTATGATGAAATACGAACTATGATTTTGGTGATTACATGATGGACTATGAATGTCTGAACTATGATTTTGGTGATTTCATGATGGACTATGAATGTCTGAACTATGATTTGATTGATTTCATGATGGACTATGAATGTCTGAACTATGATTTGATTGATTTCATGATGGACTATGATGGACAATTGCAGAAAATGTTAAAAAATTTCCAATTTGAGAAAAAATCATGGTCTATCATAGTCATCCCTCATAATCATGGTTCAGACATCTTTTGAACTATGATTTGATTGATTTCATGATGGACTATGATAGATAATTGCAGAAAATATGCAAAATTTCCAATTTGAGAAAAAAATCATAGTCCATCATAGTCATCCCCTATAATCATGGTTCAGACATCTTTTGAACTATGATAATAATCGATGGTTCTTTCCCATAATTTTCTCAATGGAGAAAAAATCATAGTCCATCATAGTCATCCCTCATAATCATGGTTCAGACATCCCTGTCGTATAATTAAGGGAGGAGATGGCAGGTGAAACCGCTGATGTGTGTTGGCTGATGCCTGTTTACACTCTGGCATTGAAATTGTAACCAATGTGTGTGGGTTTGTTGAATGGGAGGTTTTGAATGGAAGGCAGGTTCTGAGTGAGCTTACGCCGCACGACGATCATAACGGTATTTCTCACCTTTCTGTTGCTGGTAGTGGTTTTGACCATCAGCCTGCAGATGGTGTTCAGCCGTCATTTTCAATATGAAGAAAGCCAGCAGAATATTCTGAACATGCAGCGGGTTCAGGCAGCCTTTGAGAATAATTACATTTTGTTGAATTACCTGGCTGAAGAATGGGCAAATTTACCGGAGATCAGAACCTTTATCAATGAAGAGAGTGAAGAGTTTCTGCAGAGACACGTACAGGCAGAAATTCTGCAGGAATTGAATCTGGATGCCATGCTGATCCTGGATGCAAATGGAGAGATATTTTATGGGGGAGTTTATAATTTCGAGAACCAATCGTTTGTTAATTTGGATCAGGGCACACAGATAGATATAAAAGATGTCTTCCAGTTGCAGGATAACGCGTCTCAAAGCACGAATCTTCAGGGGATTATGGTGGTGGAGAATCAGCCTTTGCTAATGGTCTCTAAACCGATTTACACAAATGATAGTAAAACGCAGATCATGGGTCAGGTGATCCTGGGCCATTTTTTTGACGATGTTGATATCCAGACTCTGGCAAGGCAGGTCAAGTTCCCGATCGAGATGGGGTTGGTCAATACGATTGATCTAACCAGTGATATGAATATTGCTCGGAATTATTTCCTGAATAGCAGCGAAGATACCTACATGCTGCCCGTGTCGGAGTTTCATATCGCGGGATTTATCTTAATCGATGATCTGACAAAAAATCCAGCCCTGATTTTACGGGCAGAACAATATCGTTATGTAGCCCGGAATGCGGATGTGGTATTGCGATATATGTTACTGGCGTTAATCGTTTCGGCAACGGTATTTGCTGCGATCATTTTCGGTGGGATTGAGCAGACGGTTTTGTCACGTCTGTCGCGATTGACACGCGAGGTGCAGGTCATTGCCGGAAATCCGCTCGAGTCACGACGCGTGACCGTGGACAAGAAGGATGAGATCGCGAGTGTGGGCACCAATATTAATCACATGCTGGATGCACTGGAAACTTCCCAACAGGAACGCAATGCCCTGCAGCAACAATTCGTCGGCATCGTCGAATCCGTCGAGGATATTATCTTCACCATTGACGTTGGTCTTTCCAAATTACAGTTTTTTGGTACTCAGGCACAACAATTCGGGCTGCGTGAAACGGATCTAAGTGATGAGGATAACATCCCCATTTATTTGAAAGAAAGCTGGCCCACGCATCGCGAAGCAGCCCAACGGGTTATCGAAGGGGAGCACCTGATATACGAATCCAGCACTCGATTTGAGGCAGACACCTTTATTTACCAAATCTCAATGAGCCCTATGCGAGATAAAACCGGTAAAATCAGCGGCATTGTCGGTGTGGGACGTGACATCAGCCAGACAAAACAGATGGAAAGGGCTTTACAGGTACGCTATGAGGAGATGCGTGTGTTGTTGGAAATCTCGCAACTATTCCTTAAACAAACGAGCGTGGCGGAAACCCAGCAAGCCATGTGTGAAATAGCCGGAAAGCATTTGGGGGCGGATGTGAGTTGGCTGGGGGAACGGAATCTGGATGGGAAGATGATCCCGATTGCAGCGTATGGGGCAACAGTAACAGAAATCAATCCCGTCACCATCTATGAGCATTTGCTTCATAACTATTCGCTGAAGCCAGTCTTTGTGATTTCCTCATTGGATCTGTATGGCCTCTTTGAAGAAGATATCTTTTATGCGATGGTGATCCCTTTGAATTGGGGTCAGGCAGCCCAGGTGCTTTACCTTTTCTTCCCCAAAATGCCGCTACTGGATGAACAGAAGAAGCAATTCGCAGAGTCACTGGGCAGCCTATGTGAACTGGTTTTGACCAATACACGCCTCTTGAATGAAGTCAAAACCAGCCAGGAGAATCTACAGGAGTTATCCCATCAATTGGTACGCGTGCATGAAGAAGAACGTCGTAACCTGGCGCGTGAATTGCATGATGAGATTGGTCAATACCTGACCGCATTAAAATTGCGACTCAGTAAGGAAAATGATGGCAAAACCATCAGCATGGAACAGGTGGAAGAGGCACAGGAACTGGTGAACGAGTTGATCCGAAAGGTGCGTAAAATGTCATTGGATCTGCGTCCCAGCATGCTGGATGATCTGGGATTGCAACCAGCGCTGGACTGGTATTTCGAGCGCTATACCCAGCAAACCGGGATAGCTGTGGATTTTGATCCTCAGGAGCTGGAGCAAAAACGTTTTTCCAGCGAGATCGAGATCACCATTTTCCGGATTGTGCAGGAATCATTAACCAATGTCGCCCGGCATGCGGGTGTGAAAAAAGTCTATGTGCAGTTGGTGGCTTTTCAGGATACGTTAGAATTGATGATTGAAGATGAGGGTATTGGATTCGCCCTGGAGGAACAAAAAGCTGGCAGCAGCAGCGGATTGACCGGCATGTCAGAAAGGACCAGGTTGTTACAGGGAGAAATGGAAATTCAAACCATGCCCGGAAAGGGCACCCGCATTCTGGTACGCTTACCCCTCAGTCAGGAGGCAACATCATGATCAAAATTGTGCTGGCGGATGATCATACCGTGGTGCGCGAAGGCTTCCGCATGGTGCTGGAAACCCAACCCGAATTCCAGGTGATTGGGGAAGGTCGCGATGGACTGGAAGCAATTCGTCTGGTGGAAACACTCAAGCCGGATGTACTGGTGGTGGACCTGATGATGCCGGGCATCAATGGGCTGGAAGTGGTGCGCCAGGTGCATAATCACACACGCGTGGTGGTGCTGACCATGCATGATCACGAATCCTATGTATTGGAAGCCTTGCGTAATGGGGCTTATGCGTATGTATTGAAGGACGCCACCCCCAAAGAGCTGGTGGAAGCCATCCAGAAGGCAGCCGTCGGGCAACGTTATCTGAGCGCTCCATTTGCAGAACGGGCGATTGAGTTATATGCGCAGATGAATAATGCTGGCGACGATCCCTACGAAACCCTGTCGGATCGTGAAAGGGAAGTGCTGCAACTGGCCGGGCAAGGCTATAGCAACCAGGAGATTGGCGAAATGCTACAGATCAGCTCCCGCACCGTGGAGGTACACCGCGCAAAATTGATGCGCAAGCTGAATATGAAAGGCCAGACTGAATTGATTCGCTATGCAATCCAACGAGGACTGACCTCAAATCAACGTTAATCGTTCATTGTTAGTGAATTGTAAGGTTTTATGGGCTAATTAAGGACTGAATCTGTCATAAATACGTAGTTCTACGTATTTTATAATAAGAGAAAATCGTTTATTCTATATGAGGCACAAATAGCAGGAAGTGCCTGGAAAAGGTGAGATCATGGGAAGATGGATGAAGAAAATAAAAAATAAACAATACGGGCAGGCCATGGTGGAGTTTGCTTTGACCCTGCCGATATTTTTGATTGCGGTGCTGGGTGTGATTGAATTATCCAGATTCTTTTTGGTGTATAGCGCAGCCTATACTGCCAGTAGGGAAGCTTCTAGGTATGCATCATCCACTGATATCACTGAGAATGGTTATCCACAATATAAAGATTGTGAAAATATTTTAGAAATAGCAATTACTCCAGATCTTTATAGTGGAATAACAGCCGAACAAGTCGACATCTTCATCGAAGATATGCCTGGAAACGTAGTAGCTCAATGTCAATATTTAAATGGGGATGGTGACCGAGTTTATTATGATTACCCACATACAATAGAGTCTTCTCCAGTTGAATATGATTTTGAATTTGCAAATCGAGTCTTAGTGGAAATTACCACCAGCTATCAGCCAATAACACCAATCATTCCTTCCATTCCAGTAATGGCAACAAATGGGAGAACTATCTTGAGAGATATTAGGGTAAGAGATGTGCCTAATCCATTTCCAACACCTACTCCAATTGGTTGGTTAGGTTGTAATTCTTTTGTCTTCCTTGAAGGTACAGGTGTGGTTAATTCTAAATACGATATAGTAATAAGAAATATTTCACCTGATATCGATTTTGATTTACTGGGTTTTACTGATACGGATTGGAAGATGAATAATACTAATCTCATCTCTGTGGATTGGGTGCTTCACTCAACAGATATTAATGGGAATCCTGATCCAACACCAGCTCATATTTGGGATGGAAGCTTCCAAAAAGAAACAATAACTTTAGATTTTACTACAATTGAAGAACTTCCTAGTAATACATATTCAGTGATCACATTAACTTTTGACTCTAATTTGAATTCTCAAGACTGGGTCGACTTGAGTTTGGTTCTAACAGATAATCAATCAGGAATTCTTTGCGAACCTCATTGGACTCATCCATAGACATAATATTAGACAATTAGGGAGATTTTATGATTAAATCAGAAATTTCAAAACGACCGTCGGAAAAAGGTCAAAGTATGGTTGAGTTGGCAGTTAGTTTAATTGTGCTTTTAATTCTTCTAGCCGGGATTGTAGATTTTGGACGATTAGCTTTTCATTATATTGCTATGCGAGACGCAGCCCAAGAAGGTGCTTCTTATGGTGCTATCAATCCGACAGATTGTGCACAAATAGAAAGTAGAATTCGAGCTGGATTGGTCGATGAAGCAGTACTTCTACCCAATGGTAATCCTAGATTTATCATCGATATTAGAATCACACCTGGAAAGAGTGGCGTAGATATTGATGGTGATGATTTCACAATTCAATGTGCATATAGTACAGGTTATACGAACGATGCATGTGAAGGACATGGGATTCAGGTTGAAATAATTGATCAAGGTTTTCCCATAACGATGCCATTGATAGGGGCATTTATTGGACAATCTATTACATTAGAAACTACGATTAGGGACACCATAATACGACCACAATGTGTAATTGGAGGAGAATAAGATGGGAAGTAAAGGATATCAAAAAAAAGAAGAGAGCGGGCAAATCATTATAATTTTAGCAGTCTCATTGATTGTTATTTTAGGTGTTGCAGCGCTAGCTGTTGATGGTGGAATGCTATATACCGAAAGGCGCTTTGCTCAAAATGCGGCAGACGCTTCAAGCCTTGCTGGAGCCAGCAAAATTGCGAATGATTTGGTTGATAATGATGTTTATTATTCCAATTTTTCATGCGCACTTTTGGAAAGTTCCTATCAAGATATTGGAATTGATTTTGCTTCACAACGTGCTGTCTCCAATAATTTTCTTGATCTTGCTGAGGTTAGTGATACAAATCAAAATCATGGAATTTTTGTTGATTGTCATGATGAAGATGTAAACAATAAATATGTTGATTTTTATGTGACTATCACAACGGAAACACCAACTTCTTTTTTATATCTTATAAGTGACAATTTGCTTTTTAGTACTGTTCGAGCTGTAACGCGATTAATCCCTCAACACGATATTGGTTATGGAAATGCAATTGTGGCATTGAATACAGAATGTGATAATCCCCAAGATGGTCTAAATTTTTCTGGGACGAATGAAATTAACATATCAGGTGGTGGTCTTTGGTCTAATTATTGTATTCGATTAAATGGTCCTCCTAATGAAGTATCCCCTTTGGTTATTAATTTGATTAATATTTTTGTGGATGAAGATCCTGTTGATGGGGTTGATGATGATGGCATTCCAACTGCGAATTTATTAGACCCAAGTGGGGTTAATATAATAAATGGAACTTTAGAACCTCCGGACGAAAACATCTGGACTAATGATGATGTCTTAGATTTATCAGAGGAAGCATATGATATAAAAAATATTTTAGAAACAGAATATTGTGATTTTTCTGGAACATTGACAGATATAACTGTGTCAAATAATCAAGAAGTTGATATTCTACCTGGGACTTACGGATCAATAACCATGACGGGTGGAACATTAACTTTCCACAAAGATATCATTTATGATGAAGATGATCCGTCGTATGTTGAGACTGACCCTCATCCCAGACCTGTTTATTGTTTTGCGAATGGAATCTCTATCAATGGTGGAGTTGTTATAGGTGATCCAGTCACAATCTATATTAAAGACATTGATGATAATAAATCTGGTGATGTCAGTATTACAGCTAATGCCGAAGTAACATTAAGAGCTCCTTTTGCAGACCTGGATGATTTTAGTGAATTGGACGGATTATTAATTTTTATGAATCCTGATACTGATAATATTATTTCCTTAGAAGGTGATGGCACTTCTTATTTTGCTGGAACAATTTTTAATTTGAATGGAGATGTAGTAATAGGCGGTAACCCTTCAGTCGGTGATGAGGCAGTTCAAGAGTTCTCTACTCAAATTATCGCAAAGAATGTTGATATTCACGGGAATGTATCAATTAATATAAGTTTTGATTTATCAAACACATCAATTGTCGATTCAAGATTGGATTTGTTACGGTAATAACTTTAAATTAAGTTTCGATTAGGGTAAGAATAATTAAAATAGCAGCTCATATTGAACTGTTATTTTTTATCATGTATCTATACTAAAAATGAGCACCTTCTTATCATTTGTAACCATTCCGTAACAAACTCGAAACACAATCGAAATCCTGTCTTCCCTATAATAGAGTAAATTACTAACAATTACCTATCAGCAAGGCAGGATGATGAAACAAATTAAGAATAAATTATCAAGCCAATCTAAAGGCCAGGCAATGGCAGAGTTTGCTTTGACCATCCCGGTCTTTTTTATGCTAATTTTCGGGGTGATTGAACTATCCCGGTATTTTCTGGTTTACAGCTCGATTTTCACTGCAACACGCGAGGCCACCCGTTATGGGTCTTCTGTCGGTGATGCTTCATTACCCAATTATCAGAATTGCGAGATGATCGCTGAAACTGCTGTGCGAATGGGAAATTTTGGTGGGGTACAGACAAACGATATATCTATTTTTTATGAATCAGAACCAGGTACCTGGGTGGCTGATTGTGATCCGGCTGTTGATCCTGAAGATCGTTATCAGCCAGTGCTTGGTGATCGGGTAGTGGTGGAAATCGACACAGATTTTGATTCTATTCTGGGTGTTGTCCCAGATATGATGATCAGCGCCGAGAATGGCCGCACGATTATGCTGGGTGTGCTGAAACAAGGGTCAGTTATTCTGAACGAGGAGCCAACGGAAGAGCCAACGGAAGAGCCAACGGAGGAGCCAACGGAGGAGCCAACGGAAGAGCCAACAGAGGAACCAACGGAGGAACCAACGGAAGAGCCAACGGAGGAAATTATCTGTCCAACCGGAAATATCATTGTCGATGGAAGTCCAAGTGTAAATAATGGCCAACAAACAATAACTGTAAACCTGAAAAATAACACAGGTGAACAATATAAAATGAATTATTTTAATACCATCCAGTGGACGCCAACAAATAGACAGTTGACCAGCTTAAATTACAAAGGTTCGAATCTAATATCTATAAGTTATGAATCTCCGACAGGAAAAATATACCCAGGTCAAGTAAGCACCTTAATGAATGCCTCTGAATCAGTACCGGTTGTTTTCACATTTTCAGATAAGACGAAAGATATGAGTATATCTTTCAGCATTAATTTTAGTAAACCTGATGGAACATGTTCAAAAACACTTGATTATCCATGAAATTATTAAGAATGAAAAACACACATAATTATTCAGATTCCGAAAAAGGACAAAGCATGGTAGAGCTGGCCGTCTCCGTCGTGGTGTTGCTGATTCTGCTCGCCGGGGTAGTGGATATCGGCAGGCTGGCTTTCTACTACATCACCTTACGAGATGCTGCCCAGGAAGCTGCCAGCTATGCATCTGTTTTTCCAAACAACAACCAGCAAATCTTCGCCCGGGCAACGGATGGGATCACCGGAGATGGGGTTGACCCGAGCCGCATTGAAGTCAATTTAAGAATTTTCAAGTCCTCAGACACCTATGAATGTAATTGGTCGGTTGCTTCTGCGGATGCCTGTGCAGCCAGTACAGACACTTCGGGGAGCAATGTGGTCTCCGTGAATAATGTAGTCGAGATCACCATCACGGATTCAGCCTTTCCGGTCACCATGCCTTTATTAGGGACATTTTTAGGAAGCCAAACCATCAACTTGAGCACCAGCATTGAAGACGTTGTCATCAGTGTGCCATAGTCAATTTAACAGGATAGGAGCGATTCAATTATGAAAGAATTTCAGCGAAAAGAACAAGAAAAAGGACAGATCATCATCCTGTTGGCTGTTTCCATGGTGGTGGTGATGGTGGTTGCTGCCCTGGCTGTGGATGGCGGTATGATTTACACCGAACGTCGATTCGCACAGAATGCTGCGGATGCCTCAAGTTTTGCAGGGGGAGGAGTGATTTTGAATTCAGATATACTTGATGATGAGTTAACCTGTCCCTCTACTTCTTCCTATAAATCAAACACGGACACCTTCACAGATAGTGATAATCTGGTGGCAATGATTGTCAATGCAGCCAGATCCAGAGCAACAGCAAACAATATCAATGACCTTCCTTATCTGGGTTATAAAATGAATGATGCCTATAAAGATGATTATGGAATCGACGATAATCAAGGCATCATTGTTGAATGCAACGATGAATCAGATCCCAAGATTATTAATGTGATTGTTCGGGTGACTTCTCAAGTTTCCACAGCGTTTGCACACTTGATTTATCCGGAGCCTTTACAAACCACGAATGAAGCTGTGGTGTCAATTGAACAGGCTGGGAAAGCAATGAATGGAGATGCTATTATTGCTTTGAGCACCCAGTGTAATACAAATGGAAACCAAAACCAAAACATTGGCGGATTACTGCTTAATTCGAATGGTCTTGATATTACTGTGGTAAATGGAGGTGCATTTTCTAATTCCTGTTTATACGTAAAAAATCAGAGCAATAGTAGCCTTTCAATCACCTTCAATATAGTAGGTGATATTGTCGGAACAGATCCAGATCAACCCATTATCACGAACAATACGAACAAAAACCAAACTCAACTGCCAACAAATTTTCCTGATCCAACCAAACCTGATTGTTCTACTGCTGATGAAGGTAAAACCACCACTGGAACGATCGGTTCTGATACGGTCACATATTATTGGCCTGGTTATTACGATTCCGGCATTAAAATATCGAATGGAACAGTAATATTTAAACCTGGTTTGTATTGTATTGATGGTGAATTTGATTTTTCCGGCGGGGATGTCAGTGGGGGCAATGTTACCTTTTATTTGTCTGACAGCGCTTCGATAAAAAACAATGGAAATTCAAATTTAAAATTTGTTGCCCCCACGAATCCAACTAATCCATATTTTGGTTTGTTATTCTACATTGATGGTGGTGGTGATATAACCTGGAATGGTACCAACGATTCTCATTATAACGGCCTGGTCTATGCTCCAAAGAGAAACTTTCAGATAAGTGGAAATTCAAATAACCAAAGCGGTACATGCCCACAGATTCCAGAGCTACCCAATATTTGTGATGGTATTAAATTTCCTACTCAAATGATTGGTTATCAAGTTGTGTTTACCGGTAGTTCAACCATTAATATTACGAATCCTGAAGACAGCTTATACTCCATCAGTAGCGAATTATATTTACAAAAATAGAATTCTATCCATACTTCCTAAACAGGTCATGAGACCGGTTTTTTTCATTCATTTCCCTGATCCTTAAAAAATCCGTAAAAGACAACACAGGTTATAACAAAATCGTAACAATTCTGATACCCAATCCAAACAAGAATTTTTCTATAATGGAAATTGAATTAAACATGACCTGTCATTTCTTCAGTAAAGTGCTGATCTTGTCTCGTCCCCAAGTAGACCAGAACGAGCACTTGTAGAATTGGGACGCTCTCCATCCCTATAAAGCCGGCGTATCAGGCGCCGGTTTTATATTTAAAACGATAATTTAAGGTTCATTTTTCCATTCAGATTCTGGTGGTATGCTAGAATCGAGTCAACAAGCAATGTCCCAGGTGAACAAATGAGTGTTGCGTTTGAGACAATCAAGCAATTCTTTTCCGAGGATGAGTGGTTCTTTGTAGAAACCGAAGATCGCGGGGTGCTGGTTTTAAGGATGAACCATTGGGGTGAGAATGGGCGCTTTTCCTGCCAGGCAGAGTATAACGAAGCCCAGGATATTTTTTATTTTTATAGTTATTTTCCGATCAATGTGCCGGATGAAAAACGACTTAAGATGGCTGAATTTATCACACTGGTCAATTATGGTATACGCATTGGCAATTTTGAGATGGATTTTGAAGATGGCGAGGTACGTTTTCGCACCAGCATCGATTTTGAGGGTCAGGGGCTGAGTTATGCGCTGGTCTCGAATCATGTCTACCCAAATGTGTGGATGATGGATCGCTATCTGCCGGGTTTATTCGCGGTGGTATATGGCGACAAGAGTGCCAGTGAAATTCTAGAATCAATTGAGGAGTAGAGCATGGAAGTACTGGAAGCTTTATTAACACGCCGCAGCGTTAGAAGTTTTGAGTATCGTCCCGTACCCGGGGAAACCGTCGAGTTAATGTTGAAGGCAGCTATGCATGCACCATCCGCTCGCAACCGGCAGCCCTGGCAATTCTACGTGATCACCGATCGGGAAATCCTGCGGAAGATCCCGGATGTACATCCTTTCGCAGCCATGACGCCGGAAACCAGTCTGGCTGTGGTGGTATGCGCGGATGAGACCATTCTTCCCAACCCCAAACGATGGGGAATTGATTGCGCTGCTGCTACTCAGAATTTACTCTTGGCTGCGCATGGATTGGGGTTGGGGGCGGTCTGGTGTGGGGTATATCCTGACCCGGAGCGGCAACGTGAATTGAAAAATCTGTTAAAATTGCCTGATACAATACATCCTTTTTCTCTGGTACCCATCGGTTATCCGGCTGAACCACTGCCTGATGTCGACCGCTTTTTACCGGAGAGAATCCACATCAACAAATGGTAGGGAGGCAGCATGATTAAAGCACGAGCAATGCTGGGGGCAGTAAGGGAATATCGATTTTTAGGCAGTGAATTGTGGGTCGATTGTGGTGATCCACACATGCGCGTGACTTTCCTGAAACCTGAATTGGTGCGCGTGCGCATGGTGCCCGGTGGTGACTTTGAAGAAGAACATAGCTGGGATGTGCCCCTGGCGGATGAATCCTTTCATGGTGTGGATGTTAATTTACAACAAACCCAACATGCCCTGTTTCTGAACAGCTCGTCGTTTACCGTGCGAATCGACAAGGACACTGCCCTGTTGGAAATGTTAACCACGAATGGCAAGAGTTTCTTCACCGATGCTTCCTCACCGGTTTGGGAAGAAGACCGCTACTGGTTTACGAAACGTATTGAAAACGGTGAAAAATATTACGGATTTGGCGAACGTGGTGGTCGCATGGAAAAGCAGGGCCAGACGATGAAGAACTGGGCCACCGATCCGGCTGAACCGCATACCGCCTTTGTGGATCCAATGTACATGGCAGTGCCAATCTACCTGGTGATGTGCGAGAATTTTTCCTATGGCGTGTATGTCAATTGCACCTGGGAGAGCACCTTTGACCTGAGCAAGCGCGGACAATTGCGCTTTGATTCCCAGGGCGAAGAGCTGGATGTATATGTTGCTTACGGTCCCGAACCGATGGATGTGCTTGAACACCTGAGCGAATTATTGGGGCGTATGCCGATGCCACCGAAATGGGCGTTGGGATATCACCAAAGCCGCTGGAGTTACAGCAGTGAACAGGAAGTACGCAAACTGGCGAACACCTTCCGAGAAAAAGCAATTCCCTGTGATGTGATACACCTGGATATCGATTATATGGATGGGTTTCGGGTATTCACCTGGAACGATGAACGCTTTCCAATGCCGGAACGCATGCTGGCAGATTTGAAACAGAAGAATTTCCGGGTGGTAACAATCATCGACCCGGGTGTGAAGGTTGACCCAAACTATGCCGTGTACCGTGAAGGCGTGGAGAAAGGCTATTTTGTGCGCGATGTACGCGGCAAAATATGCTCTGGATTTGTCTGGCCGGATGAGTCAGTATTCCCGGATTTCAGCCGCAGCGAAGTGCGTGATTGGTGGGGGGATTGGCAGCATGGGTTGGTCGAGCAGGGCGTGAGTGGCATCTGGAATGATATGAACGAACCGACGGTATTCGAAAAACCCTTCAGCCTGGGGGGGGGACGGGGTGGCACGCTGCCGCTAAAAGCGGAACAGGGTGCTCCCGAAGAGGTCACCACGCATGCTGAGTTACATAATTTATACGGATCCCAAATGGCGCAGGCATCCTTTGAAGGTATGCGCAAAACCAAACCCAATGAAAGAGCTTTCCATCTGACCCGTTCAGGTTTTGCGGGGGTGCAACGCTGGTCGGCTTCCTGGATGGGTGACAATGGTTCTTGCTGGGAACATCTCGAGATGTCGATGGGGCAACTGCTGAACATGGGTCTCTCAGGTGTACCATTTGTCGGCGCCGATATCGGCGGATTCTTTAGGAATGCCACCCCGGAGTTATTTGCGCGCTGGATACAGATTGGATCGTTATATCCCTTCAGCCGTGGACACACCTGTACGGGTACAGCAGCGCAGGAGCCCTGGCAGTTTGGTGAAGAAGTGGAAGCCATTGCCAGAGATTATCTATCCTTGCGTTACCGCCTGATGCCTTATATTTATTCCGTGTTCTGGAAAGCCTCGCAACGCGGGTACCCGGTCTGGCGGACATTGTTCCTGCATTACCCCGAGGATAAACAGACCTACCATATTGATGATCAGGTATTGATTGGCCGCTATCTGATGGCTGCTCCGATCCTGAAGCCGGGCCAGACCGCCCGGCAGGTTTATCTACCGGAAGGCGTCTGGTATGACTGGTGGGATGGTTACCGCTTTGAAGGCGGCCGCTATATCCTGGCTGATGCTCCCCTGAACAGAATGCCGTTGTACGTGCGAGCTGGAGCCGTCATTCCCATGGGTCCGGCGATGCAGTATGTGGGTGAAAAGCCGTTGGAACCATTAAGTTTGCATCTTTTCCCTGGCGATCAGGCAGAATTCACCCTGTATGAGGATGACGGGATCAGCCTGGATTATAAGCAGGGGAAATTCGCCACCACGCGCTATCAATTGCGAGGGGATGATCGCACGGCAGAGCTGGAGATCTTTGAACGCGAAGGCAATTATGAAGTGCCGGTACGTTCCTTACACGTGATTTTGAGGGATGGTCGGTATTATCAACAGAAGCAATTTGTGGACAGTGGAACATCACGCATTGTCCAGTTTGAACGAGTGATTGAATCATGATGAAATAGCGCTTTCAGGGTAAGATACCCGAAAGCGCATTATTTTGAAAGTGATTGAATCCGAAGGGAGTTGAAAATGAACAGCTTTACTACGCCAGAATGGGTACACCATGCCATTTTTTACCAGATATTTCCGGACCGATTTGCAAAATCAAAGAAGGTGATGAAATCGAATAACCTGGAAAGCTGGGATTCTGCGCCTTCGGTTTATGGATACAAAGGCGGCGATTTACTGGGCGTGGTGGAGAAGCTGGACTACCTGCAGGACCTGGGGGTGAATGCGATATACTTCAATCCGATCTTCCAATCAGCCAGCAATCACCGTTACCATACCCATGATTACTTCCAGGTGGATCCGATGCTGGGTGGAAACAAAGCTTTTAAAAAATTGCTGAGGGAGGCGCATAAACGCAATATGCGGGTGGTGCTGGATGGCGTCTTCAATCACGCCAGCCGCGGCTTCTTCCAGTTTAATGATATTTTAGAAAATGGTGAGAAATCGGCTTATCTGGATTGGTTTGATATTCGTGGCTTTCCTTTAAATGCATACCATGGAGAGCCCAATTACCGTTGCTGGTGGGGTCTGCCGGCTTTACCGGAATTCAATACCGACAACCCACAGGTACGCGATTATATCTTCTCGGTGGCAAAGTACTGGGTGGATGAAGGCATTGATGGCTGGCGACTGGATGTGCCCTTTGAAATTGATGATGATGCCTTCTGGCAGGAATTCCGCCAGGTGGTCAAACGTGCTAATCCGGATGCGTATATTACCGGTGAAATTGCTCAGGATGCTTCGCGCTGGCTAGCAGGAGATCAGTTTGACGCGGTTATGAACTACCTGCTGACCTATGGCATCTGGATTTATTTCGGTGGGGATGAAGTTAACCAGGAATTGTTCGGGCATTGGATTTCCGCTCATGCTCCTGATTTGAAGATTGAGAACGTTCAGGATTTTACCACCTATGTGCAGGGTTTGCTGGAGAAATATCCACGTGAAGCCGTATTGGCGCAAATGAACCTGCTGGATAGCCATGATACCGCCCGTTTTTTGAGTTTACTGAATGGTCATAAAGACCTGATGCTATTGGCGGTCCTGTTCCTGATGACCTATCCCGGGGCACCATCGGTCTATTACGGCGATGAGATCGGACTGGATGGCGGCAATGATCCGGACTGTCGCAAAGCATTCCCATGGGATAACCGAAAGTGGGATACCCAGATGCTGGGATTCTATCAGCGCTGCATCAGCATGCGCAAAGCCTATCCTGCATTAAGGGATGGTGATTTCAAGGTGCTATATGCACAGGACGATGTGATGGGATATCTGAGAAGCAAAGGGGAGGAGAAGCTGCTGGTGGTGCTCAATCGCTCGCGTGAGACCCGGCATGTGGATATCAATGTGCAGGGATGGCTGCCGGATGGTGGCGTGCTGCAGCATGTCCTGGCGAATGGGGAACTGGTGGTGCAGGGTGGATATGTGAGGGATGTGGTGCTGTCGCCGGTGAGTGGGATTGTACTTGGATTTACAGGATTTTAAGGTTTTTGATGGACTGAATGGTGCTGCTTCTGGTGTTGGCTGTTAGATGGGGTTGGTTTACAGGATTTACAGGATGGGGGGCTATTGAGGAATGGTGTGGTGTTGCAGGAGGATGTCTGAACGGGGATTGACAGGATTTTGTGTATTTTGATGGACTGAATGGTGCTGCATGTGGTGGCGGCTGGTAGATGAGCTTGGTATACAGGATTTACAGGATGGGGGCTATTGACGAATGGAGTGGTGTTGCAAAAGGATGTCTGAACGGGGATTGACAGGATTTTGTGTATGATGATGGACTGAATGGTGCTGGATTAGGTGATGATTGGTAGATGGGGTTGGTTTACAGGATTTACAGGATGGGGGGCTATTGACGAATGGAGTGGCGTTGCAAAAGGATGTCTGAACGGGGATTGACAGGATTTTTGGTTTTTGATGGATTGAATGGTGCTGCTTCTGGTGGCGGCTGGTAGATGGGGTTGGTCTACAGGATTTACAGGATGGGGGGCTATTGACGAATGGAGTGGTGTTGCAAAAGGATGTCTGAACGGGGATTGACAGGATTTTGTGTATTTTGATGGACTGAATGGTGCTGCATGTGGTGATGATAGGTAGATGAGAATTGTTTACAGGATTTACAGGATGATACTTTAGAAAATAGGGAAGTGATGCTGAATTTGTATTTTTTAAAGTTTATTGAGGTACTTATTAGTCTGGTTTGTTTAGTCGTTTGAATTGAAGGCTTGAAGCACCAAAGTTAATCAGAAGTCCAATGTCCATGTTGAAAGCTTCTAAATAATTGATTGCTTGAGCAAGGTGGACATTTTCAATGCGGCTAACAGCTTTAATCTCCAGCATAATTTTTTCTTCAACAAAAAAATCCACACGTCGGCTGCCGATTTCTCTAAGATCATAATGAATAGGAATTTCGAACTCCCTAACAAAGGATAAACCCTGTTTTTCCATTTCCATTGCTAAGGCGCGCTGATAAATAACCTCTTGAAATCCAGCACCGATACGATTGTGCACGTTCATCGCACAACCAATAATTTTTTGTGTAATCTCCCAATGTAAATATTTATTTTTGCCCATGTCAACCTCATTGTTTTTCAGATTAATTAATTTTCCCTATCCTATTCCTCATCAATGGAATTTCTCTTCCATTTTATTATATTAATTATCGAACATAAACCATTTCTACCATCAAAAAAACCCAATGTCAAAATTATTATCCTGTAAATCCTGTAATTCACTCTGAATATCACATCTTCAATTTGCTGCAGAAGCAGGATCATCACAAATCCAAAAATCCAGTAAATCCCCTGTTCAGACGTTTCTTTGTCACACCTCGCCATTTTTCCAACTCTCCATCCTGTAAATCCTGTAATTTACACTGAACACCCTTGATGTATTCTTGCCACAGAAACATGATCATCAAGAATCCCAAAATCCTGTAAATCCCCGTTCAGATTTTCTTTAACATCATACAAACTTTGTACAACGCTACACGCTTCCGGTATAATTATTCTGATATCGAAAACTCTCAGGTTGCAATGATGACTTCAATTGATATGCACAACAAACTTGTGATGGTGACAGGGGCAACAGCAGGCATTGGCAAGGAGACTGCCAGGGCTTTGCAACAGATGGGGGCACATGTGGTGATTGTGGGTCGCAACCCACACAAGACTGCGGATGTAGTCGTGGAAATTAAATCGCAGAATCCCACAGATGGCGAGGTGGATGGCATGGTCGCGGATCTTTCTTCGCTGGCGGATATTCGCCGGTTGGCTGAGAAGTTCAGGCAAAAGTATGAACACCTGGACGTGCTGGTGAACAATACCGGGGCTTACTTCTAATATCGTAAGATTGTGCAACCCTCCAAAGCGGCTGAGGATGATGAAGAAGCCCGATGTTTGTGGAATATCAGCTAGGAATGGGTGGGAGAGAATGAAAAGGTGGCGTTAAAAAAATCATACTGCAGGGTACATAAGTGAATCATGCTAAATAGTCGCCGAAATGCGGAACAAAATCCCCCTGCCTTTGATTTCTGAACAGGTATAATAAAAGAGTGACTGAATTTGGAAATTAGCAGGAGTCGACTGCATGGATCGAAAAATACGAGTATTGATCGCTAAACCCGGGTTGGATGGACATGATCGCGGCGCAAAATTGATCGCCAGAGCCTTGCGAGATGCAGGCATGGAGGTGATTTATACAGGCTTACGCCAGACACCTCAGATGATCACCGCCGCGGCTTTACAGGAAGATGTGGATATGGTCGGCCTTTCCATCCTGTCGGGAGCGCACATGACACTGGTTCCACGAGTTTTGGAAAGCCTGAAGGAAGCCGGCTTAGGCGATGTGGCAGTATTTGTGGGAGGTATTATCCCCGAGGAAGATTGGCCAGCTTTGCAGAAAATGGGGGTTCGCGCCGTTTACGGTCCAGGAACCACCACGCAACAGGTGATTGACGATGTTCGCAGGCTTGTCTCAGGACAGGCAGAGGCGTAGCTATGCGCGACACGGTTGATGTGCAAGCAGTGCTGGCAGGAGATCGACGGGCATTGGCACGCGCATTGACCGAAGTGGAGAATGATAGCCCTGCAGGAAGAGAAGCATTGGATGCGCTCTTTCCGCACAGTGGCAAGGCTCATCTGGTGGGGGTGACCGGATCACCAGGGACGGGAAAATCCTCACTGGTGAACCAGATGACACGTTTATTAAGAAATCCGGAAGAAGGTGAAGCCAAAAAAGTGGCCATTGTAGCCGTGGATCCATCCAGTCCATTCACCGGTGGTGCCATCCTGGGCGATCGCATTCGCATGCGCGACATCGCCGATGATCCCGGGGTGTTTATCCGTTCGATGGCCTCTCGTGGTCATCTGGGTGGGATTGCACGCATGACCTCTGCCCTGGTTAGGGTGCTGGATGCGGCTGGATTTGATCTGATTCTGATTGAGACGGTAGGCGCCGGTCAATCAGAAGTGGATATCGCCCGGCTGGCGCATACAACGATTGTGGTGGAAGCACCGGGCATGGGGGATGATATCCAGGCGATCAAAGCTGGTATTCTGGAGATTGCTGACATTCTGGTGGTGAACAAAGCTGATCATTCGCTGGCGGATAATACTTTACGGGCATTGAGTGCCAGCCTGGAGTTCGCCAGACCGGGCCAGATATCGGCTATTGATCGTTTTCATCACAAAGAACTGGCTTTTGCCCCGGTCAAGTTGGATCAGACTACAAATGAATCCAAAAATGAGCATTGGACGCCACCAGTACTGAAAACAATCTCGACCGAGGGTGTCGGGATCGAAAAGGTGGTCGAGGCGATTGAAAAACATGCAACATTTTTAAGGACGCACAACCAGTGGCATATCCGCGATGCAGCTCGTTTGCAAGAAGAGCTAAATGAGTTATTGATGGCAGCTTTCGCCGCTAAGTGGCGCAAGCAGGTGGACCAGCGCAAGATTGAAGCGGTGTTGGGGGAGATGCTGGCGCGGAAATTGTCGCCGCAAAGCGCGGCTCTTAAGCTGTTAAGCGCTTAAGCTGTTAAGGGATGCACACAGCTCACTGCTGATGGCTGATGGCTTATGGCTCAAAGTTTTGCTATCAGCCATGAGCTATGAGCCATGAGCTAATTGCCCGAATAAGGGCATTAAGATATACTTTGGGGGTATTTGAACGATAAAAAATGAGAATCTCAGGTTAACCACAATCCATTGCAGATGGTTGGAAACCTGAAAAGAGAAGTCGAAGGAGATCAATATGGAACGAACACCCATCGGAGAATTAAGAGCACATCTGGACCAGACCGTCATGATCAAGGGTTGGCTGCATGTATTACGCGATCAGAAGAAAATTCAGTTTATCGTCTTACGCGATAAAACCGGCATGGTGCAGATCACCCACTGGAAACCAAATGACGAGAAACTCGCTGAGTTGATTTCCTCTCTGACCACTGAATCTGCTTTGCGGGTGACCGGCAAGGTGAGTGACAATCCTCAGGTGAAACTGGGCGGATTGGAAATCCAGCTGGAATCACTGACAGTAGAAAACCTGGCAGAATCTCCTTTACCCTTTGAACCTTTTGGTGAAAAAGACCATTTACCGGCGTTGGATTATCGCCTGGATTGGCGTTTCATGGACTTACGCCGCACAGAAAACCTGCTACTTTTTAAGGTGCAGACCACCATGGAAATGGCTCTGCGTGAATTCTGGGTGGAGCGTGGATACATCGAAATGCATTCTCCCAAGTTGATGGGTAGCCCCAGTGAATCCGGCGCGGAGTTATTCGAGCTCAACTACTTCGATACCAAAGCTTACCTGGCGCAATCTCCCCAATTCTACAAACAGATGGCTATGGCTGCTGGCTTTGAAGGTGTTTTTGAAATCGGACCGGTGTTCCGGGCTGATCCTTCCTTCACATCCCGCCACATGACCGAATTTACCAGCATCGACCTGGAAATCTCGTGGATTGAAGATGAAGATGATGTCATGTCCAATCAGGAACGCATGCTGCAATACGCCTACCAACGCGTTAAAGATGCGCATGGCGATGCGATCAAAGAAGTGTTTGGCCTGGAAATCGAAGTGCCACAGGTGCCATTCCCACGAGTGACGATGGCGGAAGCCCACAATATCCTGAAAGAGGTTGGTTATCAATTGCCACCTGAGAAGAAAAATGATCTTGACCCGGGTGCGGAACGTGCCCTGGGCGATTACATCAAGCAGAAAACCGGTAGCGATTTTGTGTTCATCACCGAATGGCCTTTCGCCGTGCGTCCCTTCTATCATATGAAAAAGGGTGACAACCTGACCCGCAGCTTTGACCTTTTGGCGAATGGGCTCGAAATCACCACCGGAGCCCAACGCGAACATCGCTATGATGTATTGCTGGAACAGGCCAAAGAAAAAGGTTTGGGTGCCGGTCCGATCCAATTCTATCTGGACTTCTTCCGCTATGGCTGTCCTCCGCATGGTGGCTATGGGATGGGCTTGTCGCGTTTGCTGATGGTTATGATGAAACTCTCGAATATCCGCGAGACGGTATATCTCTTCCGTGGTCCGAATCGACTGCAACCGTAAGATTGAAATATTAAATAATATATAATCGGTTCTATGAAAAAAACATTGTAAAAGGGCTGTCTTGTTGCTGACAGCCCTAATAAAGAGGAAAGATAGTAATTAAAGTTTTTATCTTGCGATCATTGGAAGAAAAACCTGAATCGCTGAAAAGACTATTGCATTCGAAGTATTATTACTCGGATTACTATCCACTCCATCGGAACTCAATGTTACACTGATTGCGTACTGCGTTCCAATAGGTGCATCATTGGGAATGGAGACATAGACCATAAAATTGTCATGATCGAGCAATGCAATATTTGGCAAATCCCATTCTACTTTACTGCCGACCACACTCGGAGTGATTCCTGATGTGTCACCTTGATATGTTAAATTGGCGTCAAGGTTTAGAGTAAGTTTAGCGTTGGTGGCAGTGGTAAGGCCATCATTAGCATAGAAGATACCAATATTCGCACTTCCGCCTGGAGGAGCACCAAATATATTTGTATCAAATTCCACCAAGCCATCCACAGATGTTTCAGGTACCCATGAGTTGGTTGTATTAGAGCCACCATAATAATTCAAACCGATATATTCACCTGGTTCACTTAAGTGGAAGATAGATGGAGGTGTTGTCACAGGTCCACTTCCATCAATTAAGGCATAGTATAAATATTGTTGAGTTTGTTGATCAGTCCATGTCAAAATCCCACGATTAGAATTATCGATGGTGATTGAAAGACCATTTGAATATTCCACCATCGTTGGATGCGAAATAGATGATGAGTAAATTGAATTATAGGTAGAGCTATCGAGGACCTTATACTTTATTATGGAGGGAGAACCCCATTCGGGAGAAGCTAAGAGAATATTTCCCCCAGAGAGTTGTTTGGAGGTGATTCGATTATGCATGTCCGGAATTTCAGTTTCAGATTTTATCAAACCTCCATTACTATTGTAAACTCGGAAAAAACTTCCATATGTCCAGTAGGTTCCTGTAAATTGTCTTTTGGAGTATGTCACAAAAAAACGATTGCTGTTAAGAGAAGTTATAGATGAATTGGAATATTCTAAAGAACCAGCCACCCCAGAAGCAATTGGTGTTGGTGGCAGGGTGATAATTCCAGAACTCTGGGTAATCGCATAGTATATTTCACTTAACGAGGATGTGCTCGAGGTACTTTGATATTTTTGCCATGAAATCATGAAGTGATTATCTTCTGTCGCTGCTATCGATGGATTAAAAACTTGCTGAAAACCAACTGTATCCCAATTACCCCAAGTGGTGTTGTTAGTTAAATTGATCGGTCCATAAGCTATTGTGCCTGATGGGTTTAATATTGCATACCAGATATTCAAATTATATAAATATAAATCTGAAGAGAAATTGTATAAATACCGTTCCCAGGTAATACCAATTTTGCCATCAGGCGCAATAGCTATTGATGTTGCACCATCACTTTTATATTCGTCAGTCGAGAAATCAAGATTTGTCAGATTAGTAATTGGTTTTATCACATTGCCATATTTGTCTACAATCGAATAATTTAGTATCCACCCCTGTGAATCTTCCTGGTAAACCCAATCAGACCAGACATTAACAAAATTATGATCAAACGTTTCTGCAACTACAGGACCATCACCATTCGACCATTCAGGAGTGAGAGCGATAAATGATTGAGTTTCTGGCCGAACAAGGTCAAGGTTTACCTTGCTGTTATTTAACCCAGAATAAATTTGCGCAAATGGTGCCGGAACACTCAAATCAAATCGAGCAGTTTTGCTTTTATTAAAATCAAGACTTGACGTTGCGGTTACAGTTACCGTATTTGAAGCACCTGCAGTCAAACCGTCTGGTGTAACAACCCGTAATTTCAGCTCAAGACTATCTCCTTGGGCTAAAAGACCGGTATCAATAATTCCGTCCATATCTGTGTCAACTAATGGTTCATTATTTGATGCTTTGTGTAAAGTTGGAGACCATCCAGGAAATAATGTAAAGTCATAAGTGTCGGGTCCTAATTCGCCAGTGTTGGAAATTGTGAATAGAAATTCATTAATTTCATTGGATTTTGTAAATTTACCCTGGAAAAGTGGGGTAATTCTTACACGGGCAGAAGGAGCAGGACGAGTAAATAGTACAGCAGAATTGGATGAGAATTCAAAGGGATTATCCAAATAAACCAGTCCATCCAATCCTTGAGAGTCTTCAATACCAGATTTTGCGCTATAACCTGTAAGATAAGTCCCCATATCCTTCAATAAGTTTACTTCTTTGAATTGGAATAAAATATTACCATTTTCGTATAGAATAGCTTGAAAAGTGGAGGGATCAAAATCAGGAAATTTTACTTCATGCCATTCAACGATGAAATAGCGATTAGGTGCAGTTCCGCCAGATTTGTAAAACACTCTTCCAGCAGGATAATTGCCTTCGTAATACCAAACACTTGAAAGGGGAGCAATCAAGTTGTTAGGTTCAGTTGTGTTAGGAATTTGAAAATATGGATCAACATAAGAATTTTGAAATGTAAGGTATCCAGCTCCTGTTATAAAAATTTCTGAATAGGTGTTTTCGTAAAATTTAAAGTCAAACGGGATGGATACAGGTCCAACTATGTCATAACGATCGGAAATGCCAGCTTCTGTACCACCGCTGGTTGCATCTATCCAACCATAAGCCACAGAGTCATTCCAAATGTAGCCAAAGTCATCTGGCCCTCCAGTGGATTTTGTCTCATCCAATGTCTTTGTTTGAGTGATTTCATCTGCACTCATAAACAACAGACCTTCTTTATTCTTACAGGGCATTCCTGAAATACAAGATTCAGAGGGAAAGGGATTTTTTATTTCAGGTTCAGGACCTTCTGCATAAACAGATTGCAGGTGGGTAGGTGTCAACATGCTGAATAATAAAACAGCAACAAGCGATACATATAACAGTTTGCCTTTCATTTTTTCTCCTTATGAAATTATGAAAATAAAAGTGAATATCTGGAGGTTTTCTTCATTTTTTCCCGCAACGTTACCCCCATTTTTGTAAGAAAAAGCTTGATATTTAAATATAGTAACGAATGAGATGCAATTCTCATATAACAAATATCATAATAATTATATGACATTTAATAATTAATCAAATAAAATATTGACACGAATTAATTTAATTAATACCGGAACTAAAGTGTAGTATCACTCCATTCTCGCCAACTGCCCATCCTTCCGTTTCAGATAACATAAAGACCGAAAGAAGAGCAGTGTTTACTGGACTTGAAATTATCGTCCAGGCAGAACCATTTGAGTATGCAATCGTGCCACCTGACCCAACAGCTACTGCAGAGTTTGTAGATATGTAATCTACAGAATTGAACATGACACCTGCGGGACAACCGATGGAGTTCCAAGTACTTCCGTTCCAGAATAATGAAATACATTGACCAGATAAGTCCTGCCCGGTTGAAAAAGCATGTGAAGAGTCATAGGCCGAAACATCAGTTAAATAATTTAAAGGAGGATAAGCGATAGGATTCCATTGCGTACCATTCCACCGTACTATGGCAGAGCTGGTATCTGTATAACTTTTTCCTACTGCCCAACCTTCTGTTGGAGAAATCATGTCAATTCCATAATAAATAGCTCCTGGAAAGTAATAATGATCATCTTCCTGAGTGGTGTTATTCCATTTAAGAATTTCTCCACTGTAGGTTGAATTTGGTGGTAATCCGTACACTACACCTCCGACAAACCAAAAATTAGTCACATCATTAGCGGTGTTCGAGCGAGCATTTGTAATAAATTCAGAAGACAAAGTCCAAGAAATCCCATCCCATTTTATAATTCCAGAATTGGTTTGAGCAAACCCTTCGCTCTCATTTTTCATAGAAAGTTCTCTATTATTCGATACCGAAGGACTTGGTATCGATTGCCATACATTGCCGTCCCAATGTAAAATAAGTCCCTCATCACCAACCACCCACACATCATTAGGTGACAATGCGTATACATCATTTAGCTTTGTTGTAGTGGGGCTGGAAACCTGCTTCCATGAAGGTGTTGTATTTAACACACATGGTAAATAAATAAAAAAGTCTGAATCTTGCTCTTCAATTAATGACTTATTAATTAATGGATTGTTATGTGTTTTTGAATGAATTTGATTTATTGAAATCGCCTGGAGTGGGAATTTTGAAAGTTCTTCAGAGACCTGATGATTACTCTCTTCAAACTCTTTTGAAATGGGTAAAAGAGATGTGTTGATAAGTTGAAAAGTTAATAGAACGACCAACCATTTAGTAAACATTTTTGCCCTCCTGCATTATTAGGAAAATATGTGAAATTCAATCTGTCTGGATGACTGCTATTGGATGTCCATAAAAAGGTATCGTTGCGCAGAATAAATTACTTTAATTATAAAATTAATTGACGTCTAGTCAACTAATAATGAGGATAAATTTGCATCGTTATCGAAAAAATGGACCATTAATTTGTTGTATAGTTAATTTGTGAACAGAAAAATTACTTCTGGTTGGCGTTGGGTACAGCAAATGAGGAAACCTCCACACCAGGTCTGGCAGCAAACCTTAGAGGATGGTGCGGTTGAGATTCGTTTGCAACAACCGGTGATTCTTGTTATTCTCATCGGATTGTTATTTCTGTACATTGTATGGCCGATCAAAGTGGTGGTGATCTGCCTGGTAACGGTGGCAGGGATTATCCTGAGTGCATATGGATGGGTACGATCCCTGGCTGACCATGTGCATGCAACCCGGAGATTACGTTATGCAGCCATGCAGGTGGGCGATGAGCTGGAAGAAAATATCTGTGTACAAAACACTGGCTGGCTACCTGTGCTATGGATTGGAATTGAAGATCACAGTGATTTTCCGGCGTATTCGATTGGTGTCATCCGGGCACTGGATACAAGCAGCAAAGCTGAATGGCGTGTTAATCTGATTTGTAAACAACGTGGGGTGTTCTCTCTGGGTCCCTGGGAATGGGTGAGTGGCGATCCTTTTGGGATATTTACCGTGCAGCGCAATTATACAAAAGCGCAAAAAATGGTGGTGTATCCGCCACTGGCTGTTTTACCGGATGAATTCCTGCCCAGGGGTAAACAGGTTGGCGATATCCGTTCGATTTATCAGCCATGGGTATCGGATAGTGTACAGGTTTCACAGACACGCCCATACCAACCGGGTGATCCATTGCGCAGAATTCACTGGCGGACGACCGCACGCCATCAAAATCCGTATGTCAAAGTTTTCGACCCCGAAGCTGCCTCGCGCATCTGGCTGATACCGGATCTGGATCCAGCGGTGCATTCACAAAATCAATCGGAAGATTGGCAAGAATCCAGCGAAGAGACTATGATTCTGTTAATGTCTGCGTTAGCCTCGCGATTGATCAACGATCAACGAGCTGTAGGATTATTTGCAGGCATTGACCCACCCTGTATTGTATTGCCCCAACGAGGACCGGCTTTTCTGTGGACGATCCTGTCAGAATTGGCGCCCTTACATACCACCCAGCCAGTCAATCTGGCAGAGGTATTAACATCAACCAGAAATTTGATCTCTGCCAGAGACCTTGTTATTGTCGTGACCCCCTCGCTGGAAAGTAACTGGATGTTCAACCTGGCTCAGATGACGCACAGCATTGGTGAACGGGAAGCCTGGGCTTTTCTTCTGGATCCAACCAGTTTTGGCTTGGGGGGGAATCCAAAAGCGGCACAAGAACAGGCCGCTGCACTGGGGATCACTACCCGCATGGTTCGACGAGGTGACATACAACCGCAAGTGGGTGGGATGGGAAACCTACGGCGTTGGGAATATCTGACCCTGGGTACTGGCAGGGTTGTGGTTAGAAATCGACCACGCCTGGCGGAAGATTTCGAAGCGATTGAGGTTGGGAAATGGGCGTAGATTCGATCCCAGTGCCCATTGACAAAATATCCATTTCCCGATGGATGAAAAAGATCAACTGGTTTGGCATATTGATCGCCGCTTCCCTCTTGCTGCTGCTGGTATACACATTGGGTGAGACATTTTGGATTCGGGTGCCACCGCCATTATTTTTAGTCATGATACTGGCTGTTATCAATGGCTGGTTAATAAGTAAAACACGCTGGTGGTTGGGCTGGGGTGCAGCTTATAGCTTTTTAATGGCTCTCAGCTTTGGAATCCAGTATGTCGGAAAAATCGTCCCAGGCGGAATTGGGATGCAGTTTTACGACTGGCTTGAAATAACGAACTGGCAAATCTTTCTATTCCTGGAACGGGCAAAAGGATGGTTGCAATCCATTCAAACCCAAAAGATTATTTATGATGAAGGTTTCTGGGCAATTGTGCTGATTGCTCTGGTGTGGCTATCTACCTCCTGGCTGGTGACCTGTCTGAATAGGGGAAAGAACTTCTGGATTGCTTTACTCCCATTACTGGGTTCGATTGCGTTTGTTATACAGAACGATCGCAAAGATGTTTTTATCCTGCTGGTAGCATTGTTTCTGGGAATTGCGCTGATAACCCAGGGTCATTTTTCTCTAAAAGAGAAAAACTGGCAACGGCGAAGGATCGATTTCCCTGAGCAGTTGTGGATTAATTGGTATGTGGCAATGATTGTGATCAGCATTGGGGTGTTGTTTGCTGCCAATCTTGCTCCCATCATCACCACACCGGAAGGCTGGCGGGAAATCCGAAACTGGGTGGAAGAAATGAAAGAACCTGCATCGCCTTCTCAAAAGGATACAGGTTCAGGAGGATATGTTTATCGACCACCGGAGACGCGGGACGAACAGCTTCTGCTCTTACAGCCTTTGGATTTGAGCCAGGTTGGTGCGCCGCTACCGCAGATGGAGGGGACTGTGATGTGGGTACGAACGGGGGATGCGACTCCGCGTCCCTGGCGGATGGCCATTTACAGTACATATACGGGCTCAGGATGGGTAGAAGCAGAACTGGATGAGCTAAGCGATGTGCTACTGGAAAAAGTGCCACAGCAGGGCAGAAAAGCACTGTATCAACGGTTTACGCTTTTTCGATCGGGGGATGGACGTTTATTTTCAGCCGCAGAACCGGTGCAAGCTTTGAATGAGGATGTCAGGCTTGTATCGCTTGTGGATGAGGAAAGTCAGATTGTGACCGGGTTTGTGCAGCATTATGAAGTGATTTCCTGGGTACCGGATTTGAGTGCAGAGATGCTCCAAACGGCATCCGGTGAAATTCCCGGCACGATACAATCCAGATACTTACAGTTACCGGAGATTATTCCCCAGCGGGTGCGTAATCTGGCGGCCCGATTGGTAGAGGGACAAAATACAGCCTACGAACGGGTGATAAAAATTCAGGATTATGTAAGGCAATCCGTGCCTTATGATCTGGAATCAGCATTGCCAGCCAGTGACCAGGATGTGGTGGACTATTTCCTGTTCGAAGCAAATTCAGGTTTCTGCACCTATTACGCTTCAGCCATGGCAGTATTATTACGCATCGAAGGGATCCCAGCCCGCCTGGTCACCGGATATGCGCCTGGTGAGTTTGTTCCAGAAAAGGGAAATTTCGAGGTGACAGGGGATCTGGCACATGCCTGGGTGGAGGTCTACTTTCCTGATTATGGCTGGATTCCCTTTGAGCCAACGCCATCACAATCCGTGCCTGCATATTCATACCTGAATTCTGATACAGTCGAAATGAATCCTGAGATACCAGTAACACAGCAAAGGAATAAACGCCGGGTCTGGTTGCGGGTTCTTTTCGGTGGTTTCGTTCTTTGTGGCGTCGTCTGGGTAGGCTGGCTTCTGGTACGCTTTATCCGCTCCCGGCGTCAGGAAAAACAGATGGCATTACATCCGGTAGCTTTGCTGTACAGAAGATTGCGGGTCCAGTTAGCCAACGCAGGTATTTCTGCTGCACCCAGTGTTACCCCACTTGAGTTTTTGGCTATGGTTGATGAACAACTTTTGGAATATCCCAAATTGCTGAAATCATTAAGGGTAGGAACAGATAAATATCAGAGGATTATTTATAGCTTTAAAGAACCAGAAAAATATGAGCTTATCAATTTTAAGGTTAACTACCGATCCTCGAGATTTGAGAGAATGGAATTGGTTCTAAGAAGTAAATTGAAGTTTGGCAATAAGAGGTAGTCTGTAAATTTGATTGATTAAAAAAACAACAAAATATATTTACCAGAGGAAATGGTTTCAAATTAAAAAAAATAATAAATTATCATTGTTGAAATGATTTGAAAAGGGGACTGACTTAGCTGGCAGTCCCCAAAGAAATTTACTTCATGTGAAGATAGTTACCTCATTAATAGAGGCAAAAAGATGTATTTATGTGTATCATAACTCCAAACCTCTCCACCATTTGCCCAATTGGTGACCCCAACAACCAATTTATTATTAAAATTGACTGTTGCGCTGTCCCAATAAGACCAGACATTGTTGCTGTCACCAAATCCACTCTCAGCAATTTGAACCCAGTTTTTGCCGTCACTTGTTTTCCAGACTTCCATTCCGGTATCTTCGTTGCTGATTACTAAAAATAGATCATTTCCAATGACTTCTAATGCAAACTCACCAATTTTAGTAGGATTATCCAGACCACTTTCAACAGATAACTCCCAATCCAAGCCATTAGACGAACTAAACACTTCCACCCCTGTTTCAGTCCAGACGCTTGCATAAAGGTTTTCATTAAATTCTTCTAATGCAGATATGGCGATGTTATCTGGATCATTTAAACCATGATCAAAAACTTTTGTCCAAGCGATTCCATTAAAGCGCCATAATTCTGCCCCTTCTACCGAATTATACACACCATAATATAAATAATTGTTAAATACCTCGCTGGAAATGGCGCCATTATTATTAGGTCGTTCAAACCCTACTGTCATTTTTGTCCAAAGAATTCCATTTTCAGTTTTCCATATCTGAGTGCCAGTTACTTCATTCCAGGTACTTAAGAAAAGGGAATCGTTATAAACTTCAAAACGAGCAATTCCAGTTTCCAAACCGATATCAGGAATTGGAATCCAACTTTCTCCATTCTCACTGTAAAAGAGATTTCCATCCCAAGTCCCTGCATATAATTTATCTTTGAATTCCATCATATGGGAGACTCCTATCCCAAAATCACTGCCTACCATTTCCCAAATTTTTCCATCTGGTGAGCGCCAGATCTGGCTATTTTCTTTTTCTCCATCAAAAAACCATGTGCCTGCGTAAAGGTATTCTTTAAACACCGCCATAGAAGGAATCATTTCTACTCTGCGATCTCCAAAGCCATTTATATTGATTTGTTCCCAATTAGGGTATCCAGGAGCGAATTTTTGGATGCGGTGATTTGAAAAATCTGATACATACACAAAACCATCCTTATCAACTGCAACACCACTAGCGCCTTTAAACTGACTATGATGTGTTCCCCAACTTCCACCGATTGTAGTAAGATACATCCCAAGAGCATCGAATACATCAACTCGGTCCAGCCACCCAGCTACATAAACTCTACCTAGAGAATCAACGGTAACATCATCTGCACTTACACTTCCCAATTGATTATCACAAATACCTGTCACACCAAAGGTCAATTGATATTGCAGGTTGCTAGCAAATTTTTGAACGCGGCAATTATTTATGTCTGCCACAAAAATATTTCCGAATGAATCCACCTCCACACCGATTGGGTAGTTAAAATGATAATTATCAGTACCACTGACTTCAGATTCTCCTATTGTTCCTACATAAGAATAAGAACTATCATAGATTTGTACACGATGGTTAGGCCCATCCGCTACATAAATGAAGCCAGAAGGAGAAACTGCTAAACCAGTAACCCAGGAAAACTCATAATCTCCACTACCCCATGCCCAATCTTGCCCAATTGTTGCCAAATAATCTCCGCTGGGGCTATATATTTGCACTCTACTATTGTCTGCAACATAAATTTTTCCTAAACTATCAACAGCTACACCATGTGGCCAAGAAAAATGCTCGTTGTCATTATTTCCTCGATTTGGATCCCTTTCTATACCAGGTTCACCGACGCTAAAAATAAAATTTCCATAAGGATCAAATTTTGATAGCCTTACTCCATTTTCTTCAATAATGATAATATTTTTATCTTTGTCTATAGCTACTCTTGGTTTATTAAAGTGAAAATTATCAGTCAAATATGGAACATTGGTTGTTCCTAGCATTCTTTCATAAATCCAAGATGCGTCAGTTTGTTTGGTAAAAAATTCAACTCTGTGATTATAGGAGTCCGCAATATAAAGGTTACCTAGTGAATCAAATGCTACATCTCTTGGATTCCAAGTGAGACCAGGGTCGCTACCAAAAGATACAGCTGTTGTTACATAAGAAAAATTTGTACGATCAAAAATCTGAATACGATTATTATTGCCTTCGGAGACGGCAATGTATTCATTATTTGCTGCTACTCCAAATGGATAATCAAGATGGTCATTATCATCATTTGACACTCCGCTGACACCTATGGTTGTTTGATAAGCAAATAAATTGGGATCTGTATTTGATACATCAAACACTTGGACACGGTGATTTTGACTATCTGCAACAATCAGCTGATCATTTTGTATAGTTATCCTCTCAGGATAATTAAAATGAAAGTTGTCAATTCCTGAAACAGTGGCTTCACCAAGCGAATAAATCCACACTGGATAATTGTTTTCATCCATCTCAAATACTTGTATTCGATGATTATTTGAATCTGAAACAAATAATCTTCCAATTGAATCAAACGCAACTCCTGTGACATGATTAAATCGCCCATTTTCAGATCCAGGTCTCCAAGGGTCAATATCTGGAAATTGAAGTAAAACATCCCCAGTTGATGTGTACTTCATTACTCGATTCGCTTCAGCAACCCAAATGTTATTTGCAGCATCAAAAACACCATCTTGAGGATAATCAAATGAATAATCACCACTTTCTCCTACTCCAGCATAACCTATTTTGAATTGAAAAATCCCAGATGAATCATATTTGAGTAATCTTTTTCCCCATTCTTCAAGAATTACTATACTATCATCGTTACCGATTGCTAATCCTACTGGGAAATTCAAATGTTCTGAATCATCAAAATATGGTATTCCTGTTTCACCGAATGTATCAACATACCGAAAAGAAGTCCCTGGTTCACCGACAACCGTGGTAGCCTTTGTGGAATCGAGTGTATTTGTTGTTTTTGGAACATAATTCGGCAAATAATTTTCTATTGGTAAAAATTCCGGCTTAACAATTTCTTGAGCAGATACGACCGGGTTACCAACCAATAAAGTACTGATAACCATTAATGACAACAGCACAGATAACCATCTTGTTTTCATTTGTATACTCCTGTGTAAGAAGGGAATTATTTCGGTTTATCTGGCACTGTGTTGTTGGCTGTCCCCCAGAATCACCGAATTTGTGAATGATTAATATTTTAGAATTACAAATAGTTCTGGTCAACTTAAAAAACCTTCCAATTTTGTAAAATTTTTAGGTTTGGCATTCGTTGATTTAACAAAAAAAAATCCATAAGCATGATTGCTTTTTCCCGGTTATCGTCTACACTTAAATAGGAAACTCGGAAATCCAGATCTGTGTGGGGAGTAAAATCCTGACAGATGGTGAGGATTGTCCGCTTTTCGGTATTGAGGTAAGATGCTAGAATTACCCTGTTTTATGCTCTGAAAGTAAATCCCAGAAGAAAGTGAAGGAAGATGGCTTATACCAGTCACGGTCGACATGAGAAAATGATGTACGGGGGTATAAAACTATATGCAGGCACTGCCTGCCCTACATTGGCACAAAAGATAGCAGATTATTTACACTTGAACTTAAATGAACGTGATATTATTGAATTCCCGAATGAGAATCTGTTTGTAAAATTGCACACCAGTGTACGTGGTCAGGATTGCTACGTGATGCAGACAACCTCTCCACCTGTTCACCGCAATCTGATGGAATTATTGATCCTCATTCAAACGTTGCGGTTGGACTCGGCTGCTCGTATTACCGCTGTAATCCCCTATCTGTGCTACGCGCGTTCCGACAAGAAGGACCAACCACGGGTGCCGATCACAGCACGGTTGGTAGCGGATATGATTCAAACAGCCGGGGCAGACCGTTACATCACCATGGATTTACATGCCGGTCAGATTCAAGGATTCTTCTCGATTCCAGGTGATGTGCTCTCGGCTTATTCTCTACAGCTCGATTACCTGAAATCATTGAAACCCAATATGATTGACCCGGTGGTGGTTACCGCTGATCTCGGATTTGCGAAAAAAGGCCGCAACTACGCGGCTGCGCTGGATGTACCCATGGCATTTATTGAAAAACGCCGGGCTGGGAATGATGCCAAAGCCAAAGCCTTGAACCTGATCGGTAATGTTCACGAACGAGATGTGATCATTGTGGATGATGAGGTGGACACGGGTGGGTCGATGGTGGAAGCAGTCAATTTATTGAAAGAAAATGGTGCACGCGATATTTACGTTTCGTTTGTGCATCCCAGTTTATCTGCGAATGCGGCAGAGAAGTTAGGCGCATTACCGGTTAAGCAGTTTATTACCACGGACACCATTCCGATTTCGAAAGAAAAAGAAGCATTCTTCACCGGCCGCTTAAGGATCCTGACCATATCCAAATTGATTGGTGAGGTCATCCGTCGTGCAAATGAAGGACGTAGTGTGGGTGAGTTGTTCAACGAATAGAGGTTGAACTTGCCAGAGCTGCCTGAAGTTGAAACCATTTGCAAGGCATTACGTTCAGGGGGGCGGGATGCGCCGGCTATTGTTGGCTGGAAGATTAAACGGGCAGATGTCTTGTGGCGGAAGACGCTGGCTGAACCCGGTTTGGAAGCGTTTTTACAGCGTATAAAAGATCAACTGGTGGTGGATGTAAGCCGCCGGGGAAAGTTCATCGTCATTCATTTGTCTGATGGATTTTTGATCGTTCATTTACGCATGAGTGGTGACTTGCGGGTGGATCCGGATACAACGGAATTGTTACCGCATGATCGATTGGTGATCTGGTTCCAGAATGGTTATCATCTGGCGTTTAATGACACACGCAAATTTGGCAGGGTCTGGTTGCGAAAAGATATGGATGGATTGCTGCACCGTCTGGGACCAGAACCCCTGGAAATTGACGATGCAGAGGATTTTTATCAGCGCTTAATCAAGCGCAAGCGACTAATAAAACCCTTTTTAATGGATCAGGCATTTATTTCTGGGATGGGAAATATTTATACAGATGAAGCGTTGCATATCGCCGGGATCCATCCATTGAGTAATTCGGCTGAATTGACACGGGAACAGGCTCAAAAATTATTGGCAGCCATCCAACAGGTGCTAAAAAAAGGAATTGAAAGCAATGGCGCCAGCATCGATTGGATCTATCGCGGGGGAAGTTTTCAGAATGAATTTCGGGTGTATGGTCGCAGTGGACAGACCTGCCCGATTTGTGGTACATTAATTGAGAAGATCGTGGTTGGTCAACGTGGAACTCATTTATGCCCGGTGTGTCAACCCATACCCCACTCTTTTTCCACAACAAAAAAGAAAGGTTGAAAAATATGGCCATTCAATCAAATTGGATTGTGTTTCTCTTTTTTGGACTAGCAGGTCTTTTATTATTAGGATTGGTTATTTTTTTAGGCATTTATTTTTCAAGATCATCAAAAAAGACGGATGTGCAGGATCACACTACACCGCTATCGGAAGTTATTCAAAAGGAAACAGACACAGTCACGGCCAAAGAGGTGGTCAAGGAAACTTCTCATACCAGATTGGTCACCCTGGGACGGTCGATTAAGGATGATCAATTTGCTGTTTTATTTGGAGATGAGTGGATCAGAGATGCCAGCCAACTGAGTTTTGTCCAGCGCAATCGTCTCGAAAAGAACCTGCAGGAAGCGCAAAATTGGTTGGGTGTGGAATCAAAAAAAGAATCAGTACCAACACCAAAAGTGAAAGAAGTGGATTCTGCGGATGTTGTACCTCCTCTTGTGCCTTCGAAAACCGCTGAAAAGCATAAACGACAATTAAGTATCGTGGAGCAGGTGGATGAAGTGTTGCAGGAATTATTGGAGAGCAGTCCATTAAAAGGGAAAAACATTCGTTTAACTGAGTTACCCAACAAAGGCGTAACCGTCTGGGTGGGAAACGAGTATTATGATGGTATCAATGCTGTTCCGGATGAGGATGTAAAACGAATCATCCGCCAGGCTGTGATGAAGTGGGAAGAATCATCCAGCGTGTGAGTCTCTCATTGATGAACTTGCATGGTAAAATATGAAAACTGAAATAGGTGAGTTAATTAAGGAGCTTGATCATGGTAAGTTCAGAAGAACGAATGCGAATACTCAAAATGATTCAGGATGGAGTCATTTCTGCTGAGGATGGTATTCGTTTATTGGATTCTCTCGAACAATCAGTCAAGCGAGAAAAAGATGGTCAACCCGTTGAAGTAGTCGGGCGAACAGCCAAATTCTTCCGCGTGCGGGTGACCGATACCAATACAGGAAAAGCCAGGGTAAATGTACGATTACCAGTCAGTGTTCTCAGTGCTGGTATGAAAATGGGTGCACGTTTTTCAACTGAGATTCAAGGATTAGACCCATCCGATTTGATGCAATTTATTCGTGAAGGCACCATTGGCAAGATTGTGGATGTGTTCGATGACAAGGATGGAGAACACGTAGAAGTATTTCTAGAATAAAAAATTAGTGTACTTGTTCTACTGCATCCACTTCTTCAGGGAAGAATTGCTTGAAAGTTCCTTCTATCCAACCTTTAACTGTAGTGTCGGATAGTGGACAATCTGTGCATGCGTCCCCTAAGCGTACATGGACGATACGATCCACATAGTCAACAAATTCTACGGAACCACCATGATAGGTGTTGATGTAAGCGTCCAACTGTTCAATCAGACCGCGCATTTGATCTTCAAGCGTAAATTCTGTTTTCTGATCCATTTAAGTTCATTCTCCTTTTACAATCACTGTTGAGATTCATCCCGTTACTAAACAAATTTAGAATCTCTTGATGTGAGGCTTGTAATTTTCCTGATATGACACCAACCAGGCGATCGAGAAAGAGGGCAGTAGTTTCAGGGTCGATTGCGCATAATTTTTGCAGATTGCCAGTTTGCATACGGATGACTCTTATATCACTGGTCGCAATGGCGGTGGCAGTGTATTTAGAACGTCCTAACGCAGCAGACCACCCAAAGACATCGCCAGAGGCTATTTTAGTAATTACTAGCGAAGGTCCATCGTAGGGTTTAAAGTGCAATTCAATCTCACCTGTTGTTAGAATATAAAAATTATCAGCCCGATCACCCTGATGGAATATTACCATATTCGCTGGAAATGAACAAAACTCAATGAAAGGTTTGATCAATTGGACCTGGTAGGAGCTAAATGATTTAAATAAAGGTGATGCAGCTAATTCTTGATCATCCATTTTGTAATATTAATGGGGAGGATTACTCCTGCACAGTGGAAATTTTCCTAAAAGTATAGATAATTATCATTGAATTATGTCTGATTGTTGCAGGTAAATCCGGTTATTTTTATGACAAATGTCCACAAACAAAGGCATGCTATAATCAGTGCCACAGTTCTTTTTCAGATCATAAGGATTAAAGAAAATCTGAAAAGGATGAAATAGAATTCGAGGTGATATGGAAACCATAATTATCATAGTAGTCATTTTATTATTTTTGGCAGCATTTATGTTGATCCGAACAGCACGCGCCATGCGTCCTTTGCCACCGATTGAAGAAATAGAATTGGCGGAAGTGGATGTTGAAGGAGCTGCAAAACGCCTGTCTGATATCATTCAATTGGAAACCATATCTTCTGAGCGGAGCACCTTTGATCCTGATCCATTCAGGAAGTTACACACGAAATTGGAGGAAATGTATCCTCTGGTACATCAAAAGATGAAACTTGAAATTATCAGTGATGCCAGCCTTTTATTTACCTGGGAAGGAAAACAAAAGGAACTCAATCCGATATTATTTGCGGCCCATCAGGATGTTGTCCCGGCTGACCCATCCACACTGGATAAGTGGACTTATCCACCATTTTCGGGCGAGATTGCGGAAGGATTTATCTGGGGAAGAGGGACGATTGATATAAAATCACAGATGATGGCTACACTCGAATCCGCAGAACTGTTATTGAGCCAGGGTTTTGAGCCTGAGCGGACGATTTATCTAGCCTTTGGTCAGGATGAGGAAATGGGTGGCCAATACGGCGCTGCAAAAATTGTTGAGTTTCTGGATAGGCGCGAAGTTCATCTGGCTGCCATGGTGGATGAAGGTGGCGCGATTATGGAAGGGACAATTGCCGGTGTGGATGAACCGGTTGCATTAATTGGCACCGCTGAAAAAGGTCATTTGAGCCTGAAGTTGCGTGCTGAGGGCACTCCAGGCCATTCTTCTATGCCGGGGAAAGACATGGCTATCGGTCGACTGGCTCGTGCTCTGGTGCGATTGGATGCCAACCCACAACCTGTTCGATTGAATGCCCTGAAGGATTTGATCAATAATTTGGGATCGGCTGCTTCTTTTGGCATGCAGTTCGTCTTTTCAAATATCTGGTTTTTCAAACCCATCATAAAAATGCAAGCTGAATCCAATAGCTCCACCAACGCCATGATCCGCACCAGTACAGCCTTGACCATTGTTAATGGAGGGATTAAGGAAAATGTTTTACCGGCGAACGCTGAAGCGATTGTGAATTTTCGGTTGTTACCAGGAGATAGTATTGCCAAAGTGTGTGATCGTGTTCGAAGAATTATCAAGGATGATAAAGTGGAATTTGAAGCGGTTGCAGATGGAGCCTGGGAGGCTTCACCGGTTTCTTCGACAGATACGAAATCTTATTTGATTTTGAAACACACCATACGCAAGGTTTTTGATGGGATCGCAGTCGCCCCTTATCTGGTGATGGGCGCCACGGATGCTCGTTATTATGCACCTATCAGTGATGCTGCATACCGTTTCTCTCCCTTTCAATTAACTGCAGAGGATTTGGGCAGGATGCATGGGATTGATGAGCGAATCTCCATAGAATCATATGGCAAGATGATCGTTTTCTTCCATGAGTTGATGCAAGCCTGGGGACAGGCAGATTTGTAAGCTGTTCAATCTCAATTGAAAATCAAAAAGGTGGCTGGAAAGCTGCCTTTTTTATTGAATGGGGATCAAGCGACTGCCGTAGATATCCATATGAAACTCATAGAGTACCCCTAATGCTTCCAATTGAATCAGAAAACCCGGGGTGAGAACCGGCACACACACGATATCCTCTGATACGACACCAAGGCATGAATCTGGCCAGTCAATCTGTTCGTTTGACTGCACAAGAATTTTGTTCGAGGGGATATCCAGTTGCTTTGCCAGGTATTGGATAGCCACTTCAATGGGGGTGGTGTATTTACTCAGATAGTTAAGCACGTAGATTTTTTGAGCAGATTGATCGGTATGTGCTTCAAAAATTGAATGGTCAGCGTAGAATAGCATGAAATAGCCAGGGATTTCTTCAGGTACACAGATTTCACTGAGCGGAGCAACTTCCAGGCAGGTGTCGGTCCAGGTCTTGCGGGTTGTTTTTAAAGGAAGAATCCGAGAGGCATCGTAACCGTATTGATTGACAATAATATCAATGGCAGCTTTTTCAGCATTCGTACGATCGAGATAATCACCGACAGATTCATAGAGGGGGGTTTTTCTATCAACCGGTGGTGTTTGAATGACCTCAGCACAAGCGGAAAGTAGCAGGGTAAGAAGGGTAGCCAAAACCAGATATATTTTCATCATTTTTCTTTAACTGATTCTAGATTATTCGGTGATCCCCGTCAAATTATGGATCCATTTTCTGGATCGGAATCGTGGAATCACGATGACTAATTTTACGATTTCTTCCAATAACACCAGGGCATATACATAATAAACTGGCAGATGAAGAACAAAACCGCCAATTAATGCGGCAGGAACTCCGATCAGCCAGATGGAACTCATTTCAACTTTGAGCGCATAACGGGTGTCACCACCCGAGCGCAAAACCCCAATAAATAACATTAAATTTGTCGTACGAATCCACATGGTTAAAGCATAAATGAATTGAATCTTGTAAGCATAATCATATGATGCAGGTCCTATGTTGTAGAGTGAAAGGATGAATGGCCGCAGAATAAGCACCAAAGCACCCATCAGGATCGATAGACTGAAGCTGATCAGCAGAAATCGCAGTCCGTAATCATAAGCAGATTCTTCGTTATCAGCACCGATTTGATTCCCGATCATGATAGCACAGGCGTTAGCTGCCCCAATAAAGAGCACAAATGTCATGTTCTCGATGGTAGATGTGATATTCACAGCCGCTACAGCATCCGTTCCAATGCGGGCATAAACAGCGTAGTAAATGGTGATCCCCAATGACCAGACGACTTCGTTAATAGCAGCTGGCATAGAGGTACGTAATACCTTTGTAAAAAAAGAGAAACTGTATTTGAGTTCCTGTAATTTCGCCGCTGCCGCTGTTTTTAAGCGGTAGGAGAAAAAGATGATCATGATAAATTCAAAAACACGGGCAATCAATGTGCCCAGCGCTGCTCCCCGAACGCCTAATTCCGGAAATCCAAAATTACCAAAGATGAGACAATAATTAAGGAAAATATTGGTACTCAGAGCGATGACTGTCACGGTCATAGGTAATCTTACATTCTGTGTGCTGCGCAAAACAGACATGAATGTCAATGAAATGGCGGTAAAAATATATCCGAAGCCCACGATACGTAAATATTGGCTTCCGATCTCGATCACAGCCTGGTCTTTGGTATAAAGACCCAAAATGGTTTCCGGGATGATCAAAGCGATCAGGGTATAAAATAACGCAGCTGAAAATGCCAGGGTAAGCCCGATACCCATCACTTTTCGCAAATTTACCATATCCCCTTTGCCCCAATATTGAGCAGTGAAGATGGCAGAGCCACTGGAGATGCCAAAAAGGAAGAGTGTCAGCAGGAAAAATATCTGGTTTGATAAACCGAGAGCGGCAATGGAAGTCTCACCCAATTGACCAATCATCAATACATCCAGAAGATTGGTGGAGGATGAAATTAATTGTTGGATTGTGATGGGCACGGCGAGTTTCAACATGGAAGAATAAAAACGCCGGTCGCGAAATAGACGATTGAACATAGGACTTTCTCAAATGACAGAATCGATTGATTAACCGTCACTGAGTTTACCTGAGGGATGAGTTTCTGTCGAGGAGGATTGACAGGAGGATTGTAGTTCTTGGGGGCTTGAGTTGATGTTCTAGAGTTTTGATACCAGGTGTATTTTTATTGGAAATCATTGTTCAATGCGATCACAATTAAATGTGTTTGTGTAATTAACCAATATTTTAAGGTTGAGAACCTTAAATTTTCATTTTCCTACCTTAAGAAACAAAAATGGCTGATAAATTTTAAGGGTTTTTGGGCTTAAATTCATTTTTGGTCATGCTATAATGACGGAGAGAACAAGGCAAGCTCAGGTGGTTGGTTCTTAGTTAATGATTGGTTACGGTTTTCGCAATTTCTTAATGTTTGAAACTTGATTCTTTTCAGGAGGTCGGATGTCATTTGCTCATTTGCATGTACATACAGTGTATTCATTACTGGATGGTTTCAGCAATGTAAAACAACTGGTGAAACGTGCAAAAGAGATGGGCATGCCGGCGGTTGCGATAACGGATCATGGCACCATGTTTGGTTCGATTGACTTTTTTAATGCTGCCAATGCAGAAGGGGTAAAACCGATTATCGGGTTAGAGAGTTATATGGCAGCCCGTGGTATGACGGATAAAGAAGTCAGGCTGGATAAACGCAGTTCGCATTTATTGCTCCTGGCAGAGAATCAAACCGGTTACAAAAATTTACTCAAAATTGCCAGTGCAGCCCAGCTAGACGGTTTTTATTATGTCCCCAGAATTGATCATGATTTCCTGGCAGCCCATTCTGAAGGCTTGATAGCCACATCAGGTTGTCTTTCTGCGGAGATTCCACGTGCCCTGAAAGAGAATGATTTGGAGAAAGCTTCTGGCATGCTGGATTGGTACTATGAAGTTTTCGGGCCAGACCGGTTCTACCTTGAGCTTCAGGATCATCCATTGGCAGAATTAAAGCAGGTGAACCAACACTTGCTGGATTTGGGAAAACGCTACAATGCACAATTTGTAGCCACCAACGATGTACATTATATCGAGCAGGCAGATGCAAAATATCAGGACATACTGTTAGCGATTCAGACCGGAGCGTTATTAAAAGATCCAACCCGGATGAAAATGAACGATGACAGTTATTATTTGCGTTCTCCGGAGGAGATGCGGGCGTTATTTGGTCACGTCCCCGGAGCGATCGAAAATACGTTAGCGATTGCAGAACGGTGTAATGTTGACCTGAAGAATGAAGGCTATCACTTACCAAAATTTGATGTTCCGGAAGGGTTTACACCTGAAACGTATCTGCGCCAATTGTGTAATGAAGGTTTGGAACGGAATTACGGATCCCGAGCGAATGATCCCACCGTTCGGCAACGCCTGGATTATGAATTATCCGTTATTCATAATATGGGTTTTGATGCCTATTTTTTGATTGTTTGGGATCTGTGTATGTTCGCCAAACAGCAGGGCATCTGGTATAACGCGCGTGGTTCAGCTGCCGGGTCCATGGTAGCTTACACTTTGGATATCACCCTGGTGGAACCACTTGAACATGGATTAATCTTTGAACGCTTCCTGAATCCCAGCCGTATTTCCATGCCGGATATTGATATGGATTTTCAGGATGATATGCGCTCCAACCTGATTAAGTATTGCGCAGATAAATATGGTCACGACAAAGTGGCCGCCATTATCACCTTTGGAACCCTGGGGGCAAAAGCAGCTATCCGTGATGTCGGGCGGGTTATGGATATTCCCTTGAGCGAGGTGGACCAGGTCAGTAAAATGATCCCAACCATCGGCAGTAAACCAGCCAGTATCCAGGATGCGCTGGCTTCCATTAACGAATTAAGAGCTCTCTATGACAGTACACCTTATTTAAAGGAACTGATTGATACAGCCCAGCACATGGAAGGGGTGGTTCGCAATGTGGGCACGCATGCTGCCGGCATTGTAATTTCGGATCAGGCAATTGATGAGTATGTCCCTCTGCACCGTCCAACGAGCAATTCCGAGGATACCCCGGTTAAGGCAGTAACACAATATGAAATGGCTCATCTGGATGCATTGGGCATGCTAAAAGTCGATTTTTTAGGTCTGGCTACCCTGACGGTTATGTCGCGTGCCTGTGATTTGATCAAAAAACGGCATGGGATTGATCTGAATCTGGGGAATATTCCAATTGATGATCCGGAAACTTTTGAATTCCTGGGGACAGGGCACACTGCCGGTGTGTTCCAGCTGGAAGGCACAGGAATGACGCGTTATCTGGTCCAGATGCAACCGAAGAACCTGGCACATATTATCGCCATGGTGGCCTTGTACCGGCCAGGTCCACTGCAGTTCATCCCGGCTTACATTAAACGTATGCATGGCGAAGAGCCGGTAAAGTACTGGCACGAAGCGCTGAAACCAATCTTTAATGAAACCTTTGGCATTGCCATTTATCAGGAACAGATCATGTTTGCTGCAATGGAAATTGCCGGATACACAGCATCTGAAGCGGATGCATTACGTTCCGCCATATCAAAGAAAAAAGTAAAAGAAATCCCTTATCACCACGAGAAATTTGTGAAGGGCGCAGTTTCGCGCGGTATCATGGATGAGGAAACAGCTAGACAAATCTTTAAGGATTGGGAAGAATTCGCCAATTACGGTTTCAACAAAAGTCACGCAGCCGATTATGGTGTCATCGCAGTAAAAACAGCCTATTTGAAAAAACATTATGCGATTGAATACATGACAGCACTATTATCGGCTACTAAAAACGAAACCGAGAAAGTAGCCCAATATGTGCTGGATTGTCGTGATCTGGGGATTGAAGTTCTTCCGCCGGATTTGATTGGCAGTGAATGGGACTTCTCGATTGAAGATCTTCCAGATGGCAACTCTGTGATCCGTTTTGGATTAGGCGCGGTAAAGAATGTTGGGCAAGGTCCGGTGCAGTTGATCATGGATGCGAGAGCCAAGGGTGAAATTCGCACGATAAATGACTTTGTTCATATGGTGGATTTGCGGGCAGTGGGTAAAAGAGCGCTGGAAAGCCTGGTGCGGGTAGGGGCATTAGATCGTTTTGGAAAACGCAGAGCCATTTTGGATGCCTTAGACCAGTTGGTAGCGGTATCGAGCAGTCATTTCAGGGCAGCCGAGTGTGGCCAATTAAGCATTTTTGGTCTGGTGGAAAATGTGTCCGAAGAAATCATATTGCCAGATGTGCAGGAGCATAACCCCAGAGAATTACTGGAATGGGAAAAAGAATTGATTGGCATGTATGTGTCTGCTCACCCCTTAACACCTTACCGGGATTTTCTACGAAAAAGATCAACACACGCCTCGGTTCAATTAGGGAGTGTGAAAAATAAAGATAGTGTCACGGTTGCAGGGATGGTATCGCGTTTTCGTAAGCATCTGACGAAATCTGGAAATGAAATGGGATTTGTTACCCTGGACGATTTGTTCGGTTCCATGGATATTGTTGTATTCCCCAGTGTCTGGAAAGCTAATCGGGATTTAATTGAAACAGACCGGATCCTGGTCATTGATGGAAAAGTGGATAGCGCGAATGGAGACCCCAAAATTCTGGCAGATACTATTCGATCCGTATCGAATGACGAGTTATCTTCGGTCCTGGATCACGGGCAGAAAAACGAAATAATAGAGGAAATGGAAGTTGTCGACCTGAGTTATCGTTATGATATTGAATTCGGAGGCGATGATCTTGTAGCAGCAGAAGAAGAAGAAGAACAGGAAGTTCTGCCGGGTGACGGGTTTGAAATGGATGAGTTTATCCATGAGGAAGAAATAGATGACTCCATGGATCCATTTTTTGACACAACTTTCTTTGAAAATTATGAAAATAATGCGGAGATTGTCGAAGATGAAGAAGAAATTGAAGAGGATCCACAGCCAGAATCGGTGATACACAAATCCCCTGAAGAATCGCCACTGCCGGAAAAAGAGGAACAACCCTTTGAGATTAAGCCGGACATCACACCGGAAGTAAAACCAGAAATTAATGAAGAACCAGGTATGAATGACTTGCAAGGTCGTTTATTTAAACCAAAGACCAATATTATGAATCAGGATCCAGGTATTGAAATTCCTATCTCGCCAAAGAAGGTACCGCCGGTTGTGATACCGCCATTAGACAGGGTTTTCGAATTACGGGATCCTAACAAAGATGAATTCAGAATGATAACAGTCATTCTGCGTGCTAACTTAAATGAATCCGACCGAGGGATGATGCGTATTAAACGTGTGGTTGGTTTGTTGCGATCTTACCCGGGCAAAGATAAATTTGGCCTGATGATTTTTGAAAATGGTAGACGGGTTGATCTGGAGTTTCCCAATGATACAACTGGTTATTGTCCTGAATTGATGCGCCGGTTGAAAGATATGGTGGGTGAGGATAATGTACAGGTAAAGGTACTGAAAGTACACTGATCGTTACCAGTCCGATTCAGACCAACCGAATTCTCCTAATAAGGGCACAAAACTCACTGGAATATCCTGATTGTGATCGAACGACTCCTCTGCAGTCCTGATCCAGCGTTCAAGCTTCTGTTGCCAGCGTTCGCCGACCGGCAACACCAGTCTTCCACCTACTTTCAATTGAGTCAGGATTGGTTTGGGAGTCTGTGGGGCTGCTGCGGTGATCAGAATGGCATCATATGGTCCATGCTCGGGTAATCCCAAACTGCCATCCCCTACATGAAATTGAATATTGGTCAGCTTGAGTTGTTCAGCAACTCGTTGGGCACCTTTGACCAATTCTGCATGGCGGTCGATGCTGTGTACCTGTTTGACTAACCGGCTGAGAATGGCTGCCTGGTACCCTGATCCTGTGCCAATCTCCAGCACGCAATCCTGGGATTCCGGTTGGATAAGTTCTGTCATCAAAGCGACGATGTAAGGTTGTGAGATCGTCTGACCAAAACCAATTGGAAGAGGATGATCCGCATAGGCTTCACTCTGGTATTCCATGGACACGAAAAGATGACGGGGGATTTCACGCATGGCTGCCAGGACACCAGGATGTTTTATGCCCCGTCGTTCAATCTGATCGCGGACCATTTTCGCACGATCTAATGAAAAATCTCTCATTAATATTATTATAATGATTTATCAGTGTTTTTTCGCAATTGTTCAGCAATCTGACGGTCAATTTTACCCATTGGATAATCAGCAAATTGCTCTGCTCGTACCCAGGCAAGTTGGGATGCTTCGATTGGTTGTGGTTCACCCTTTATTAATGAACAAATGAATGCGTGCAACGTAACCCGAAAATGGGTATAAGCATGCTGATAATCACCAAAATGTGCTTCCACGGAGATTTCACACCCCAATTCTTCCATAATCTCGCGTTGTAGGGCTTCTGGTAATGTCTCGTTTTCTTCCTTTTTTCCACCGGGAAATTCCCATAATCCACCGAGGAGACCATTGGCCGGGCGTTGCGCTAACAGGAAACGCTGATTATGTTCCAGGATGGCTGCTGTAACAATATAATGTGGAACAGGTTTCTTTTCCAGGATCACAGGACGTTGTTCCTGCACACCGCGTTCAAAAGCCAAACAGTGCTGCTGCAGTGGACAAAGCAGGCATTTCGGCTTTCCAGGAAGGCAGATGGTGGCTCCCAGATCCATCAATGCCTGATTGTAATCGCCTGCCTGTCCGGCAGGTAAATTTTCTTCTGCAAGCTGCCAGAATAACTTTTCTGCAGCCGGTGTGCGTATGGGTAAAGATATATCAAAAATGCGCGAAAGGATGCGACGAATATTACCATCCAGGGCTGCTTGATTCATCCCAAACGCCATGGATGTGATGGCTGCAGCGGTATAACGCCCGATGCCAGGAAGTTTTAGCAATGTTTGTGGGTCAGCTGGTAATTGGCCATCATAGTCACTTTGCAAAATCCGGGCCGTCTTATGAATGTTACGGGCGCGGGAATAATATCCCAACCCTTCCCACTGTCTGAGAACATCCTGTTCCGATGAATTGGCTAAGGTTTCAATATCAGGAAATGCCTGCATCCAATTCGTGAAATAATCAATGACTGTCTCCACCCGTGTTTGTTGCAGCATAATTTCAGAAATCCAGATGGCATACGGATCGGGATGATCACGCCAGGGTAATTGACGGGCATGAATGGCATACCATTCCAGGAGTGGTTGACTGATCATGAATGAATTGAAAGATTAGAACTGAAATCCACCCTGTGGATTGACAAGCTTCTGTGTGTAATTTTCAATGTAGTCCATGAGTTGATTATGCAAACTGATCCATTCCGGAGAATTCAGGATTGTATTAGGATGGACGGTGGGAGGAAAGGTGGCGCCCACCAGAATCTGGGGGTGTTCACCATAGACGGTTGCCCAGGCGTCCTGTAAGTCCAATCCCAGACGCTGTACACCTGGAATGAATTCGCGCACGACAAATTCAAAATATTCCTGTTCATGTTCAGGCAAGATATCCCAGGTCATAATCAGTTTTACCGGCACGTTAATCACCTCTTATTAATTCAGTGCTTCCAGAACCACTACCTGGGTTTCCTCAGGCAAATTACGTGGGCTGGTGACTTTGAACGAATTCAGGGGCTCGATATTGGATAAGCCCATTTCTTTGATGAATTTATTGAGCGGGTCAAGTTTAATAATCGAAGATTCAGTCATATAATGCATGGGAATAACCACGTTGGGCTCGATTAGATTAACAATCTCTGCTGCCTGAACAGCATTCAGGGTGCTGTTACCACCAATGGGAACCAGCATGATATGAACGTTTCCGAGTTCTTCCACTTCGTTTTGATTAGGAAGGCGATCGATTCCACCCAGATGAGCAACTTTTATACCATCAAAATCATAAACATACATGGTGTTGCGTTCATCCATTTCAATTGGGGTTGTATGGCCATTGGTTTGAAGACCGGTGATAAAAACGCCGCCAATTTCGTACTCACCAGGACCGGAAATAACAAAAGGATCTCCTTTAACCGCAGCGACATGATTATGACCGGGTTTATTATGACTGATGGTGACGATTTCTCCTGAAATGCTCAAAGGGGAATGTCCGGTAGCCTGAGCATCATATGGGTCCGTGATAACTGTAGCTAAATTCCGTTCGTTCAATTTAAAACACGAGTGTCCAAACCAGATAATTTCCATAAATAATGATCCCTTTCGTTCTGATTATACTTGAGGAAGGTGAATTGCGGAAAGTAAGAGTCAAAAGTTTAATTTGTAATAATGAATCCTTGACTCTGATACTGGTTTCTGATAGACTCTGCGACCGGCACAAAATCCTTGCCTTGCTGGCATTGTACTGGTATAATTTTACGCGCCTTATGGCTTGAAACTTAACAATTTACTTGCCGACGTAGCTCAATACGGCAGAGCAACTCACTTGTAATGAGTAGGTTATGGGTTCAAGTCCCATCGTCGGCTCAAGTTGCAGGTTGGTGAGTGGGATTGATTCGAACAATTCTGCTTACGAACAGGCAACTGTTCGGGAAAAAGAATGGGCGGTTACCCAAGTGGCCAAAGGGGGCTGACTGTAAATCAGCTGTCGGACGACTTCGGAGGTTCGAATCCTCCACTGCCCACTCGTCTTTTTCTGGCCGAAGATCTCTCAAAAAAGGGAGTACGACAGGAACAGCAAGCCCTCATAGCTCAGTTGGTAGAGCACGCCCTTGGTAAGGGCGAGGTCATGGGTTCAAGTCCCATTGAGGGCTCTTTTTGCCGGAAAAACACATCGATAATTAGAATTATTATATTCGAGGAGTGATAGAATGGCGAAGGAGAAATTTGATCGCAGTAAGCCCCACCTGAATGTGGGCACAATGGGACATATTGACCATGGGAAGACCACGCTGACAGCAGCGATCACCAAGGTCAGTCAGTTAATGGGATTCGCGGAATTTCGTGCATACGACCAGAT
>ENA-OSEO01001201-OSEO01001201.1-sediment-metagenome-genome-assembly--contig:-NODE-1201-length-50807-cov-5.928800_pt1 | contig 50807 bp, 43 predicted proteins | sample MGYA00237883_ERZ534232 | MGnify/ENA metagenome assembly ERZ534232
ACTACAGCTTCACCCTTTGCGCCTTGGCTCTGAAGCCTTCCGACTTTTGCAACGTTGGGGCAAACAGACAAAGAAGCACCGTTGAACACCCCCTTGACATTCCGCCCGGAATCCATTAAATTACAGCTGAAACTGTTCTTTGCCATATCGTCTGCGCCCACCTTTTGTTTTGGGGGCGAAACGGCTTCGACGGGGATAATGAAGCGTCGACTGCATACCGAGCGCCTGTCGGCTCGTAAAAAAGACGGGAATTAAATATAATCGCAGACGATTATAACTACGCCCTGGCCGCTTAAGCGGCCAGCGTCCCACCGGATACAGCCTGCGGATCCGAATGGGGCGTCGACAAGCAGGCTAGCCGACCCCCGATTCCTGATACGGGGAAGGCGAAACGCGCTCAGGATAGTCTTTCAGCCATCTTGCCTGATAGTGACCTGAAAGGCGAAACACCAAGTTCAGGCTATGTATGTAGACGTTGACGTGGATTATTTCCGGACGCGGGTTCGACTCCCGCCGCCTCCACCATTCATTTATAATAATATCAATAAGTTAGATCGATTTTCGATCGGCCTGAATGTTGTAGGTTTGTTGTAGGTTTTGGATGGTCTTGAAAACCTCGGCGGCATCTCTGGATTGTTTCTGGAAATACCGTTCAAAGGCCTTGTTCGTCGCATGCCCTGTCGCCTGTTTGATCTGTTCCGGGGTAAAATGTTCCCCGGCGGCGGTCACAGTGGAATGACGGGTCCCGCCATAAAGATCCACACCGTTCACCCCTAATTCGGCACAGGCTTTTTTCCACCATTTGTAAAGGTATTTTTCCCCGAATTGTTGTCCCCCCCTGCATCCCTTTATGCCCTTTTCGTGTCTGAAAAAATACAGATTCGGGAGCCCTCTCGGGATTTTTTCGAGGATGCGGGAATCTTCTTCCATCAAAAAGATGATTTTTGGTTTCTTTTCCTTGGGATGGGGTATGATCAATGCACCGAAATCACCTAGCTTCCGTTTGATATCATCTTCTTTGAGATTTAACATCTCTCCCGGTCGCATTCGAATTCCATAGATGGACAGCCATCGGATGCCGAGCCAGATCTTCGGATTGATGGAATAGGAGAGCTCCTTGACCTTGTGGATGATTTGCTGCTGGGTTTCGATATCGATGATGTTTCTCCACCCCAATTCAAAAGGGGTTTGAGGGAATTCCGGCAGTTGATCCCTGGTGATGACCTTGCGGTGTAATAACCACTGCCAGAAATCGTGAAGGCAGGATTTCATGTTTGATTTGGTCTTGGCGGAAAGACTGGCTTGTGCATCGAGCAGGTCTTCGATTTCCGCATACCCGATGAGCTTGACATTCATGTTTTTCCATCGCTTCTTGGCTTTTTTCATGTAGTTTGCAAGGTTGTTATACGATTTCGGCTTTATTCTGTTCTTCTTTTTTTCAAGCCATTGATCCGCAAGTCTGGAAAAGGAAAGCGGGTTGTCGCTCCTGTAATCCCTGGGATCAAAGGTCCCCTCGTCCGTTTTGTACCGGATGCCAGTAAGGAATCTTTCCGCTTCGTCTTGGTGTTTGAACCACTTGGATAGATCCCTTCCAAAACGGACAATATAACCCCCCTTAACGGGATAGATTCGACCCTGCATGCAAATATGTTTCCTGGTGGTTTGCCTGGTATAAAATCGTATTATTTTGTTATTATTACGTGATGAATGCGTGGCAATTTTTTTCAATTATTTGTTTTTCCTCGAATATTTTATTCCTTTCATTTTGGAGAATGGATTTCGAGAATCGAAAATTATCCGGATTATAAAGTGTTATTTTATCCTCCATTTTTGTGTATAATTATACCATGCAGAGGGGGCAACGTAAACGAATAAAAAAATAAAATTCATAATATAAATTATATTCATTATTAAAAAAAAATAATGACCGCCCAGGGTCATATCCATACAGGATTTTTTATGCCCAATTATTCGATTAAGGGTTTAATTGCCCAATAATTTATTTTGAAAAATTAAAAAGGAAGGGGTGAATTTGAATCGTTTTGAGGATTATTGTAAATAAATTGAATTTTCCAGAGGGACGGGGATGATTTTCGGGAATTAAAAATTTTTAAAATCTAATTTTTTGGAAAATATTATAATAATTTCAATAAAATTTATTGTCGAGTTTCATATTTAATGCGTTTTAAATAAAATGCAACAATCCTAGATTTATGAATGAACCCATGTAAAATTCTTGATAGAATTATTTTTTTCCCATCTCCTTCTTAAATAACGCGATCCCCGCTTTCGCTATATCTGCTCTTGACCTGCCTCCCTTAGGTTTGGGTTTACAGAGAGAGCTGTCCTCTTTGTGAATCGCTTTTCCCATCGCAAAAATGGTCTGCGTGGATGTGCCGAACTCACTTGCCAACTCATCAATGGATTTTTCGTCCCATTGTTTAATGAGTTTCGGAACGTCAGTCGGAGAAAGCTTTTTAATGGTTCTTTTCGCTTTGGCTTTGACGTTTTTGGATCCCTTTGGTCTTGCCATGGTCTGAATTCTCCTTTTAGATTATTGATCTATTATGGATCATCATAAATAATTATTTTGTTTTTATAGCTTCGTCAATATAAAAAATGAATTTTTTTAAAATATATTCAATGGAATATTTTAAAAAAATGTGGTTAATCTTATTTCAATATTAATAAATTTATATAAGAATGAAATGTAATATAGTAGCATCAATATTTAATAAACTCTTCAAAGGGTTCTCTGTTATTGAGATCATATTTTCGTACCGCAGGATATCAGTTTAATATTTAGACCGCTAAATTTGTGCCACTGGATGGGACCAAGTTCCGGAAAAACTGGATCTGCCTGATCCAGAATAATACAAGGCAGATCCATTGACCAGAAAATTGGAAAGCTGTGTCGAATTCGATTGCGATTTCGTATAAAGAACGGTATTCATATACAATGGTTTTTCATGCGGTCAATTTCAAATTGACAAAAATGGGATAAATTCATAAAATTCCGAAAATAGTTCGGAAGTGGTTCAGTCTGGAAGAGTACGGCGTTCGGGACGCTGGGGTCGCTGGTTCAAATCCAGTCTTCCCGACCAATAAAATCAATAAGTTACAATTTCAGAAGATTTGGTCGGCTGACAATGTATGTCAGGCGATTTGCCCCATTTTTCCATTCAAATATCGATTGCAACCCCTTTTTTCGGGGTCGTCGCTATTCTGGTTCACAATTACGGTTGCACATGATAACGGGACATCGGCAGTGGTCCCCGGAATTTGGAAATACCAATCCAACTGCGGATGCGGCAGATTGGCATTGAGGCGGCCGACCCCTTGGATCTTTGGGCGGGGTTAACTTCTTGATAATGGGCTCTATCCGATTCCATTGTTCGTTTGTGATGTCCATCCTGATTATATGGCACAATCAAGATGCGATGTCTAGATTTTTTTAATGTTTTTATATAGTTACGTGGATATCTCTTATTTTGAATGATTCCAGATCGTTATGGCCATAAACGATCATTCACGAATGACCTTTTTTTGAGATGGCTTCTAATGAATATTACTACATTTGATAAAGACTTGCTGGATTTGCGTCCTTTTGCGGAACGACTTAAGAAATTTATTGATGTTGAGCATCAGTTCGTTGATGGCAGCCTTGTTATTGCCTTGAGTTCTAAATTCGGTTCAGGAAAAACAACTTTCTTCCAAATGTGGAAAGATGAACTTGATAATCGTGCGGAAGACCAAAACACTCCATTGGTAATTTTGCTTAATGCTTGGGAAAGTGACTATTACGGCGATCCACTTTTCGCAATCATTTCCGGACTGGTAGATCGAGTTCAAAAAAGTGATAATTCTGCCGAATCAATTATCGATGCCGCTAAGGATATTGGCTGGTTTGCGACTGCAATTGGCGGGCAGATAGTCCATAAGGTGACCGGAATAGATGCTGTTAAAGCTGGTGCTCTTGCAGAAAAAAGGAAGGCCAAGAGGAATGGTACTTCACAAGTTTTAGGGGATACGTTTTCATTTTATCGAAGCAGGAAGGAAGCGATGGGCAATCTGAAGACCGCTGTTCAGAAATTAGTTGGATCTTCTGTGCCTAAAGTGCTCTTTCTTATCGATGAGCTAGATAGGTGTAGACCAGATTATGCAATCGCATACCTTGAGACAATTAAGCATATATTTGATATCCAAGGAGCCGTGTTCATCCTTGCTGCCGACAGACAGCAACTGGAAAACTCTGCGAAGACAGCATTTGGTTCCGATTTAGATTTCGAAGAATACTATCGGAAATTCGTCCATCGAGAAGTCTCGCTCCCGCCAATCTCCGAAACCGGCTACATGAAGCTGGCCGAAACGTATGTCAGTCACTACCTCCAGCGTGATGGTTTGCGAACTTGTTTCATGAAACTCGACTCACGGGGAATAGAAAAAATCTCAGATCTAGTGGGTGGCTTGAAGTTGACTCCTCGCCAAATCCAAGAAATGTTCCGCATTCTTGGGCACATCTTTACGACCTCAGAGGAGAAAAAAGGACTATTAAGGTGGTGCCTTGCGGTGGGATCTGTTGCCATGGCAGCATTCAAAGTCGGCAATCCAAAAATCTTCCACCTATTAGGTAATCAAGAGTTTGAACCTACAGAAGCTTTTTCCTACTTGAACGATTTACTTGGAGGCAGTCACGTCGATTGGTGGTTTACGCTTTTTCTGACTGGTGGAGGCCTAAAGGTAGGCGAAGAGGAAACGGCAATCAAAATAATGACCAAGGTCGGCCTGATTGAGGAAAAAGCAGAATCAATGCTCCCAAGCCACATGAGTCAATGGTCTGAGGGTTGGGGGCACACCTCTAGTCGCCGATTTGCTGAGATCTATGAAAAAATCGAACAAATATTGCAATGGAGCTAAAATAGCCGATTTGTTATAGCGCGCCATATCGGGGATAAGTATAACCCAGGTTTTCAGGCATTTTGGATATTTAAAAGAATTTGAGGAAATTTTTGACAAAAATGAGGAATTTTAAGGTTGGCAGGGTATTAAAACAGGCGCAAAGAAATTAATAGAAGATTATGATTACCAACCTACCAAGCATTAAGAAATAATATTATGACAGTACTGTCCGGTTAAGATTCGAATAATTTCAATTGGATATAGGGACTAGTAATTTTATCTCTGTAATTGGTTGTCGTGAGGGCCTGTAAAATGGGCATTTTCTCAAAAAGAGTAATGCTTAAAATCTGTAAAATTGTGTAGAGCGTCAAGTCGATTTTGAGCCGTTTTTTCATTATGGCGACCATAACATAGGTCGAGATTGCGATCCAGATTTGAGTTTTTACCGCATTCATCGACGTTCCATAGAAACTCTTGATTCGCAAATGCTGCTTGATCCATTTAAAAAAAATCTCTACGCGCCATCTATGCCGATACAGCGCTGCAATGGTGAATGCCGGCAGGGCAAACTGATTGGTAAGAAAGATGAAAGATCGGCCTTTCTCAATATCGAAATATTTGATTCGGCGCAATTTTTCCGGATACTCTTTATGGCTATAAAACCCTTTCAGGACCACGGTTTGATCGCATTTGACCCCTGTGCTTTTATCGGTGCGGTGTGAATATAGCCTTTTCAGTCCTGTGTTGGTCTTGGCCCGGGTTACAAGTATGGCTGAGCACTGATGGAGTTGGTAAAGCCGCCGAAAATCCAAGTACGCCCGATCCATAACGTAGATGGCCCCTGGTTCGGGAATGAGATGATCCAGAATGTTAACGTCATGCACTTTGCCATCCGTAATCCATATGAAGGCGGGGATATCCCCTCTCAGATCTAAAAGCGTATGCAGCTTCACCGCGCCTTTGGTTTGACGGAATCGAGCCCATGGAAAGACCGATAAACACAGATCAATTGTCGATGAGTCCAACGCATAAACGGTTTCTTTCAGCGCAAGCCCGAAATCGTCATCGACATATAACCGCCGTGCCTCGTCGATCAAAATTTGAGCGAAATCCCCATAAATGCGCCAATCCCGTGTTTCGTTTGCGTCGGCCAACGTGCTGCGGGAGACTTTTCCACGGATTCCCATGTGGTAAAGCTTCTCTTGCATGGCTCGCAGACAACACTCAATATCGCGCAGGCTTTCACGGTAAGTCAGTTGGGCAAAGGCCATACATAAAAGCTGATCATAACATGTAAAAGAACGCGTTCGATAATTGCCATGATAGCGATGGACACATTGACGAAATTTTTTTTGAGGGAGAAAGCTCATCACCTGGGAAAAAACGGTCTGCCCCTGATACATTCCTGTACTCCTTTCGCACACGGATTTTGCCGGCAAAGGAGTATGGGGCCAGACTTAAACGAATTTCAAGTCGATCCCTCTCAATTTCGTCAATATAATATATAATTTCAATTAGTTAAACGCTGTTTTAAAAATTTTAACCGGACAGCACTGATTTGTTAGATATTTTCAATTTGGAAACGAATAATTCCCTTTTATGCCTTTGACACCTATTGTCATCCGGGAGATTTCACAGCCAAGTTCTGGAAGGAAAAGTATCAGGGTGGTGGCCCCGGACAGCCCGGCAATAAGCTTATGGCTGTGGGGGATGGATTCGATTTCCAGAATGCAACTTTGGTATCCGTTACTCCAACCACTGAGTATGGAATGCAATGGAGGACATAATACGAAGGAGCCAGATTGAAAGCTAAAAGACTTTTGTAAAAGGTGCAACTGGTCTGAATATAAACCGTTCTTGATCGTATTTTGGGATGATGGTAAAAAATGATAAATATTGCACTGATTACAGGAATTTCAGGACAAGACGGTTCATACCTCTCTGAGCTGCTTTTAGATAAAGGCTATGAAGTTCATGGCATTGTCCGGAGAATTGCTTTTGAAGACCCGATTAACCGGCTTTGGAGGATAAGTCATATTCTGGATAAAATTATATTGCACATTGCATCTATAGAAAATTACGGGCGGCTACTCAATGTGATTGAAAAAGTTCAACCGACTGAATGCTATCATTTGGCCGCGCAGAGCTATGTCAGCTATTCCTTCGATGATTCTGTAACAACTTTTAACACGAATATTAACGGAACGCTTAATATTCTTTATGCCCTTAAAGAAAAAGCACCAAAATGTAAATGCTATTTTGCTGGATCCAGTGAAATGTTCGGCAATGCAGAAGAGACGCCGCAAAGTGAGAGCACCTCTTTCCACCCTCGATCCGCCTATGGTATTTCAAAAGTCGTCGGTTTCGATTTAACTAGGAATTTTAGAAATATTTATAATATGTTTGCATGTAGCGGCATTCTTTTTAACCATGAGTCACCTCGAAGGAGCCTCGAATTTGTCACAAGGAAAATTACAAACGCGGTTGCAAGAATCAAATTGGGTCTCCAGGAATATGTGTGCCTTGGAAATCTTGATTCAGCGAGGGACTGGGGTTATGCTGGCGACTATGTGCAAGCGATATGGCAGATGCTTCAGCAGAATACGCCGGAAGATTACGTCATTGGTACAGGAGTCTTGCATACGGTCCGAGATTTGGCAAAGATAGCTTTTGAATATAAAGGGTTGAATTGGGAGAATCACGTAAGGGTGAATAGATGCCTGTACCGTCCATCTGAAATCCGCCCCCTGAGAGGCGATTGCAGAAAAGCTGAAAATAAGTTGAACTGGTGCCCATCAATGGAATTCAAACAATTAATCTATATGATGGTAGAGAATGATATTGCCCTAATTCAACTCAAAAGCTGAAACTATAGATAAGATTTACTATTTTTTTCAATGTATTCATTTGAGTGGCATAACATATATAGCGGAAAGAAATTTGTATCGTTAGGACGCGATTTATTTTTGAAGCTGTAGGGGATAACGAGGGTTGGAAATACCGCAACCCTTCATGGTTTGTAATAACAGGACATTTGAATGAATGATTCGCTTAGCAGTAATGAAATCCGAATTATAAAAATAGAACCACCCAAGGGCTGGATGTCCCTCAACCTGCGTGAGCTTTGGGAATATCATGAGCTTTTGTATTTCCTAATCTGGCGTGATGTTAAGGTTCGTTATAAACAAACCATTCTCGGGGCCACATGGGCTGTCCTCCAACCCATTCTCACTATGGTCATTTTTAGCCTTTTTTTTGGTAAGCTGGCTGGAATTCCCTCGGATGGCATCCCTTACCCAATATTCAGTTATACGGCACTCGTTCCCTGGCAATTTTTTGCAAACGGCGTGAACCAGTCATCGATTAGCATTGTGGGAAATGCGGATCTGATCAAAAAAGTCTATTTTCCAAGATTAGTTATCCCTATATCCGCTGTCCTTGCAGGTGTAATTGATTTTGTTCTGGCGTTTATTGTTTTAATAGGTTTGATGCTGTTCTATGGGATTGTACCTACATGGAAAATCATATTTATGCCTCTCTTTTTGTTTTTAGCTCTCATAACCGCCTTGGGGATAAGTTTGTGGCTTTCAGCCATAAATGCACAGTTTCGCGACGTACGCTATGCTGTTCCCTATCTTATTCAAGCTTGGATGTTTGTAACTCCGATCGCGTACCCGAGCAGCTTATTGAATGAACCGTGGAAGACAATTTACGGAATTAATCCTATGGCTGGAGTGATAGAAGGTTTTCGATGGGCCTTACTTAACGCTAATACCGCTCCTGAATCAACAATCATTGTCTCAACCCTTGTAGCTATTATAACTTTTTTGGGCGGGGCTATTTATTTTCGACGTTTGGAAGCATTATTTGCGGATGTGGTATAAACGATGAGTGATCTCGCCATTCGAGTTGATAATTTGAGTAAACAATACCGTATTGGTAGACTTCAACACTACCAGTGTACATTCAAGGAAATGGTTTCCGCCAAAACCAAAATATTTTGCAGTAAAGCTGGCTCTTTGTTTCGAGGAAAGCCGAACATCGAAACAAAGTTTAATGATTCGATATGGGCGTTAAAAAACGTTTCTTTCGATGTCAAGAAAGAAGAGGTTTTTGGCATTATAGGTCATAATGGTGCCGGGAAAACGACCTTGCTCAGAATACTTTCTCGTATTACCCGTCCAACAGGAGGCCATGCAAAAATATACGGTAAAATAGGATCGTTATTGGATGTAGGTACAGGCTTTCATCCTGAATTGACCGGGAGGGAAAATATCTTTTTAAGTGGTTCCATTCTAGGTATGAAACGCATTGAGATTAACCATAAGTTAGATGAAATTGTTGCTTTTTCGGAAATCGATAAATTTATAGATACACCTGTAAAACACTACTCAATCGGAATGTTTGCCAAGTTGGCATTTTCGGTGGCTGCTCATCTTGAACCTGATATTTTGATTATTGATGAGGTTCTTGCCGTAGGCGATATTTCTTTTCAGAAAAAATGTATTGAAAGAATGAGGAATTATGCAAGTTCCGGAAAAACAGTTTTATTTGTCAGTCATAATATGGAAACCGTTTTATCCTTATGCAAAAAGTGCATTTTGCTTGAAAAGGGTAAACTGGTAGAAAACGGTGATACGGTACGCGTGGTTCATAGATATCTATTAAAAAGCTTTTTAAGATAAACAGCTTTTAGGAATATTATAAAGGGTACAATCAAGATAATTTTCTTCATCGTCGGCAGGCTAATCATTTCTTGTTTTCGCTGCATTAACGGCAATGTCAATAATAACTAATTGGTGCCGCTTTATTTATCGACCTAGCTTCATAAGAAGAATATCTTTATCGGAAGCTAAGGACATGGCAATCATAAAATATTGTTGTAGTAATAAAAATAGTAATATACATCAAGAGCCGAGTTTAAATAACTTAGTATTGGAATCTTTTTTAGATCAATTTTCAAAGGTCATTTGTAAATGATAAAAGGAAATTATAATATTGGCTTGGTTCCCGATTTTTATAGATATCCTGCGGTGAAAGATGGAATATATGTTTATTCATACGAACTAATATCCTCCATGATTAAGCTAAATCCCGACATGCATTTTACAATATTTATTGGTGATAAATATTGTTCACTTTTCGCCAATCTGTCCGGAAATTATCGTATTGCTAAATTAAAATATATAGATAAAACTCGGGTTATCAACATCTTTTCGTATATATTTGAAATTCCTTACATTGCAAAAAAAAATCGAGTCGACCTTCTTCACTTATTTTCGGGAAATAGAAGGTTGAGCCTATTTATGGCTGAACAATCCATCATTACGATTCACGATATATATAATTACTACAACAAGGAAATATATAATTTGAATCGTTTTATATATTGCAAGTTGTTGTTATTGATATTCCTTAAGCGATACAAAAATATTATTGCAATTAGCGATAATACTGCCTCAGAAATAAAAAATAAATTTAGTATTCATCCCGAACGTCTCAAAGTCATTGAAAATGGATATAATAGCAGCCTTTTTAAAAAAAATGATAATTTAACAATGTTTAATCAAATAAAAATGAAATACAAGTTGAAGAAACCGTTTATGTTATACGTTTCAGTCCTTGATTATCCTAGAAAGAACCACATTAGATTAATAAAAGCGTACAATGCATTATGCAGAATAAATCCATGTTTGCCAGATTTAATTTTCGTTGGAGAGAAATATTGGAACGAGGAATTGATCTACAAAGAGATAGAAAAGTACAGCTTAGCGCGCAAGATAAGGCCATTAGGATATGTGCCGGATGAAGACCTCGCTGTTCTGTATAACAACGCAAAACTTTTCATACATCCTTCTTTGTATGAAGGATTCGGCCTTCCTTTAATCGAATCGATGGCATGCGGGCTACCGGTAATATGTTCAGATATCCCGATTTTCAGGGAAGTTGGAGGTAATGCGGCCGTTTTTTTTAACCCATATAACCCTGACGACATGGCGGATAAGATCCAATTATTATTATCAAACGAGGGTCTTTATCTTAAATATCGCAATAAAGGACTGGAAAAAGCTAAGATGTATAGTTGGAACAAAACTGCTAGAACTGTCATCAGTCTATACAATGAAATACTTAATTCTAAAAAACCGATCAATTTTCGATAAAAATATTATATTTATATTTACATGGCGAATTTTAATTCTAAAAGACTTCCTATCTTTCTTTAAAAATGTTGAACTGCCATCATATTATAAAAGATATTTGACAGTATTATAACGAATTATCAACGACAATTTTCCATTGAAACAGTTGCGAAGTTGGTATCAAAAAATGAAACAGGTTTTAAGTGCCCATGAGTTTAAAAACGTTTTAGTCTAAAAAAGTGAAACTTTTAATTATAACTGAATCTCTGAGTTTCCCACCTAAATCAGGTGGAGATGTTGCTATTTTTAATATGATTCGTAGTCTATCCTCTATTCATTCAATAAATGTTATATATTTAGGTAAAGAAGCCTCGGACGACACTAATTTAAAAGCATCGATTCCATCTGTAACGTTTATTCCTATAAAAGATCCCAAGTACGGTAACGTATGGAATAAATCTATGAATTATTTGAGATGGAGGGTCGTAAAAATTAAGGATATCGTTAATAAATTAAAATATTTTAAAAATATTAAAACAAACAGTTTTAGTGATATAAATTTATTTTCTGATTATTATCTTTTTAAAAAAACCGTTTCGAAACATTTAAAAAATAATAGTTATGATATAATTCAGGTTGAATTACCAATGATGATAGGATTAATTAAGCATCTGAAGAATAAATCAATTAAAGTATATGTAGTTAGCGCAATCATTTATAAAATGCTAGAACAGGAAGCGCAAATACATAAGCATTATGAATTAAGTGAAATAGCGAATAATGTTAAAATAAAAGAGCTTCATATGATGTTAAAATATGATGGGATATTAACCTTGTCTGAATCGGATAGGGATATTCTTGCTAAGGAAATTAGCCATCCAAATATAATTTATTCTCCTCCATGTATTGATATTGATCATTTTAAACGAAAAAGCCAGTTGGATAAAGTTAATAAAGTTGTATTTCTTTGCAATGCAGGCCATTATCCTAATATAGATGCATTAAACTATTTCTTTCACAACATCTATCCGGAATTAAATGTAAATAACTTTCAAATCCCAATTTGTATAACCGGAAAACATGATAAGAAATTTCGATCCCAATTTATTGGTGCTAAAAACGTAGAGTGGGCTGGATTCGTTGAAGATATTCGAAATATTTTATGCGGGGCAATATCTATTGCTCCGATTAGAATTGGTACCGGCATTAGGGTCAAATTGTTGGAATCAATGCTATTCGGATGTCCTGTAGTTTCAACTACGATCGGGATTAGCGGAATACCCCACCGATCTAATTATGATTGTGTCGTTGCAGATGATCCTAAAAGTTTTGCAAAGGCCATAATAAATTTATTTAAAAATACCGACTTCGCTTTGAGACTCGGACAAAACGCGAGGTCGACAATAATGGACAGGTTTTCTAATGATAGGGTTAAAAGAATTCGAGAAAATGCATACCTGAAAATCTTAAAAAGCGATCTGGAAAGAGCCTGATGACAAATGATCGCGCATCAGTCGCTGTTGGAATTGTGAACTGGAACAATGGGAGTACTATTATAAAAACCATTGATAGTGTTTTAAACCAAACCTACAAACCGATAGAAGTGTGGGTTGCGGACAATTGTTCTGAAGACAATTCGCTTCGTGATTTAAAAAAATACACGCAAGTTAACATAATAAGAAATAAAAAGAACAAAGGGTTTGCTGCCGCCCAAAATCAAATTATCAGGAAAGTATCTACTGAATATTATATGCCTCTTAACCCTGATTGTATCTTAAGTTATGATTATATCGAAAAAATGGTCGACGTCCTATGCTCTGATAAGCGGTTAGGATGGGTAAGTGGAAAATTACTATACGCTTATAATAATATTACGGTTAAAAACGAAAAATATACTCCTAAAACAAATATTATCTATACCACGGGACATGTAATTTACCATTCGAGAACAATAATAAATCGAGGATCAGGTGAAAATGATAGAGGACAGTACGACGCAGATCTAATAATATTTGGATCAAATGGTGCTGCTCCGGTTTATAAGCGTGAAATGCTTGAAGATCTCAAAATTGGAAAAGAATATTTTGATGAGATATTTTTTGTGTACGGTGAAGATGAAGATATTGATTGGAGGGCTAACCTGGCAGGTTGGCGGTGCCAATATGTCCCCGTCGCCATCGGATACCATCTTGGAGAGTCATGCGGTGGTGGAAAAGTTCCTTGGATTTTAGCAAATATACTAAAAAGCCGATATTTAATCATACTAAAAAATGATACATTAACAAACATTGTTAAAGATTGGAAGGAGATTCTGCGGTTAGAGATCAAATATATGATAAAGTATTGGCTTCCCCATCCTTTATTGGCAAACCGTGTTTTTTGGGAAATCCTTCGTAATCTGCCTGAAACTAAAAAGAAAAGAAAACTTATAAAAAATAAGTTTCAAATAAATAGAGACGTAATTTACAATCTCTTTACGGAAAAATTTAAATAAATGCATAACAATACAAATCGGCCCCGTCTAATGCTTGAATGTACGCGCACTTTTTTGAATGGGGGGAATACAGGCATACAGCGTGTTGTAAGAAATGTAGTTTTCCATAGTGCAAAATTAAGTGAGTCTTTAAATGTATCTTGCATACCCGTTGTATGGTCCGGTAATGGCTTTATTGCTTTAAAAAAAGCGCCGAAAGTCTCCCCTTGCTTACCCATTAAGATTTTACAACACATTGAAAGCAAAAAGATATCCTCAGAAACGCTGATCGACGCTTTCCAAAAAACAAAAATCGGTCGCTACCTTGAAACTATGATAATTTCTTTATATCACCGCAGGAAGTCATCAAAAACATCTCAATTTGCAGTTGACGATGACGACTATAGCTATTGGCTAGAGCAGATAAGCGATATCATCTTTAGCTTTTGGAGGTATCCAATAGAGTTCATCTTCCAAAGAGTTAATCGTTTTCAAAACGGAGATATCTTATTGTTTCTTGATCTCCCATGGCATTATTATTTTCTCCATAAAATTAAAAATGCAGCAACTTATAAAAAAATGCATATAGGTTTCGTATTGTTTGATATAATACCAATTACTCACACACATACTTGTGATCCTCACCTTTCCAAAATCTTTTGTAACTGGTTACCTGATGTCCTATCGGTATCAAACTTCTTTGTAACAATATCGCACTCTGTTCTAAAAGAATTTGAACATTTATTGTCTTCGGAACATTTCGTAAAGAAACAGATATTAGGAGGTAAATTTCGGCTGGGTGGGGATTTAGGCGGTTATCAAAAATTGTATGAAACGCGCCCAAAGATTGAAAGTCTCATATTAAATTTGGAAAAAACGGGTTTTTATTTAAGTGTGGGAACAATAGAACCGAGGAAAAATCACCATCACTTGATCGATGCATTTGAACAGCTATGGTTGGAAGGTCTAAATGTAAAAATGGTGATCGCGGGGAAACGCGGCTGGTTATGCGAAAATATCATTCAGAGGATTAAAACACATCCAAAATATAACCAAAGTTTATTCTGGCTTAAAGACCTTAATGACGCTGAGCTATCGCTTGCCTATAGTGAGGCGAATGCAGTTATTTGCCCATCTATTGCTGAGGGGTTCAATCTCCCCATTGTTGAGAGTTTAAGACATCGTACGCCTGTATTTGCGAGCGATATTCCTGTACACCGTGAGATTGGCAGAGACTTTTGCACTTACTTTAAACTTGGATCGCCTAAAGAATTATCAAACCTCCTTTTTAAGCACGAAAAAATGAAATGTATCCTTGGTACTAAAAGCGTTTTTGAGTATGAATGGCCGGACTGGTTTTCAAGCACTCGCGAGCTTATACAGACAGTTCTTGATTTAACTATTAATTATAAATAAGCTAAATATATTTACTATTTATAATATTATTTTGAATTTAATTAGAGGCCATTTCAAAACCTACAGATGGGGATTAAATTCAAGCCAAACCACAATATATAGTATATTCAAGTATTTATACCGCTAGACTTTTGTAGTGTTTTTGTGTATTACGCTATTGGGAGGTGCTCAATGGCGAAATACAAACGGTTCATAAATGACGAGCAATGGAAACTGTTGGAACCCCTGCTTCCAAAACCCAAACACCGCCCCAAAGGGGGCCGGCCGGCCATCGACAACCGCGGTGTTCTGGAAGGGATTCTTTGGGTGTTACGCACCGGCGCCAGATGGCAGGATTTACCGGATCGATACCCCAGTGCGTCCACCTGCTGGAGACGGCTGCGGCTGTGGGAGGATGAAGGCGTCTGGCTCGATGTATGGCGCAAGTTCTTGTCGATGCTGGATGAAAAAGGGGCGCTGGACTGGCAGGAGGCGTTTATCGACGGTAGCTTCGCCCCGGCAAAAAAAGGGGGTCCGCTGTTGGGCCTACCAAAAGGGGCAAAGGAACGAAGTGGATGGTGGTGGTCGACGGCCAAGGTATTCCTTTGGGAAGCACCCTTGCCTCGGCATCGCCCGCGGAAGTCACGCTCGCCGAAGAAACGCTCGAAACGGTAATCGTCCCCAGAGCCGGAAGAGGCCGCCCGAAAAAACGCCCCATACGCTTGATTGCCGATAAAGGCTATGACAGTGACCCCCTTAGAAAGCGGCTTAAAAAACTGAAAATTGATCTGATTGTGCCTCATCGAAAAAATCGGAAAAAGCCGAAAATGCAAGACGGCAGAAAACTGAGGCGGTACCGAAAACGCTGGATCATTGAACGCACATTCGCCTGGCTCGGTAATTATCGCCGCTTGCTGGTAAGGCATGAACGCCTTATCGAATTGTATCGCGCCTTCTTCCACCTCGCCTGCCTTATGATTGTGCTAAATAGGTTTTGAAATGGCTTCTAAACCTTTTTGTGCCGATAAAACAATATTTTGTTTCTCGGACCTATTGAAACGTTTTAAATAATGACTGATTCCAGATTGAATTAATTCAACAGAAAATATTGAAATAAACCAATAAGACTATGTTGAAAATAGCTTTTGTCATTGCAAGGTATGCCAAAGAAATTAATGGCCTTGCCGAAAATCATTGCAGGGTTATTGCTGAATCGCTTTCGAATAAAATAATTGTTGAAGTTCTTACCAGTTGCTCAAAAAACATTAAATCTTGGGTTAATGTTTATAAAGAAGGATCAGAAACAATAAACGATGTCCTTGTGAGACGTTTTCCAACAATTCCAGAAAAAAGACGATTATGGTCAAATAGTAATCAATTGCCAATCAAAGATATGAAAATACCAAAAGGTAAATCTCACCATTTTACAGAAGGCGATCAGCCGAATATCCCTTCCCTAATTGATTATATCGGAAAGCATAAAGATAATTACAATTACTTCATTTTTTTTGATTATCGTTATGCTACAACACTAAAGGGTATGCCTTTAGTCTGGAACAAATCCATATTAATACCTGAATTGTATCAGGAACCTTTTGATGATTTAGAGCTTTATGACGACGTATTTCAAAATGCAAGGCGGATATTATATGACTCTGAAGAATCGCTTAATATTGCTTCGAGAGCATTTAGTAATGAACATGTGCCTTGCTCAGTTATCGGATTGCCTTTTGAAGAACAACCCAAGGGAAACGCTGATGATTTCAAAAAAAAATATAAAGTTTTTAGTCCTTATCTTTTGCTTTTTGCGCCAACACTTGAGCATAAAGGATATCGTGAACTGATAAACTATTTTATGCGATATAAAGAAAACTATTTAAATGATCTTAAGCTGGTTATATTTTCGCCAAAAAGTGAATTGTCTGTCGAAAATTCTATCTTAATTTATTTGGATAATACTAATGACCAAGATTTGTACAATGCTCTCAGTGGAGCCCTTGCATTGATCAATCCTTCACCGTATGAAAGTTTGTTTAGAATAGCTGTAGCGTCGTGGATTGAGGGTGCCCCTTTGATCGCAAACGGTGCGTGCAGAAACTCTAAGGATCTTGTTCGATCTACTAAAGGAGGAAAAACGTTTGATAATCAATTCTCTTTTAATTCCGCCATTAACTATTATTATGAGAACGAAAAGCGTAAAAAAAGCTCAGTATCATATGCAAAAGCATATTTAACAAAAAAATATGATAAAAACATATATTCATCTGAGTTCCTACGAATTATATCAAATGAGAGTCATGCTGATGATGCGGTCACTTTTGAAAAAATTAATGCGCGTTCTATCACATGGTCTCCTAAACGATTTGTCAAAAACGCACATCTTTCCGTTATTAAAAGGTGCAGCCTTTTTGTTAGACGACGCCTTTTTAGTTTTATATTTAAGCCGTTAACTGATGAAAAGGAAAGAAGCCTTGCTTTGGAGCGAATGCGTATTAAGAACACTTTTTCTGAAAAAGGTATAGACTTATCTGTTATTTTATCCACTTCGAATCGCATAGATAGCTTTAAAAAATGTTATCAATCACTTCATGAATCATACATATATTCAAAAAACTGGTTAAAGGACGTTGAAATTATAGTATGCGATGATGGAGGCCAGGATGCAACTCTTGATTTTATCAGAAAACAAACCTGGGATTTTCAAGTAAAATACATTTATCAACAGAATGAGTCCTTTGGTCTTGCCGCCAATCGCAATCAAGGCTTAATCCAGTCGAAGGGAAAAAATATCCTTTTCTTAGACAGTGATTGCATCGTTGAGAAACCATTTCTGTCTAACATATTAAGAATATTAGAAAATAATAAATTGTCAATTCTAATTCCCGAGCGCTGTTATTTAACCGAGGAATATTTCGATCTGAATTCTATTCGGAAATCATGTTTCAAAATTAATATTACAGACCGCAATGAAAACGTTGACATCTTTTATCGATACCCTGGTAACGTGGTGGCTAATTGGCAAGGTGCTCATGGACTGGCTTTTGCGTTATCGCGTTCCATTGCTGAATCGGTGGGTCTATTTGATGAATCCTTTACATCCTACGGGTTTGAAGATACTGATTACTTTTTCCGTGCCTACAAGAAATATTATTCTTTTCATTACAGTAGAAAAGTTCGTGTATATCATCAAAAGCACTCCGTTGACAATAAAAATGCAATTATATCGCATTACCGATTCAAGGCAAAGCATTACATAGAAGATTATCAATTACGTCAAAAAAGAATCTACAGGGTTATTCAGAAAATAGAGAGAGGTCATTCTTTAAATTTATTAATTAACCGTAACAGCGTTAATGTAAATAAAAATGACTTTATCGACTATATACAGAAAGGTTTAAAATACGTTTTAGATGCACGTGATCATTCCTGCTGTGTTGCCGGGAAAAATAATTATAATTCTGAATATGACTTGGTGCTTAATATAGCAGACATTGCAGAGTCTACCGAAAGCGAGTTAAAAAAATATCGATTTTTTCCAAAAGTGGTGTATTTGGCGAGAAACGATAATTGTCATGAGTTTCAGGACATTTTTGATGTTAAAAATTATTATGATATAATTCTTGCCGCGGATAACCAGCTCAGGGAGTCATGTATTGCAAATGGGGTGCCCCAAGACAGAATAGCTGCTGTTCCGTTCCCCTTATCAATTTGCTTCTTTCAAAAACAAAAACAATCTGAAAAAGTTGGACGAATATTGGGAAATATGAAAGAAAAGTTCATATTTCTCACCAAGTTTCAATCCAAATGGCTAAATAGACAGCCCCAGCAAATAGAAAGTTTTATATCGACCTTTTTTGAGGAATTCAAAGATGACCGTGATGTAATATTGTTAGCTCTATGCAGTAATATCAATTCGATATTAAGTTTGGAAAATAAAATCAATATCTTAGGATTTGAAGATCGATTTAGAATCGTGGACGAAGATAGATGCGGGCTTTCAGAAAATCATTTTTCAGAACTATTTTCCCGAATTCACTGTTATATTTTCCCATTTCCTGAAAATACGGGTTCGACACTCTTGGCAGCGATGTCAATGGGCACGCCTTCGATAGGATTAGCATGGGGCAGCGCAATGGATTTTATGCCTTTCTATGGAGGGCATGCAGTCAAAATCAAAGATAGCATTGGAATTGCCCAAAGAGATTATCAAGAAAAACACTGTAATTTACTCCTGCCGGATACAAAACAGCTTAAAAATATTATGCGCAAGGTCTATTCTGATTATTACCGGTATAAAAAAGATTCTCTAAATTATATAACATCGATTCACGAACGATATCATCCTGAAAATATTGCATGGATATTTGAAAGAGCGGTGTTAGGAATATGCCGAAATCTTTTAATGAAGCGCCCAAAAAATCCAGATTAAGTTTACGGTTGATCATTTTTTGAATAATTATTCACTTTAAAAATATTTTTTACAATATTCAGTATATTATAATCTAATAAATCTGCGAAAAAATAGGGGTGCCATAAAAGTGATTTATTTATAACGTTGGGAGCTAATGTTTTTTTATTCCACTCTCCGCTAATATTGAAAATTGCGGAATAAAAGCCTTCAAGGCATGCATAAGAATTAATGCTGTTTGTGTTATTCATCAGGCTTTTTGCTTTACGTATTATATAAGAAAAATATCTTCTTATGAAATGCGGTTTTTGATAAATAGGAATATTTCGATACCAAAACCAATATTCATTTCTGGACATGTAAAACCAATAGTAATCGGGCCATCCATATATTCCCTTTTGAGAAACAAGATGTAACTTGTGAAATACTTTAGCAGATTCAACTATTTTAGTAACATAATTTTTTTTTAAACATCGTAACGAAAACTCGTAGTCTTCACAATATGCAAAAAACCGCTCATTCAATAAGCCGACCTTCTCTATTACAATTCTTTTAATTAGTAAAGCGGTTCCCCAAAGAAGGATATCAGTTTTATTATTTAAAGATTCCATATTTTGTAAGGAGATAATTTTGTAATTTTGCCAATCAATATGGGCGCCACAGTTCTGGATTTTATTCTGATCGTTATAATCATAAATAACCGGACTCAATAAACCGATTCTTTCGTTTTTTTCACCTGATATCACCATTTCATTCAAACTGTCAGGAGAAACAACGACATCATTGTTTAACAGCCAAATGTAATCGGCCCCGCTATTCATGGCCGCTATTATTCCTATATTATTTCCTCCCGCATATCCCATATTCTTTATATTTTCCAATATATGCGTCTTTGGAAATAGTTTTCTAATGACCTCGATAGAATTATCCCTAGATGCATTATCGATTACTATAATCTCGTAATTTGGATAATAAATATGTTCCAGTGAGTGCATACACTCCAATATTTCTTCTTTTCTATTCCAGTTAAGAATGATTATATAAACTTTCGGATAATTTTTATTTTTTACCATCTCGTTTCTCAAGATAAAAAGCAGCTTGATCCCCTTGCTTTTTTCTATTTAAATCTTCAGCTAATTTTTTAAAATAATCGATTTGTTTATCGTGAAAAATTGACTTGGATTTATTGATAAAGTATGATTTATCAGACATCAACGGAATATCTTTCAAATATTGCTCACTTGCCCAAAAGTTAAATTCAGTCGAATCATAAATTATCTGCTTTAAACTAAAATATGCCTCATTTGCTAATATTTTTATGCTTTTCAATGAATGAATAAAAAAATGGCGAGGCGGATCAATTCCGACCCATCTATCTTTATATTTTTGCCATAAATATGAATTTACCACGGGCATCCTTATTACGCATATCCCTACATTACTGAGCAAACGCCAAACATGCTGTAGTATTTGAAGTGGACGATCCAAATGCTCAAAAGAATGATGAAACATTATCAGGTCATACTTCTGATCCAATTCATAAATGGTTTTTTTATGAATTTTAAGTCCACTCGAATACAGTATATCTTTCTTGATATATGGATCGATGCCTATAGTGTTTTTAAAGCCGAAATAATTCAAAACCCATAAAAAATCGCCAGAACCACATCCTACGTCTAATATTCTAATATCTTTATTTTTTAAAAAATATCTATTTTTGAAAGGAAAATGCATTGTCACTAGGGACTTTAATTCATCTAACGGATATAAAATATAAAGAATTTTTCCTAAAATTCCCGTGTTTGAAATTGCATAATTATTTCTTATCGATGAAAATTTTTTAACGATTGGATTGCTATTTAAATTGAATTTATATTTTTTAAAGTTATAACTATAGTAATTGCTCGGATAATAGTTGGCCATCTCTTTTGGTTTTTCCATTAACTGCAAACAACCACATTTAGAACATTGCATATAAGGGAATATTTCCCCTGATCCATAATACATCTCTTGGAAATTATATTGCGTATTGTTTTTATTGTTGTTACAAATACTACATATACCAACATTATCAGTATCGGAGTTATAATATTTTCGAATAGTATAATTATTATCTAAATTGATTATATATTTTCTATTGTTCATGATATTATCAAAACGGAAGATATATTAAAAGAGATATATATTTTGAAAAAATTGGGACAATTCATATATTACACCAATAGAGCATCTCAACTTCTCATATATCTTTTTTTAATCCCTTAAGCAACCTTAAAAGAGCAGTTACGTCGGTTAAAAGGAAAGGCAATAATTTAGGATATATAAAAGAACGATTATGGGTTATAATCATTATTGTGAAAGGGAGAATTGGACGCAACTTCAATCAAAAAACCAAAAGTGCAATTTACGGCTATTTTTTTAATGGAATTTGCAACCGGAAAGCGTGGATTGGCGTAAACAGGCCACGCTTTTTCGGATTGTTGGCCACCCCATATCTTGTGGTTGTCGTATCACTCTTGACAGCGGCGCTATCTCTAACATAACATGGGGCAAAGCCACTGAAAACTTGTGAGACTCAAAATTATTTCAACTCAGCCGTCTGTCAAATCAAATTGGATCTTAATTGGAAAAATGAAAGATTGAATCTCGGTCCCTGCATATTAATCTTTAGCCCAGGGTTTGCTCTATAAATCCTGATCTCCAGCTGCTCTAATCGGCAGCGGTTCCACGATGATCGTTTCTTTTGTAAGTGAATCCTTCCACCAGTCTGGCAAGATAGCCCGTTCCTCCGTTGTTAAAAGAAGAATCTCAAAATCCTCTGGTTCCAGCGCTTTGCCTTCGGAAAGCACAGTTGGGCAATTGAGGGGTAGATCCTCTCTTTTAACATTGACGATGACATCTGCCACAACTATCTTGTCGCTCACTTTTTCATATAGAATCAAAGTGTCGCCTTTCTGTCAACTTGAGTTTTCCTGTCCATCAAATGGATATCTGAAGGATTCGTAGTAGTTGGGTCTCACCTCCTTTCTTTGAAGATATTATTAGCAACGTGTTGAACTGGTTCGATATTGGATTTGTCCGAGTTTGAAAATTATGCAAAATATTGCATCAAACAATTTTTTTTATCGGTATCGAGTGCTGTAAAAACGGCACCGATTTTATGGGAACCGTTTTCATGTTTGAAGTGACACGGTGTGCAGTTCAATTTCATATCTTTGGGCTGGGACGGAAAATCCGGAAATAGAACAAATCCAGGGAGCGGCTGGCCCAATTTTAGATTGGATATTGAAACATCAGGTATGCTGATTCGGACTCCACAAAGGGAAAGATCTATTATTTTCCCCGGCAAGTCTCTTTCTTCCGGCTGATCCTTAAAGCGCAAACGGCAAGATAATGAAAGCGGTTTTCGAATAAATCGGCGGCGTTCGATCCCGGGTTCATAATCTTTGAGGTACCCTTCATTTTTCAGCCAATCGGTGATGATCTCATCCAAAAAGGATGCAACGCTTCGGTGTTTTTCATCGGCGGCAACCTGGAGGGCATTCCGGACCCGCTGGGATAGTCTTAAACTATAGACGGCGTCCTTTTTCATTACCCTAGCGCCTTGCGATCATGATGGAGGGATTTGAACTCATTTTATAATATCAATTGTAATACAATGTCAAGAATAAAATGGGGCTCAGAGAACACGAATCGCATCGATCAATTGCAAATCAATTCGAATGTTGGAGTGAATTGTTGTAGGAATGTTGTAGGTGATAAATCCAACTAAATGATAATATTAGATAATAAATGATAAACTCGGGTTCGACTCCCGCCGCCTCCACCATTCTTTATTAATGAATTCAATAAGTTAGAATAATTATTTGATTTCTTTTGGTGTCCCATTTGTTTCCCATTTATCGACATCTAGTTTTTTTCTTTATAAGCCGATAATAAAGTCTCTTAGACTTTTAAATGCCTCAGATTTCCAATCCCAGACACCTTGTTGAGATGCTCTACCTAAATTAAGCTGAAAGCTTCTGTCCCTGAACTTCAGGGTTTGGGGCGCGGATGTACTTTCGATGAGATTTCAAAAGGTCTTGTTGAATCTTTTGAAATTCCGGTGCCTCTTTACTCCTGCCCTTCTCGCAAAAGCCTTCCGGCGGGAGTTGTAATGTGCGCGTTCGCTCAGGAACCGTCTATCGGAGGAAAGATGCGCAATGGCCTTTGAACCCGGCGGCATGTCCGAAAAGCTCGGCAACCGGTATGAAGGGCGCTGGGTCGCCAAGCAGTTTCTTTGGCTGTTGAACGAGGAGATCCAGTCGGTCACCGTGGAGTTGATCGGCCCGGACGAACGGGGCGTTGACCTGCTGGTCGTCGAAAAAGACGGCACCCGGCAGCTGCAGCAGTGTAAGGCCCGCTGCGGCAGCCGGGGGGGCGTGGTCAATAGCCGCCTTAAAAAGTATGGACCCCCTGGACGTTGTGCGGCATCATCTGGAACGTAATTCCCACCAAGAATTTGTTCTCGTTACCGGCGTTCCTTTCAAAACCTTCCCGATGTCTGCCTAAGCGCAAGGAACTCGCCTCGCGATGCAAGGGATTTTTTTCGCTATGAGATTCAAGAGGTCGGCGAGGAACGGAGCAAAACATTCAGGAAATTTTGTGATGCCTTGGGGCTTGATCCGGGAAGAGAAGAGGATCTTGCGACAGCCCGTGATTACCTCAGACGAATAGAGATACACATTTCCTCGGGTGACCGCAATACATGGTCCGAGCTTGTTACCTGGGCCGGGTTTCTTTTGACCGGCGAGCCGGAAACCGCGATTTCCGTTCTGCTCAACTATGCGGAAAACAATTATAAATACCGCAAGCCCATCTATGCGGATGAGTTGCGGCGCGACCTTGCGGAAAAGCACGACATCCATCCCAAGAGGCTTGAGCATGACAACCGGATTGCTCCTGTTATAGAGGAGCTGCAAAAACAGTTTTCCGACTCCATCCGGCCGGGCCTGATAAACAACGAAGTCATTTCCAGGGAGGAAACCTCCCGGATCATTGAGGCCATAGATAATGGGCAGGATGTAGTTGTGCATGGGGCCGCGGGAAACGGCAAGAGCGGGGTTCTGTATGAACTGGCAGAGCATCTTCGCAAGGAAAATACCCCCTGTCTTGCCGTCCGCCTTGACCGGCGCATTACCCAAAATACAGCCAAACAATTCGGTAAGGATATGGGCCTGCCCGATTCACCCGCCTACTCCCTGACCGGTATGGCTGCATGCAGAAAGTGCGTTCTCATCCTGGATCAGCTCGATGCCATCCGCTGGACCGCGTCCCACTCGTCGAGCGCCATGGATGTGTGCAAGGAACTGCTCCGTCAGGTCCGATCACTGCGCCAAACTGGAAAGGATATTTCCACCGTCTTTGCCTGCCGCACCTTTGACCTGGAAAACGATCCGGAAATAAAAAAGCTATTTTCTGACAGCAAAGAACAGGGCATTGCCAAGATACCGGTGAAGGAATTTTCAGATCAAAAACTAAAAGAGATTATTGGACAGGATATCAATGGTCTAACCGGGGCACAGAAGCGCATTCTTTCCTGCCTGCAAAACCTGGCGATCTGGCTGGAGCTGAAAAAGGAAGGCGCCACACCCGCATTTCGTTCCGCCACCGAGCTGATGCGCCGGTTCTGGGAAAACCGCCGACGGCTTCTTGAGGAGCAGGCAGGAATATCTACGAATCAAATGGATAATTTCCTGCAACCTCTGCTCGATTACATGGAAAACAATGGGGTGATCTCGGCCCCCGCCACTATTGTGGCGAACGCCCCGTCTGTGCGGGATGCCTTTGTTTCATTCGGCATCCTTCAGCAAGGTGCCGGCAGAATCAGCTTTTGCCATCAACGGTACCTGGACCACCTGATTGCCGAACGCCTGCTCCAGAAAATTTGCCAGGGGACCGGCTCCGTGATCGACTGGCTGGGGCCAAAGGAAAACCAGTCACTGTTCCGGCGCGAGCAACTCCGCCAGGTACTTGCCATGCTGTCCGAAGAATCGCCGGATGCTTTTTTCAACACGGCCCGGGAAATCCTTGAATCAGAAGCCGTACGTTTTCACCTCAAGCACCTTGTGCTTGAATTGATCGGACAGGTGGATCAGATCACCAGCGAGCTTGGCAGCTATTTCCTGGAGTTACTCGATGATCCGTACTGGCGGGACCATATTTTCGAAACCGTGTTTTGGGGCCATCATCCATGGATATCCTTTCTTCTCAATGCCGGAGTCATCTCAAAATGGCTTGAATCTGATGATGAGCAAAACGTCAATCGGGCCTTATGGTTGCTGCGCTCGGTGGCCGAGCAAATTCCTGACCTGGTAACAGAAAAACTTGCACCATTAAGTTAAAAATGAATGGCCCCTTAGCCTCTCATTTTTACTCTAAAAGTTTCCCGGCCTCTGGGAAAATCCACCATACCTCTTATCTGCTCCTTAGAATATTCATAGTTCCACAAAAATATGTATTATAATAATAATATTAATATAATCTGCTATCTATGTAATCTATACGCTTCTCGAGCGATGATTTGTTTCTGAATTTCTGATGTTCCGCCCCCAATAACAAAAAGCTTGGCGTCTCTTAAATACCGTTCAACAGGATATTCATTTATGTAACCATAGCCTCCGAAAATCTGAACTGCTTCAAGGGCGGATTTCACTGCTAGCTCAGATGAAAAATATTTTGCAATCGAAGCTTCCAGACTGACTCTTTTTCCTCTTTCCGCCTTCCATAGCGCTTTGAATGTGTAATTTCGGGCTATTTCAATTCCTGTTATCATGTTTGCAATTTTTTCTTGAATCAATTGAAACTCTGCAATTGGCTTCCCGAATTGATAGCGCTTTTTTGCATAAGCGATAGAATCCTCCAAGCAAGCAGCAGCCAATCCATAATATAAAGGGGCCGCCAAAATTCTTTCGATGTCGAGATGCGAGAGCATTCCCTTAAAACCCTCTCCTTCTCGGCCTAAGATTTGACTTTTATGAACCTTTAAATCGGAAAAAAATATTTCTCCTGTAGGAGAGGTTTTATGTCCCAGTTTTTTCAAGGGCTTTCCTGTACTGAGCCCCTTCATTCCCTTTTCTAATATGAATGTAGTTGCCCCCTTTTGCGGCTTTCTTTCATCGGATGTCCTTGCGATTATGATAAATATATCGGCAATGGGGGCATTGGTAATAAATGTCTTTGATCCGTTAATAATATAATGATCTCCTTCTTTCTGCGCCGTTGTTTTGATACCGAATGCGTCTGATCCCGCATCCGGTTCAGTCAGACCCCAACATGCGATTAAATCACCGCTAATAATTCCAGGCAGGTATTTTTTTCTTTGTTCATCATTTCCTAGATGTAAAATGTTGTTCCCACCATACAGTGCTGAGCTATGCATAGACATTGCGAATCCAGCAAGCACCTTACTCATTTCTTCGTCAATGATCGCGCGGCTAATATACCCCATTCCGCCGCCGCCATGCTCTTCGGGAATAAAACACCCCAAAAAACCCAATTCCCCACATTTTTTAAATAGGGACACAGAAAATTCTTCTTTTTCCTCAAGTTGATTTACAACAGGCTTTATTTCTTTGCTTGCGAATTCTTTCGCAGTCTGTTTAAGCATTTTTTGTTCTATCGAGAGATTAAAATCCACGTTATATTCCTCCAACGATAAAGACATTCAAGTTAACTCTTTGTTGAATTAAATACTTAGTCCTTTAGTCGGTATCTAATTATTATAAACACTATTTCAGGTTATGAAGTTTCTACTAATTATATTCTTTCTAGGTTACAGACTGCAACCTATTTCTGTGGAAACAGTCAAGTATTATAACCGGAGATGCATACTTCATTTTTATTATTTTTTACTTGAAATCTATATTTTATGATCCATTGATTTTTGCTGTTTTGCTTTTTATCTAATAGCTCCAGTTCAAAACGAATCGTATCTCCGGGATATACGGGAGCTGAAAAGCGAATTTCATCCATTCCCAAAAAGCCAATGGTATCGATGGTGATTCTTGATTGTATCAAAAGTCCTATTGCAATGTTTAGCGTAACAAGACCGGGAAACAGATTTGTTTTCCAACCCAGGCTCTGTGCAACTTCTTCACTGAAAAACATTGGGTGGTAATCTCCATTAACGATGGCATTCATCTCGAGATCAGTTCTTGTGAGGGGACGCCATTTTGTTGCAAACCGATCTCCAACTTCAAAGTCTAGAATCTTCCTTGCAAGTTTTTCTTCTTCATAAAATTGGCCCATTTTTGTCTCCTTTCTCTTTTTTAGACACACAAAATAAAGTGGTTATACCAATCGAAGCTTAATATATGACTATCCTTTCATAATCCGCTGCTTTATTGTCCTAACAGTCAGGGATGTTTTCATCCGATTATTTATTTGATTTAAAAGAAAACAATAAAATATGATCAAAGCGTTCCTTATTTAGGAAGTAACCATCGATCAGATCCGGCCAGACAGAAAATGTGTCCGACGCCACCGACGGTTTTCAATATAATTCACCTTGAACTGTAAGCGACGTTCCTAAGATAATGACCTTGTAAGATGATTTACGTAACTTTGCTGACAAGGATAAATGCCAAAGCGGCCATCGAATAAACGCAACAAAAACTATGCCGGAATGTTTCGATCGATGTTCGCATTCGAATGATTCATTAGTGAAAGCTATAAAAGCTTTTCCTTAATGACTTTTCCAGCAGGGTTTCTCGGTAATGTATTTAAAAATTCAATAAATTTTGGGATTTTATAATCTGCTAAATAAAGACGGCAGAAACTACGTATATCATCAGCATCAGAAACCTCACCACTTTTTAATACGATGCAAGCTTTTACCTGCTCTCCAAAAATTTTATCGGGAACCCCAACAACTGCTGCTTCCAGCACTTTTGGATGATTATAAAGTGCATTTTCCACTTCGACAGAATAAATGTTTTCCCCACCTCTTATGATCATGTCCTTTTTTCTATCCATTAGATAAATGAATCCTTCTGAATCTTTCTTGGCAAGATCTCCGGTATGCAACCATCCCCCGTGAAATGTAGAACTCGTTGAGTTTGTATTTTTCCAATAACTCTGGCAAACTTGAGGGCCGCGAATGATAAGTTCTCCGATCTCACCCGGCGGAAGAATATGTCTGGTTGGATCGATGATCTCTATTTCGGAAAACGGTACGGGGAGGCCGATCGAGCCGATTTTTGTAAGGCATTCCGAAGGTGGCAAAGCGGTTGCCACAGAAGTACATTCGGTCAATCCGTAAGCATTTATTTGTAACGCTTTCGGGAAATTGGAAGCTATTTGAATGACGAAACTTTCAGAAGCAGGGGATCCGCCATAAACAATTCTTCTTAAGGATGAAAGATTGAATTTGTTAAAATCGCAATGAACCATTATCAGCCAAAAAATTGTCGGTACCGCTACGCAGACGTTTATTTTTTCCTTTTCAATAACCTGCATTGCGTCAATCGCCTGAAATTTATGCGGAATTACACAAGTACTGCCCATATAAATCGATCGCAGCAGTTGGCCGTATAATCCGGTTGCATGAAATAAAGGAGCCAGAATAAGATCGATATCATTTTCAGAGCACAAATAAACGAATGAAAGAACGATGGAGTTGGCAATAATGTTTCCATGAGAAATTTTAGCCCCTTTTGGTCGACCGGTGGTCCCAGAGGTATACATCAGCCCTGCAATATCTGATTCGTCAATTTTAGGTAATTCTTCGACACAGGGTGTTGCATCGGACAGGATTTCTGAAAGTAAAGGAGATGAATCATTGATTTTGGTCTGATCAGAAAAAATGATATTTTCAGGAGAAAAATATTTCTTAGCAAATGGCTCGATATTAAAGAATAAATCATGATTTACGATCAAAACTTTTGGCTCTGCATCTTCGATCATGAAATGTAATTCTGCAGCGCTGCAACGCGTATTTAAGCTAACCGCTAAGGCACCAGTCTTGACAGCGGCAAGATAACAAACGGCATAATCGATACTATTCGGCAGTAGTATGGCGATCCGGTCTCCCTTTCGGACTTTGTAACTGCAGCGCAACGTATATGAAAACTTTTCGACAAGCGCTGATAGGTTTCTGTAGGAGATCCTGCGATTTTCTTCAACTAATGCGATTTTATCGGGGTGATTTAAACAGGATCGGTTCAGCATCTCTCCGAGGTTGGCGGGGCGCCGCGAATAGGTTTTTTCAAGGACTTCTTTTTCGATGCCAAGGTATTCCGAAAGGTTGCGCATTGCCTTCCCTACCACTTTATTTCAGCTCCGTTTTTTAAGCTTGCGAGTATTTTTCAACACAAAACGAATCTCCTATGACATTTTTGCCTCCAGCTGGCTGCTGAAGTCAAAAACCTATTAATATCATACAGTTAAGATTATTAGGAGATTTATCATGTTATAAATTTACTTGAATAGCACAGAAAGTCAAGCGAAAAAACAAATATAAGTTAAAAAAATATAATAATATTTTATTGACAATTAGATAACACTCAATATAAATATGCACTAATATAAATAAAAATATTATATGCGTGCTATAATATTAAAATATGTATATATAACAATAAGTTATAAAAATTAATGGCATTTCATATCATGGGAAATGTGGTTTGCTGTCACGATGAAACGCGGGGCCGCGTCTCGAAAAGGAAGCTGAAACGATAGAAATCGAAAGGGCTTAACCCTTGGGAACGAAAAAAAAATTACCTGAACGCAAACATCGTATCGTCAAGGCTGCTGAAAAGATATTCGCCCAAAAAGGATTTTACGCGGCAACAATATCTGAAATAGCCAAAGCGGCCAAAGTATCCGATCCGACCATTTACGAATACTTTTCAAATAAAGAACAGCTCCTGTTTGCCGTTCCGGAAGAAGCGACAATACAGGGCATCAAGGATCTCAACTCTCTTCTGCAGTATCACCGTGGGGCAGCTAACAAACTTCGGGCTTTTATTTATCATCAGTTTCTATTTTACCAAAATAACCCGGATTGGGCATCAGTGGTCCTATTGATTTTAAAACAATACAGGGGATATCTGAAAACCCAAACATATAAAACCATTCGTAAATGGTCCCGCATCATCATTGAAATTGTAAGAGAAGGAGTCGATTCTGGTGAATTCAAAACAGATGTTAACCCATACATCGTTCGCACCGTCGTTTTGGGCGCCATTGAGCACGCAGTCATTAGCCATTTACTGCTTGGGCGTTATGGTGACCTGCGGGAATTGGTAGATCCCATTACGGATATGGTCATTTTTGGTATCCGAAAAGAGCCTAAGGAGGAAAATGTCGTCAACGTACGCATTGCCGTGGGGCAGGGATCAGATCAGGAGTAAGCTTGATCTTGTCCTTCAAATTTTCGTTTTGCCCTAACAATGCAAGCAGGGCTTTAAGCACCGATATTGGAGCGAGTGAACCAAATAAGAAACGCAAATTGATGGGTGACGTCTCAATTATCAATGCAGATCACGACCGATCGATCCATGTATGAATTAAGATGCGTAAATCCCGGCCGATGATTTGTTGAAGAAGCTACATCCTTAAATTCTGAAACGAAAAGACATCAATAATCAAGGGGGTGAATAATATATTATGGTTTTCCTTCAGGGCGTTGGAAGAGAAAGGGGTTATGGCGTGCGCTCTGCACAACTTCCTTCCAAACTCTCCGAATAAATTTATGTTATGGTAGTAAATTACCGAAAGTTCGGATCAGCCATAGCCTCAATCCGGAACAGATTATTAAAATTTACCACTAAGCGCTTAGACCCCATCAACTTGTTGCAAAAGATCAGAATGAAGGATTCTTTGACAAGGAAATCATGGCAATGCAGCAATGCAAAGTGATGGAGGGGCTATCATGACAGTAAAAATGGATCAGCCTGCCCATCTCGAATCAAATCTTGAAAAAATGGATACGGTTATATCTGGTTTTTTGACGGACACTAAGATTAGAACGTGCAATTCACGTCACTGAATGCCGATGCCGCGGTAATGGTGTTAATATCAAAAGAAGTTATCGATATAGGTAATTATTTGGTGCTTTGAAAGCCTATTGCGTCATTTTGGGGTCATTTTGAGTGGTTGTAGGTTGTTGGTCATTGATAACAGTGCAATGCATCTACTGAATCTATATTTGTTTCCACAGATCAATTTATTTAAGACACAAACGGGGGATTGAATGAAAGATCAAGAAGTCGATTTTATTAAATTTGCCGTGGAAATGGAAGATTATCTTTACTCGTTTTATACAAACGCATCAACGACATCGAGATTTCAACGGATTAGGACTCTGTTTCAAAACATGGCAGAACAGAAGAAAAAAAATAAAAATATCTTATGCAGCATTTCAATGCCAAATATTTCTCATTCTATGAATCTTGAAGACTTTTCCTTTTTTAGAAAAACAACCCTTTCCCTTAAGAGATTATACCCGGAAAACCGAAAATTAGCCATTCAATTGGAGGAGACAGCTATCCTTTTTTATTCTACTATAATTGACAGCGTCGGTGACGATGATTTGAAAAGTGTGATTTCTTCCATAATTCATGGTTCAAAGGAAAATCTCAAAATATTTCATGATCAAACATTCGGGAAATAGAAACGGATACATATTTTTAAATCGATTTCGACCGTTATTGTTTTAAATCGATTTATCACGCCATAAGTTATTTAATCATAATGAAAATAAAAGTAATTAATCAACAACAAACCATTTTACTGCAAAGATCGACCTCGGGCTGGAAATTTTCGGAACAAGCGAAACATTAATTTCCATCCATATCCCATTCACGATGAGCGGTGATAAAAGATTGAGAAAGAATATTTTTTGGTGTTTGAAAATAAGATGGGAAAAGATGATGATAATAAGAAATAATCGCGTAATACAAACGAGATAAATATGAGTAACGAAAACATTCTTTTTGAAAAGATAGGGAGCATAGCCATATTGACCATTGATCATCCGCCGGTCAACGCTTTGAGCTTGAAAATCGTTAAAGAAATGTACCGGAAAATTCAAATCTTGGAAGAAGACGTCGATACAAGAGTTCTGATTCTCACTGGCAGTGGAGCGAAATGCTTCTCGGGCGGATATGATTTAAAAGACACCGCAAATATCGAAGAAATATCACCATTGGGTCAAACTCTGTGGAGAAAAGTTGATCGATTTTCCAAGCCGATTATCGCCGCAATCAATGGCCATGCAATAGGCGGAGGGTGCGAGTTGGCAATGGCTTGTCACATCAGGGTCATGACAAAGAATCCAAGAGCAAAAATCGGACTTCCTGAATTGAATTTGGGATTGATTCCGGCATGGGGGGGGACTCAGCGATTGACGCGTTTGGTTGGTGCTGCAAAAGCTACGGAAATGATTCTTTTCAGCAAAAAAATCACCTCTCAGGAGGCCTTGGAAATTGGCCTTGTTAACCGTGTTGTCGTTCAAAACCAATTAAAAACCAAAACAATGGAGTTATCTCAAAGGTTGACTGAATTGGCACCTATTGCAGTTAAATATACGCTTAAGGCAATATCGAAAGGAATCTACGAAGGGATTGATGCAGGTCTTGAAGCCGAATCAGAAGGAGGTGCTAAGGTAAGAAAAAGTGCCGATTTCAAGGAAGGCTTAGAAGCATTCATGCAGAAACGGAAACCTGTTTTCCGTGGACTCTGATTCTTCTTTTGAGCAAGGGCATCTTTGAGTTAATATTATTATGTTTGTTCTTAAGTAGGGGCTTTTAATCGTTTGCTGAGCATCTTAAACGGCAGCTGTCAGATTCAAATTGGCTGGACCTCTTTCGCAGCTTCAATAGGGATGATTAATGTTGCGGTTTCTATGCAAAGTTTGAACGCCAGGATAAACTCAATTTTTAAAAACAGTGCGATAAAATATATAACCATTTGATATTATACAAGTAGGCTTGAAATCGTCCAAGGCAAAAAAAAATAAAAAATTTCTTGACAGGCATTTGGCAAGATAATAAAGAGAAACCAACCGGTCTGTCTTATAAAGGTTCTAATGGATGGGCTTAGCGGGAAACCTATTTCCGAAACGTGTAAAATGTTCTCTCGCAAGGGGTTCAACGCAATTGGATTTCCGAAAGGAGGGCTATATGATCACATAATCAATGTTCCACAGGCTCTGGTCGCATGCGATAATTGCCTTCGGCTGAATACATTAGCTGACGCCGGTTCTTAGCGGTGATTCTACTAAAATTTTACTCTATAAAGTGTGCGCGTAATTTCGAGAGGCTCAAAAATAAAACAAATCTTCGTATAAGCTGTCACTTCGGTGGTTGGGTTTAGTATTGGGCAGTGAATGATGAAGTTGACCTACTACAACTTAATTGACCGGTTAAATCGGGAAGAAGGTAAGGCCCAACATTTTTAAACAAAGAAAGGATGTGTGAATTATGAAGACAAAAAAGCTGTTTGTTCTTGGACTTGCCGTCTTAATCCTTTGGGGTTTTAATACGAACGGTTTTGCAAAGACAACGCTGAAATTGAACTCTCAATGGTCGGAACATATGACAGGCTCCAAGGCGACTCAATGGTTCGCTGATGAAATCAAAAGAGCGACTAATGGGGAGGTGGAAATTAAGGTTTATTATTCCGAAGCCCTTGGAAAAGCAGGCGAAAATCTTCATCTTTTAAGAACTGGTGCGATTGACATGGCCGACATGTCCCCTGCATACTTCCCTTCTGAACTTCCGCTTATCACTGCCGCCAACACCATTCCATTTGGTTTTGACAATATTTGTCAGGGTAGCGCAATTCCGGTGGCTTTAATGGACAAAATTCCAGCATATATGGAGGAAGCAAAGCGTCACAACATACGGTTGCTTTTTACCCATTTACTTAGTGACTACTTGATCGTGACAAGGGATCCGGTGACAAAGCTTTCTGACTTGCGCGGCAAAAAGATCCGAACATGGGGTAAAGAACTACCAGCGCTCTTTTCTGCAGCAGGGGCAATAGGAGTAACGGCTTTCATTCCCGAAGTTTATGAGAATTTGCAAAGAGGCGTTGTAGACGGAACTGTTCTAAATACGGATGGTTGTGTGGCGTATAAATTGTATGAGGTGGCAAAACACATAACAGAAGTTGTAATATGGCAGGGACCAGCTTGGGGCACTTTCATCAATGAAAACGTATGGCAAAAACTTTCATCAGACCATCAACAGCTTTTCCTTCAAACTGCACAAAAAGCTCGTGAAAAAGAAATCACTATGACTTACAATGCGGATATTCAAGCTAGAAAAGTTTTAAATGAAAATGGTGTGCAATTTCATCAGTTTCCCGAAGAGGATTTGGTTAAGTGGAAAAAAGCGGCTCCGGATTTCCGCGCGGACTTTGTAAAAGAGATGGAAAAACAGGGGAAAGGCCAAGCGGCTAGAGATATGATTAACGTTTGGAATGATATAAGGAAATGGGTAACATGTCCTTGAGTATTGAACCTTATGCGATTGAAAATAAATGTCATGTTATCCATGTAAGATCTGGTTATATTTTTAAATATCTGAAAATCAACCGTGCTGTATCAGTCTAAAATGCCGTACACTAAGGTTTCATATGTTGTAATACATTCGTTTTTATTTTTTCGTTTACCATCGAACTTTGCATCATAAAAGATGATTTCACCGATGAGGAGATTAAATACATCCGTTGGCCATCTTTTAAGAATGGCCAACGGATGACTTGCATCTTGTTACGACGGTTAAATGATTTAGTTAGTACATCGAAATTATTTATACACTCTTTCTCTCAGTTTCCTGGTTTTTTAAGGATGTGTCTACCATTTGAATGATCATTATTAATAAGTCGAGTCCATGGATAATTCTAAATCAGACAATTAAATGGAATAATTTGGTAATGCTTTTAGTTACATGAATTTATGGTTAACTTGGGATTAATATTCAGCATCCATCCCTAATTTATGATAAAGTATTTGTGATCAATAATTTACGAATGGATGAAAAATGAACATGAATAGAACAGACATAGTTGGCCGAATTAGCGGTTTTGCCTCAATATTATCGGGAGTCGCATTGATGGCAATGATGGTTATAGGTACCGCGGATGTATTATTAGGAAAAATTTTTGATATACCACTTCCTGGGGCGTTGGAAGCTGCCGAGTCCTTTCTGGTGATATCCTTTTTTATGGCTCTTGGTTACGCCCAATATCAGCGCGGAAATATTGCTGTCGAATTATTCAAATCACGCGTTACTGGAACCAAGAAAGAATTCTTAGACCTGATTAGTTATTCAATTCTATTATTATTGTTTTCCGTGCTCGCTTGGCAAGGGTGGATATTCGCACTGTACAGCTACGGGATAAGGGAATACAAAGCAGGGCCAATTAATTTCCCACTTTATCCTGCAAAGTTATTTGCTGCTTTTGGATTAAGTATAATGGTATTACAGTGCCTGTCAGATTTTATTCGCGGTATCAACAGGATTGTTCGGAAGGGTTAATATATGGGCGACTACCTTATAGGGATTTACTCTGTACTAGCGCTTTTCCTACTCCTCGGCATAGGCGTCCCTGTTGCTGCTTCAATGGGGGTTTTGGGAGCCGCCGGATTATTTATCGCTTGTGGCCCTAACCACGCCTTGTCAATTTTACAATCCCTGCCATATCACTTTATTTCTAATTACGGATGGGCAGTACTTCCGCTTTTCGTTTTCATGGGAACCCTTGCCTCTTATTCTGGGATCACTATGAGATTGTTTAATGCAGTTAATACATGGTTCGGACATGTAAAGGGCGGCCTTTATCTAACCGTAATTTTTGGATCTGCGGGATTTGCGGCAGCTTCAGGCTCCACAACAGTAAATGCGGTAGTATTCACAAAAATGGCTTTGCCGGAAATGCTCAAACTTGGATATTCAAGATCAATATCTCTTGGGTGTATTGCTGCGTCAGGAACTTTTGCTGCCATGATACCTCCGAGCATTACCATGGTCATTTTTGCAATCCTCACAGAGCAATCAATCGGAAAATTATTGTTAGCCGGCGTAATTCCTGGAATCCTTTCTGCTTTTATCTATGCATTCTTCATTCTCATTATAGTACGTTTATTCCCTTCTTTATCTCCAAATAGTTTACATATAAAACCATCCTTAAAAAGAAGAATTAGATCACTTAGTGGAGTGTGGGAAGTTGTCATTTTGATTGTTATCGTACTTGGCGGGATTTATGCTGGTATTTTCCCGCCTTCCGGCGCAGGTGCAATAGGCGCTTTTGGCACTTTTTTATTCGCTGTGTTTCGAATGAAATTAAGGGGAAATTGGCTGATGGAATCTATAAGATCCTCAGTTTCAACCGCATCTGTTATTTTTCTGATTCTGATGTGTGGTGCATTATTTTCTCGTTTTATGGTGTTTACGGGAGTCGTCGATTCTTTTGTTGTCGCAATAAGCAGTTTAGCTAATACAAAATTATCCCTTATTTTTGTTCTTGCAGTGATGTACATTGTATTGGGCTGCTTCCTCGACACTACATCCTTAATGGTTATAACATTGCCATTTGTGTTTCCTGCAGTTTTGAGGGCTGATATTAATCCAATATGGTTTGCCATTATTCTAATAAAAATTATTGAAATTTCATGTATAACTCCTCCTGTAGGTATCAATCTTTTTGCAGTTATGAGCGGTGCGGGAGAACAGGGTGATTTTCGGGATCTAATCATTGGTGTTCTCCCTTTCCTTCTAGCTGACATAGTAACATTAACTATTTTGATAATTTTTCCATCACTGACTCTTTGGCTTCCTGATAAAATGATTTTAGGATAATATCGAAATGGTTTATATACTTTAATCTTGTTCCAAATTCCTTATAAATCGATTTGTAATCTGTAAAGCCTTAAGACCAAACAGTTCATGCGAAGTAGAAATAAAACCTGATTCTACTAACGAATAAAAGCCCGTTTTTCAATTGTTGGTAATACTAAACCATTATTGGTTTTGCATAAACTCTCTCGAAGCCCGGAAAATGGGGCTCTCATAGATTTGTTTATTTTAGTCTATTTATCATAAAATGAAAATATTTAAAAATATAATCGAGCAGAAAATATCTTGTACGGAAATTAAACAAAGTGTACCAAAATTTAGATTATACTTAAATTCGTATTAATTATAAACTAATCCAACCTGTATAAATGTGTGTATCGTCCCTTGATATTTGTGCTTTAATATTATTTGAATATTGTAGGTTATTCTAAGATCCACGAAGATGTCGTTTTTCATACTTTCCGCAAGTGGCATGCTTCAAAAAAGCTAAATAAAAATTACTGAAACAACAAATTCATTCTTATGCAGATGCTCTAAATATTTTTTCTCTCTTAAAATGTACAGTTCTAATATCAGCCGTTATTTAACTAATATCGGCGAATCTGAGGCTTATTAGTTCGATAGGAGATACGAAATGCAAAGTATTAAAAATAAGGGTCAGTTGGTTAACAAGACTCTTAATGATTATTTTCTTAAAGTTCTAAAAACAAATCCCAACAAAAAAGCAGTTATAGATAGAGGACGTTCATTGTCTTTCAAAGAGATCGATATTTTGTCAAACAATTTAGCCGTTTCACTCCAAAAACTAAATATTCGAAAAGGTGATGTGATTTCCTATCAGCTTCCCAATTGGTTTGAAGCTATTGTGTTGAATATTGCAGTAACAAAGATTGGTGGTATAATAAACCCTATTGTTCCAATATACAGAGAACGCGAAGTATTGTTTATCTTAAAACAAGCATCTTCTGTAGTTATTTTCATTCCAGACAGATATCGAAATTATAATTACATTCAAATGATGGAAAATATTAAATCACAACTCCCGGACCTTAAGCATATTATCGTGGTAGGAGATTATTTTGGAAAAGGTATGCTCTCTTTTGATTTAATGGTTAAAAATCAAGACAATATGTTACAAAAAGAAAATATCGATCCTAAGGATGTCAAGCTATTAATATATACTTCTGGAACTACATCAGAACCAAAAGGTGTCCAGCATACACATAATACGTTATTAGCTGAAATCCTGAACGTATTATATTTCTGGAACTTATCTGTTGAGGATGTTATTTTTATGCCGTCTCCAGTTACTCATATAACCGGATATCTTTATGCACTTGAGCTGCCTTTCATAAATGGAAACACCGTTGTTTTGATGGATACTTGGGATCCTATTAAAGCGCTTAACCTAATAAAGGAAGAAAATTGTTCATTGACAATCGGTGCGACACCTTTTCTTCATGACTTGTTGCGATGCTTTCGAACTTCAGAATATAGGATCCCCCTAACATTCGTTTGCGGAGGAGCCTATGTCCCGTCTGAACTGATTTATGAGGCTTGGAATAAAGCGCGATGGAGGGCATTTAGAGTTTATGGCCTGACAGAAGCGCCTACAATATCTACAGGAATACGGTTTGAGGACTCAATTGAAAAAGCTGCAGAAACAGATGGTTTTGTTTTTGGTAATGAAGTTAAAATAGTCGATGAAGATTGCATGCCGATCAATATAGGAGAAGAGGGAGAAATACTCGTAAAAGGGCCTGAGGTTTTCATTGGATATAAGAAACCATCTCTAAATAATGAAGCTTTTGATAAAGATGGATGGTTTCGAACAGGAGATATAGGACGGATTGATAAAGACGGCTTTCTAACTATTTCTGGAAGGAGAAAAGATATTATAATACGAGGGGGAGAAAATATTAGTCCAAGAGAAATTGAGGATATTTTGCAAAAGCACCCAAAAATAGAAATGTCTGCTGTAGTTGCATTTCCAGACAAAAAAATGGGAGAAAAAGCGTGTGCATACGTAAAGCTTAAACATGGAAACAGCTTTACATTTAACGAAATGGTTGATTTTTTGATAAAGTATAATTTTGCAAAACAAAAGTTACCTGAACGATTAGAAATAATTAATGAATTTCCCACAACTCCTTCTGGAAAAATAAAAAAAAATGTTCTCAGGGAAGACATCAAGAAAAAAATGTCACGAAACACTGAAGGATTTTAATTCCTATCCGAGATAGTAAACTATAACTAAATGTATTATCATAACATATTTTAATGTCATATTTTTATTTCAATGTTCCTTAATTATTAACAAATGACAACATACGAATGATATTTATTATTAAATTGGATGACTAAAATGGAAAATGATAAAATCCTACAAGGAAAAAAAGTTTTGATCGTTGATGATGAGGAGGATGTCCTTGACACGCTGACAGAGATTTTGAGTATCTGCATGATTGACCGAGCAACAACGTTCCAAAAAGCAAAATACCTCCTTGAAAAGATACAATACGATGCTATAATTCTTGATATCATGGGCGTCCATGGGTTTGAGCTCCTTAAAATTGCAAGAAAAAGAAATATTCCCTCTATAATGCTCACCTCCCATGCCTTAACAAAAGATAGTTTAATAAAATCTGCTGAAGAAGGTGCATCTTTCTATGTTCCTAAAGAAAAAATGGGCGAGATTGATGTGTTTATATCAGACGTTCTAGAGGCTAAACAAAAAAACAAAAATCCATGGATAAAATGGTATGAGAGGATTGGCGCTTATTTTGAAAACAGAAAAGAATTTAAAGGATACAATTGGAGAGAAAATCAAAAAAAATACTACGAAGAGAAACTTAAAAAGATGGGCAACGTGTGATATTGTGTTTTAAAACTTTTGTTTGATCTAAAAACCTGTGAATAAATAATATTACTTTTATAGGTTAAAAAGGTGAGCCTAATCTTGGAGCTGTTCAGCTGGTGAATCTTTATAGTCTGAAACAAAAATGGAGATATGCAATAAAAAATACTTTCCATAATGTTTGAATGTCTTAAGGATGTCGGAAAAATGGATATCGGCCAGGCTATAAAGCAAAATTCAATTTGCCAGCCTAATAAGGTAGCGATAAAAGATGAATCTCGGTATTATAAATTCCGCGAATTAAATTCTAATTCGAATAGATTGGCAAACGCCTTATTGAATTCTGGGTTGAAGAAAGGAGATAAGATTGCCGCTCTGTTCGATAATTGTTATGAGTTCCTCGTATTTTACATCGCAGCAGCCAAATCAAGATTGGTGGCAGTACCCATCAACACATACTTAGAACCAGCTGAAATCAATTTTATTTTAAAGAATTCGGATTCAAAAGCGGTCATATTGTCCTCTCAATTTGCAAACCTTGTCAAAAATATTCAAAGCAATTTAAGGAGTATCCCTAAAGAAAATTACATTATTACTGGAAATGAAATTTTAAGCACAATGAAACCGTACAAAAAGTATGTATATAATTCAAAAGACACAGAACCGGCCGTTCAAGCTGATGGTGAAGATATATTCCTAATGATTTATACTTCGGGAACTACCGGAAAACCAAAAGGTTGCCTTATACCGCACGATCGTTGGGTAGAGTGGATTATCTATAAAGCGATTCTATTTGGGGCTATGGATTATGATGTTCTTTATCTATCAACACCATTTTATCATTCTCTTGTTGTTTTGCCGATGATGCAACTATTCTTAGGAGGTACAGTTTATTTAACTAAAAAGTTTCATGCTGATAAAATTTTTAGGATATTACAAAAAGAGGTAACGATATTATGTGGAGTGCCGACTGTTTATTATGAAATTGCTAAAAATTGTTTAAAAATGAGGAGGCGCTATAATTTTGACAGAGTGCGAATAATAATAACAGCTGGAGCTTCTATGCACTACACTACAAAAGAAAAAATCCTTAAACTTTTTCCAAATGCAGGAATGTTTGACTTTTATGGATCTACTGAAACAGGCATGATTTCATGCCTGCGACCTCAAGACCAGTTACGCAAACCAGGATCGGTTGGGCAACCTGTTCTTCCAAAAGAGGTGAAGCTTCTTGATGATAATGGAAATGAAGTGCATCGCGGCGAGATTGGAATGTTTTACATAAATGAGCCTCCTTTGATGAAAGGTTATTATAAAGATCCAGAAGCAACAGATGCTCTTTATTGCGGGAAATGGGTAACAGCTGGCGATATGGGACGTCAGGATAACGAAGGATATTATTATATTGTAGATAGAAAAATTGATATGATCATTAGCGGAGGAGTAAATATTTATCCTGCTGAAATAGAGAATATTATTCGTTGTCATGACAAGGTTTATCAAGTAGCGGTAATTGGTGTGCCTGACGAGAAATGGGGGGAGGCCGTAAAAGCGCTGATAGTTCCAAATGTGAACAAAGAGCTTACAGAAAAAGAAATATTAGATTTCTGTCAAGGCAGAATTAGCAGAATCAAAATACCTAAATCAGTTGATATCGTTTCTTCACTTCCGCTGACAGCCTCTGGCAAAATACATAAAAGCATCCTTAGAAAAAAGTTTTGGGAAAATCATAATCATATGGTAAACTAAATATATCATTTGAGTTTTATATGGTTAAACAATCATTTTAGCCACTGTAATTACTCATAATCTTTGCAGAATCATTTAAATTCATTATGGTTAAATTACATTTAAAAAAAGGAGGATACTATGAGCTATCAATTAAATGAGGAAGAATTTCCAATTGAAATGAGATTTAAAGCGGCTGTAGGCACATTAAATCAATATCTGAAGGCCTATAATCATGCGATATATGAAAAGCTTGGAGATGAAGGGTTGAAATTGATTGGAAAAATCTGGGCCGATATGGCTGATAAGTTTTTTCCACAGAGTTTTGAAAGGCTCGGCTTTCAAGGTGATCAACCAAAAGATATCGCAGAATGGTTTGCAAAGGCTGACGCTATAATGGGCTATGATACAGAGTTCTTTGTCGAGTCTGATAAAAAAGCAGGCTTTAGAGTAAAGAAATGCCCTTGGTATAGCAGCCCAAACCCTAAAGCTGAAAAAATATGCTCCCAAGGCGTCATCAACTTTGAAAAAAGAGCGGCAGAATTGTTGAATCCCAACATCAGAGTATCATTGGGGAAATTTTTTCATAAAGGCGATAATTGCTGCGAATATATATTTGAATTATGTGATGATTAATCTCAGCATCATCCAAATTGATATCGGCGATTTTAAGCGAATTTAAGTATTTTAAAATATGATTATTTTTTAAAATAATAAATTGAAATATGGAGATGATAATGGATTTGTTCGAAGCCATTAAAGGCCGTCGCAGTTGCCGAAATTTTCTGCCGGAATCTGTGGAGGAAACCGATCTTGAAAAAATATTGGAGGCGGCTACATGGGCCCCGTCACCTCTCAATGGCCAGCCCTGGGAATTCATCGTGATCACTAGCGCTGATTTAAAGGAAAAAATATTTCAAGAAGCTGGACGATGTCAGCAATTTGCGATCAAAAAGACCAATTGGAAGTGGTTGGGCCACTACCAACTGGAGTTTTTGAAAGAGGTACCAATGATTGTCGGTGTCATTGGTGATCCCGAGAAAGGTGGCATAGACAAGTTTCAAGAAGATGGTGGAGTCTCCTTCCATCACGCTTGCGCTGCTGCAATACAGAACATGTTACTAGCTGCATATGCTCGTGGTTATGCCACACTATGGTTTTCCTTTTTTGATCAAAATAAAATGAGAAATATTTTACGAATTCCGGAAAAAAAAGTTCCAGTCGCACTTATCTGTATAGGCAAAGGTAACGCGGAAATAACTCCACCTCCACGGAAAAGCTATGCGTCGAAGACTTATTATCTCTATTAGAAAGCCTGTGAAAGCAATTCGTTCACCTGTTATTTTCTTTAAATTTATTTCCAAAATGGTGTCTAATGAGATTTTCAAACGAAATATTGAATGACATGTCTCCAGAACAAATAAAGCGGTATCAAGAAGCGAAACTTCGGAAACAGTTGAGATACTGCTATAATCATTCAGAATTCTACCGAGACAAATTTATGGAAGCAGGATTTCATCCGGATGATATTCAAACATTGGAAGATTTTAGAGGTCTTCCGATTATAATGACAAAGGAGAAGGAAAGGGAAAGCCAGGAAGAGTCGATAAAAAAGTATGGGCATCCATTTGGAATGCATCTCTGTTCTCGATTAGAGGATATTGAACTGACTTCGATTACATCCGGGACGACAGGAACTCCGACTTTTACTTATACATTCTCAAAACGTGATCTATATGGAGCAGTATCCGAGCTATGGGCATTTATTTTTAGCTATGGCGGAATAAAGCCCGGAGACAGGGTTCTTTTCGCTTATGCTTTGGGCATTTCTTCCACCAGTATGATTTTGTGGGGGATTAGGAAAAGTGGGGCTATTCCTATCGATATCGATGTTAGAGCAGGTGCCGATGAAGTTTTGTACTTTGCTAAATTGACCCGAGCCGTTTGTCTTGTAACGACTCCTTCCCTTGCCGACTACATGGTTTCTATCGCAAATGATAGTATTGGCGTTCCGGTTAGTGAGCTTGGAATAAAGTCTCTTTATCTCTGTGGAGAACCGGGTGCCGGTATTCATGAATTTAGAAAACGATTAGAGGGCGCATTTAACGCGAAGGTTTATGATTTTTGGTCTCCTGGGGGATTGGGCTTTGGGATTTCTTGCAATTCACAGCAATATTATGGATTGCATTGTTTCGCACCAGATTACAATTTGTATCAGGATGATTTAATCGAACCAAAGAGCCATAGACCGTTGGACGTAAAGGATGGGGCTATTGGTGAGGCAGTTCATACTTCGTTAGATCGGGACGCTTCCCCAGTCATCCGATATGCATATGGAGATGTGGTACAAGTATTCACAAAAGAATGTCCTGGTTGTGGATTTCGAGGGAAAAGATTAAAGTTTGTGGGAAGATCTGATAATATGTTAATGTTTAAGGGTTTAAAAATATATCCCGAGGCGATAAAGGAAGTGGTTTCTTCATTCATCCCGGAGGTCACCGGTGAAATAAGAATCCTTTTAAACGAGCCTCCTCCAAAAATATCGTTACCCCTTAAGATTAAAATAGAATACGCTTTTGGGTCTGAATCTATCCAATTAAGCGCGTTGGAAACAAAAATTAAAGAAATGTTATATAAACGAAATTATATAAATTCTGAAATTATATGGGTCCCTCCAAATTCTTTTAAAAAATCATCTCAAAAAACAGAATTCTTTGAAATAATCTATTCGTCTGTTTGCGATTAGCCTTTGGTTTTCCGAATTTTCATGCGAAAGGGTCAAGAGGATCACGCAGTTAGAATACAGGGTCATCACCTTATACCTAAAAAATTGATATCAAAGGAAAAGGAAGCCCTCAAGCCCTATAGTCTTTTGACAAGACTCGGTTTTAAATCGGGCTCGTTCTGGGCAGACGCCCAAATATCTAGCATACCGAGCATATGTAACACTTTTCGAAATCAGATTATTTATCAGGCTGCGAGTTCGGTCGCTTACCGCGCATAAACCCATGTATGGCGCAAACTCTCTTCTCCAAACCGAAACGATTCTGAACGAATCGTTTTTAATTATCTCCTAAATGGCATGTTAGGCTTTTAATCTTTTCTTTGATCGCGCGAGTTAACGCTGGGACGACACCGCGATAATCAGCTATGACACCAATGTCTGCATAATCGAAAATCGGGGCTTTGGGATCTTTGTTTATAGCTACCACTAAACCAGATTCATCCATTCCAACAGTATGATGCATGACACCGGATATACCAATTCCGATATAAAGTTTTGGTTTCACAGTTTTTCCACTCTGACCGATCATTTGGTCTTCCTCAGCCCAACCTTCATCTACCGCTGGCCTTGTGGCACCAACTGAGGCACATAAAATCTCCGCCAGCTCTTCTAAGAGTCTCCAGCCTTGTTGATCGCCGATTCCCCATCCACCGGCGACAATAACTTCTGCCTTTTCTAAAGAAACTTTCTCGGGTTTTTTTTGTTTGACTTTTATAACAGTCGGGCCAGACGTATCGAGTGTAGCTGGTACCTTAAATTCAATAATATTCCCTTTGGCAGTGGTTGTTACTTTTAACTTTGACATCACTCCAGGCTTTACAGTAGCAATTTGTGGCCGATGGCCGGGACATTTGATAGTCGCCATCAATCCGGCCCCCCATCCCGGCACAAATTGAAGGAGATTCCCCTCTCCGTCCAAATCGAGCTCGATACAGTGGGCAGACAGCCCTGTATTTAAACGGGCGGCCAGACGAGGCGCCAACTCGGTTCCCATGCTTGTTGCGCCAAACAGTAAAACGTCAGGTCGATATTTTTTACATATGTCTGCCAACAAAGACGTATAAGGCATAATTCGGTAAGGTTCCAGCAACTCAGATTCAGCCACTATAGCCTGATCAGCACCCTGCACCAATAAAACATCCGCTAAGGTGCGGACATTCTTGCCGCATATAATCGCGGTGACTTCAATTCCTGTTTTATCAGACAATTCCCGACACTTTCCGACTAATTCTAAACTGACATCATGCAATACGCCCGCTCTTTGTTCCGCAAAAATGAAATATTTTTGTTTCTGCTTCATAAAATACCTGATTGAGTCAACCGCTCGGTGAGTTGCTGAACTATTTCAGTCAATGAACCGGTAATAATCCTACCCTCGCGCTGACCTTTGTGCAGTATCAAATCGGCCATTTGTGTAGGTGATCCGCTGATACCGATGGTTTTGGGTTCAAGTCCCAGACCGGAATTATCGAGAATCCTGATTTCTTTTTCATCAGCTTCTATGATTTCAAGAAACGAAATATGTCGCGGTCGATTGATCTCTTTGGTTACCGCAAGCAAAATGGGGGGAGTCGCTCTTAAGGTGACGTCACCATGTTCAATCTTCTGGGTTACCCAGATAAAATTGTCCTCTTCACTCCATTTTATTGATTCAACATGACAAACACTTGCGATATTGAGCAATTCGGCAACTTGAGACGGTACTTGTGCCGTCGACCCATCGAGGCTGAAATCTCCGCAGAATATCGCATCGAAATGACCAATCTGTCTGATGCCGGCCGATAAAACACGCGCAGTCGCCAAAGTATCTGATCCTGAGAAACTGCGATCAGAGAATAAAAATGCCCGATCAGCCCCCATGGCGAGCGCTTCCCGCAAGACCATCACTGCAGAAGAAGGGGCCATCGAAACAAGACAAATTTCTGCGTCTGTCTTTTCTTTGATTTGCAGGGCAGCTTCCAGAGCATGCTTATCAAGTGGGTTTAGAATAGTTGGAATCCCTTCTCTAATCAAAATTTTAGTTTCCGGATCTATTTTCAATTGTGCCCAATATTTTGGATCAGGCACCGGTTTTATACAGACAATGATTCGTTTCATCTTTCTCTTTATCGTTGGAGTTCGTAAGGAGCCAGTGCAGCGCGGCCCATGACAATCTTTGCAACTTCTGCAGTTCCACCTGCCGGAATGGTCACCATAGCATCGCGCAATAACCGTTGCACTTTGTACTCGCGCATAATACCGTATGAACCATGAATTTCTACTGCTTTTTTAGCACAACGAAATGCTGCATCGCAGGTATACCACTTGGCCATAGCATTTTCTGTATCACTGCGCATGTTTTGATCTCTCATCCAGCTAGCTCGATAGCAAAGCAATCTACAGATATCCAGTTCCGCATAAATTTCTGCCAAATAAAAGCTGATCGCCTGAAGTTTACTTATCGGCTTTCCATAAAGCTTTCTCTCACTGGCAAATTTTGCTGCTTCTTCGAGCACGGAGGTTAAAATGCCAAGGGCGGTTGCAGCCATTCCTGTACGTCCTGCATCGCTGACAGTCTTCATAGCTACTGCCAAACCACCGCCTTCCTGTCCAAGCAGGTTTTCCCGCGGGATTTCGCAATCATTGAAAACCAACTCGCCAGTATTTGCCCCGCGCAGACCGAACTTGTTTTCTTTCCTTCCGACCTTTGCACCCTGAAAATCTTTTTCGACGATAAAAGCGCTCAGGCCCTTGGCGCCTTCGGCAGTTTTGGCGATTACAATCCAGTAATCCGAAGTGTGCGAATTGGTGATAAAACATTTTCGCCCGTTGAGTATCCACTTGTCACCTTTTTGTTCAGCCCGGGTCTGCATGCCGACTACATCAGATCCTCCGGACGGGTCGGTCACTGCGACGCACCCCATTGTTTTTCCCTGGGCGAGCGGTGGAATATACTTTTGTTTTTGCTCTTCATTGCCAAAGTCATTAAGCGCGGCGCAAGCCATGTGGTGCACTTGAATCGCCATTGGGATTGCTGCATAAACCCTCCCAAGCTCTTCGAGAACAATAGTGCGTGCCATAAATCCTAAACCAACCCCTCCATATTCTTGGGGACTTATTACACCGGTAATTCCAATGCGTGACATTGTTTCCATTAAATCCATAGGAAATTCGCCGGTCTCTTCCATTTTGTGTATTCTATGTCCTATCTCGCTTTCCGCGTATTCTCGAACCGTTTTACGCAAAAGATTTTCGCGCTCTGAAAACTTGAAATCCATTGTTGTGTCCTTTCTTCTTTAAAAAGTTGAAAAGTACCGACCGTTCGGTCTTTAGCTCGACAAAAAAATTATTTAATTAAACTCTTAACGTAATCAATAAGAGAACTCATGGTACGATGCAGCTCTGAAACCGATTTGTTTTGAGAATACATTACAGCAGCGCCAATGGCAGAAGAAGTAATTATCTCAATCGCATTATTTAAAGTAATGTCGTCTATTTCATCTCGCAATTCACAATCTTTTTTTGCTTTTTCTAAATATCGTTTTATCATTCGCTTCAAACCGATAAAACCCTTCTCCAATTCCCGAGCTAAATGGGGCAACTGATCGTCCAATTCAACAGACAGGTTGACAAATATGCAACCACCTGGAAATTTTTCATGATCGATCATATAGTTGTCACGGTAATTTTCAAGAAACCGTATTAATTTTCTTATCGGGCTATCAATCTGATCAAGGCCTTCAAGATTTTTTTCGCGCCAAATGCTGCGGGATTGTTCCAAAACCGCATAAAAAAGTGCTTCTTTGCCATTAAAATGATTGTATAGACCTCCTTTTGAGGCCCCTGTGGCAAGTAGAATATCAGTTATAGAAGTGCTCATAAATCCCTTCTGTGAAAAAAGTTTGCGTGTCTCAGAAATTATTTTTTCTTTCAAAAAACTCATTTTTTCAACTTATATACCGACCGGTCGGTTTTTTGTTCTCTTTAATCCTTAAAAAATTTTTTGTCAAGAGTTTTTTTGGCTTTTGTATTTTCAAGAGAATTTATCCGCTTTACGGTTTTGAGAGGTATTGAAAACGGCATCTTGCTGCCAAACCGGATCCTATCCCGATATTATTCTTATTTTGTGCTTTCGTTTCAGTCGCTCATCCAGAGCGATATCAGGAGGGTCAAGTCACTCAGGTGGAGTCGTCCGGTTTTCCGGAGTGTTTCCCATTGCCCTTAAGGTCAGGCAGCTCCGCAGCCGGCCTTATGTTTTGGGCCACATTGAAATCCTCGTTAAAAAGTTTCTTTTTAGCCAAAAAGAGGGCGCCTGTTGTAACTGGGGAGCTCTTAAAATCCGTCGTCCCCACAAACGCCTGGTATTCAAAACCGACTTGTTTCATCAATGCCAGGAAATCCTTCCCCGGTATAGCACCCCCCTCTCACCTGAACCAGCTCTCAATTCTCTCCTCTTTGTTGACCGGCAAAGACCCTATCAGGACTTGGTCGGCAATCATCATTTTTCCGTAAGGCTTTAATACGCGGTACACTTCTTCAACGGCCTTTTTCTTATCCGGGATAAGATTGAAGACTCCATTAGAAATGACCACATCAAATGTTTCATCGGCATACGGGAGTGCTTCGGCCGAAGCCTCCTGCAGTGAAACATTGTCCGACAGGAGTTTTGTCAGGTTTTTCCGTGCATAAGAGAGCATTTCAGTGGTCATGTCAATGCCGGCGACCTTTCCACGGTTCCCGACTGTTTTCGCCGCAACAAACGTATCTATACCCGCCCCACATCCAATATCTAAAACACGTTCTCCTTCGTTGATTGGACCGATGGAGAAAGGATTACCTACGCCGCAGTAGGCATTTACAAGATCATTAGGCAGTTCTTCTATGATTGTTTGATCATATTTTAATTTTTCCATACCCAGGCGCCCCGTTGGATAGGTGAACTTTCCCTCGGGGCTTCGGGAAAACTCTGCGTATTTCTGCCGGATGCTCTTTATAATCCGGTCTCTGTCTTCCGAAGTTAATTCGAATTCCATGCCTTACCCTCTTCGCCATGTTTTTTATGCAACATTGAGGTGACTTCAGATCAGTGCATAGATACGGTTTCAAACCCTTTTGAGGCTTCCATAAAGCCTCTCTGTTTTTCACACCGTTCATCATTTCATGGCTTCTGGTTCTGTTACTACCATACGACAATGAAAAAAATCAAACTTAAACAGGTAAAAGAAAACGGCGAAATGGAAAAAACAATGAATATTTCTCTAAATATCAGGCCGGAATGGGGATATCAAAGATGTTACCCGATCCGTATCTGAAAATGAAAAATCAAAGCTGGATCTGATCCGGACGTGCATTTCATGGGCTGAATTCCATTCTCCGGCAGGTGCCTCATCCTGCCATGCAGCGGAATTCAATCCAGCTTTGGGGACATAACTTCAGGAATGGGAGGGGCAGGGCGGTCTCAAATCGTGCGCCGCTGGTTTTGGAGGATCAATTCACCCCTGACTCGGCAGCCAAGCCGGGAGACTTGCGCGGATCCCGGTTTTTTAGCCCTTTCGCTATGCGCACCACCTTACGCTGAATCAACCGCCGATTTTGGGATATTAAAACCTATTGATTATTTATGACTTTTATCGCATAATGAAACTTTAATGGTTCTGTTGACCAGGAGTGCCAAGGTTGAGAAATATCCTCTTTATCATTTCTTATATTATGGCTGTGTCATGCAGCCTGGCGATATTATTCATCAATGACAGTGAAAAGCAGAAAATGGCGTCCATTATGGCCTTTTTGTTTTTGCTGTCATTTTTCATCAATATTAATCCCTCTGAGCGCTTGTTCTTAAAGATAGCCTGCCTGGTCTCTTTTACGATGGCGATATTGAGTGCCATCGTCGGTATATTCAGCCGAAAAGAATTTACCCGGGTAGGGTCAATTTTCGTTGGTGTCGTGTCTTTGGGCGTATCTCTTTTGATCCTCTTCTCGTATCTTGAGTTTAATCCAATTTGATCTGTGTTCGTTGAATCTTGAGCCTCTCCCCATATTCAAGACAAAAAACAGGGTTTGTAGGGTGGGTTTTATCCCATAATGAAGGTTGGACGGTTCTGTTGACCAGGCGTGTTAAGGTTGATGAAACCGTAAAAAGGCTGATTTTGTTCGCGCCGCAACCCTTTTCGGGAGATCCAAAGGGTTTCGCTAAATCTCAAAAACTCGGCACAAGTGCCTCAAACAGCTTGAGATTTTTAACGCTCAACCCTTTGTCTCTCTTTTTCCGAAAAGGCTTGAACGGCGCTCACAAAA